>Ga0315336_1001552_pt1 | contig 43081 bp, 28 predicted proteins | sample ASW5metaG_FD_204512 | JGI IMG/M metagenome (GOLD analysis project Ga0315336, IMG submission 204512) | Ammonia-oxidizing marine archaeal communities from Monterey Bay, California, United States - ASW #5 | ecosystem: Environmental > Aquatic > Marine > Intertidal zone | place: USA: California... | reverse complement strand
AAACTCGAATCGAAATTATGATGACGAACCTGGCCTAGCCGAGCGGCCCATGAGAGGCAGAAAAACGGTTGAGATTGGCATGGGCATCGGCGGTTTTGAAGCGGTGACCGGCTCAGGAGATAGCGAAACTGGATTTGGTGTAGACTTGATCGTCGGCTACGGTCTGAGTGAGCGATTCGCACTCGGGGTAAACGGAGCTGTCGGAGTCGTTCAGGATCTCGCTGCCGATGACGGATTTGCCGTCACTTCAGTTGGAGGCCTGTTCGGAAGGCTGTTTTTTGGCGGCGTGGATAGCAGAACGCGACCCTACTTCACATTTGGAGGCGGATTGGGCCGATATAAGGCTAACATGGGTGGAACGGAGATTAAGTCGGACGGATTCGCAGGAACGGCTGGCTTTGGTCTCGACCATGTTACGAGCGGAGCGATCGGATTTTTTCTAGAAGTCAACTACCATGCGATCAATTTCGAAAATGTGATCGTTGGGGACACAGATCAGGATATTCTGGTAATCGACCTCGATTACATCGTCTTTACGAGCGGATTGAGGTTCAGATTCTAATGAAAGATCAACGAACAAATTATACCGGAAGTATCTTGAGAACCTGTCTTACTCTCTTTTTCTCCTCAGTATTTCTACTGTCTACTTCGAGCTGTGATTTCATATCGGACGTGACCGGCACGAATGATCTGGTCGGTGAGGATATTTCCTCTGCCTCTGGTTTCGACAATCTCGGGGCAGGCTACGATGTCTTCAATAATTATGCAGATGTCGAAAAAGTGAAGGCCGTTATCTTCGACACGGCAGCCATGAATGGCGCCGGGCTGATCGAGCAAAAACTACTCGAAAAAAGCATTTTTGAGACGTCCAGCGGCACTACGATAACGGAATATGCTTCTAGTCTACAGGTGAAGGCATCGCTGGAAGGATCCTCCATGTATTTTTCAGGGGCTGTAAAAACCAATTTTTCTGAGAGTCGATACGAGAGAGAAGAATACTCATTCGCTACCGTTCACAGCAGCATAAACAAATACATCCTTCGGATGAACCTTGGCCTCACCGGGGCGGATTTGATACCGTATCTGACCGATCAGGCAAAGACGGCGATCAACGATGCTACGATACACCCGCACGATGTATTCAATATTTACGGAACGCACGCTCTGACGGGCATCATCGTCGGGGGACGCTTGGATTTCAACGTGTCCGCACGCACCTCCGACCTGAGCGGGGCCAAGTCTATCGGCGTTTATGCTACTGCTAGTTTTAAAAGTGCATTCTCGTCGGCAACCGTAAGCGTCGATATCCTGTCCGAGTCAGAATGGGCATCCTTCAACAACAGCAAGGAAGAGCGACTCGAGATCTACGGCGGAGCCAGTGAGTTCGGACAATTTATCATCAACGATGGCGAGTACACGCAGTGGATAGAGTCCATTGCAGATAATCTTGTATTTGCTGACTTCACCAGCTCGAATGCGTTGATGCCAATCTGGGAACTGGTTGATTCTCCCGATCGAAAACTTGAGATGTTGAGCGCGTTCGAAACGTGGGGTGAAGCGAGACGAATCATCACAACTCCGGAGCCGAGGACTGCAATACTTGGCCTGAGGGCCAGGGAAGGCGGAAACCAAGGGGACACGTTTCTTGCAGACGGATTGACCTATACCCGATTACCTGTTGAATTGAACGAAGGCGCAGGTGGAGCAGACATCTTCATCTACTACGCGTTGGGACTCGATGATGGGATTGTACCTGGATTTCCGCCGATCAACGATCTGTATATCTACGACCGTTCCGATGGGGATGGTTTGCGTGGGTCCGCCTACTACGATCCACTTGATTTGAACAAAGGAGCGGGCGGAGACGACATTTTCCTCGCCTTTAACCGTGGCTTCGGAGATCAGATTATCAGAGGAATAAAAATTACGTCTTCCGGTGGCGGCGTAGCGTATTCAGCGGGGACAGGCCCGGACAACACCTGGTTTGGTGTCCTTCAGCAGGGAAGCGCGAGCCTGCAAGACCTCAACGAAGGCGCTGGTGGGCGGGACATTTTCATGTTCTACACCTACGACGAAGTACCATAAGGGCAGCTTCGGCAGTCAGTCAAAATATTTGTCGATCACCCACTGCGGCTGGTGACGATCAGGGCGACGGTCGATTTTATCGTAGTCAAACACCTCAGAATGCAGCGAGTCCACCCAAAGAGGGTGCGGATCGTCCATCCGATCGTGTTCCAGCTCCATGAGGGCCGTGAGGCGAGCTATTTGCTCTGCGTAAGATTCGTCGCCAGAAAGGTCCTCAATTTCGAACGGGTCGTTCTTCAGATCGAATAATTGAATTCGGTCCAGCTTCGGGTAACGAATGAGTTTCCACCTGTCGTCCCTAATCGCTCTGTGAATATCCTCGTAGACCGTGTAGAGCTCGTTTCTGACTCCTTTCGATCGGCCCTGTATAATACCTGAAAGATCAGAACCATCTACTCCCATTGGCAGCTCCATTCCTGTCATGTGAGCCAGAGTCGGAAACACATCATACAGAGTTACCAGAGCGTTGCTCGACCCAGCCTCTATTCCGGGACCCGCAATCATCAACAAAACGCGGTTACTGTGCTCATAAAGGCTCTGTTTCCCCAGCAATCCGTGACTTCCAAGGGCCAAGCCATTGTCAGACGCAAATACGACGATGGTATTGTCTCTCATGCCGTAGTGATCGAGAGCGGCGAGAATATCGCCTATCCGATCATCCATATGGCTGATTATACCATAATATTCTGCAAGCTGGCTTCGAACGTCAGCAGGCGGGCGCGGCCACGCGGCAAGTCGCTCATCACGCCCAGTCATCCAACCATTATGAAACGGATGAACGGGCAGGTAATTCGGCGGAAGCGGCGGCAGCTCATCTTCGTCCAACGCCAAATATTCTGGCTTTGGAGTTCTTGGATCGTGAGGTGTGGTGAAGGAAACGTAGGCTAAAAACGGTGCCGTGGTATCAGAATCTGCGTACTGATCGATAAAATCGATCGCTGCATCGGCAAATAGATCCGTCGAAAATCCCTTGCGCTCGACCTCAGTGAACTCCGCGTCTGATGTTAGATCTTGAATGGGGACATCATTGTGGTCACTCATCCCTCCGAAGAAAATGTTTTGCCCTTGAGAAAAACTCCTTGCAAATGATGCCCTGCTTTGATGCCACTTCCCGGTTCCGAACGTCACATAGCCGTTATTCCTGAGCTGCTCGGGAAACGTGGCGACCGTATCGAGTCGGTCATATACATGGTACAAACTGCGACCGCTCATCAACATGGCTCGGCTTGGCGCACAGACCGCTCCATGAATGGAGCCCATGATGTGTGCCTCGCGAAAATTGAAGGCGGCGCCAGAAAGTCGATCTAGCGCGGGTGTGCGAACAAACTCATTGCCATAGGCCCCCAGTGCGTCCGCTCGCTGATCATCCGCGAACAAAAACAGAATATTCGGCCTCTCCACCTCTCCTTCCGAACGGCAAGCCGAAAGCGACAAAAGCACAAATATTGCGCCTAGAAGGATGCGATTCATAGCCGGCCAGTACATGGTTGCGGTGTGGAAAACGGGAGTACTAGTCATTTACCTGCGAGCGCTTTAATCGAGACAGGAGCAGCGCTCTTGTTTTCCCCCGTCAATATCCTTCGAAGGTATCCTACCTGACCGACGTGATGGGCCAGGTGTGTGCAGAGGTGTAGCAGGAAAACTTGAGTCGTCATTTCGACCCCGCCAACCTGTTCGGGGTACAAAAACCCAAGAATCTGAGCGTCCATTCGATCAAAACAATCCTGCAAGTCGCCAGACGTTCGATCAATCTCCAGTAGGATTAACTCCCGAGAAACGGAGCGCGAGGAAAATTCAGCCGCGCGATCCCGAATGTATGATGTGCCGCCAAGCACATGCCCTACATAGTGCCTGAGATTGCCGCAGGCGTGAAGCGCTAGCGTTCCAGCTGGATTGGTGATACCGGTCGGCACTACCCATACCGAATTATCATTCGAAAAAAACTCGATTTCGCGCTTCATCGTCTGAAGGTCCCGAAGAAGTAAGAGCTGAATATGTCCTAAAAGTGCATCCATTCAGCTTTGTTCGATCATCGATATTAATTGCTCTACGGCATACGCTACAAACTGTGGGTCTTCCGCTGTGAGTTCCAGGGACTGCACTTCTACCGAATCAGGAAGGTGTTTTTGAAGTGACTCCCAGTACGCCTGGTCCAATTCCGGATTGTAGAGTGCGCCGCCTCGGGCCGAATAACTGCTGACACCGTTCAAAGGCATCAGAAAAAGCGCATTCCCGCTCGTGTGCTGCAGCCGATCTCCAATTGCCTTTGCGACGCGTTCTTGCTCATCGGCCTTCAACCGAGGAACGAACACGAACGGCGAATGCCAGACTACCTGGTGATCATCGTACCCATCTGGAACGACGTTGGCCTCCCCCACCAAAATTCCAAGATGTTCGGATCCGCCAGGACAGATAACCTGCGGGATTCCAAGTTTCCCTGCGACCGACAGTCGTTCGGGACCTGATGCACGCAGTTCGCCATATACTCCGTCTGCGATCTCTCCCAACGCGTAGTCGAACACGGCGGTGATGATGCCTTCTTTCATCATCTGCTCCATCGCCTCGCCGCCAGCGCCAATGGCGTGAAACGTAATAACCTCGTATCCCGCCGATTCGAATAGCTCGACGGCATGCATCGCTCCCTGCGTGAGAACGCCTAGATTGGTCATCCCAATCACGCCTTTGGCCGTAGACTTGGTGATACTTCGCTCGACCTGAGCCATTCCCCATGCACATGCCGCCGCATTTGCTAATATCTTGCGAGAGAACACATTAAGGCCCAGAATGTCGCTCACCGCGAACATCATTGTGATATCCTTAATTCCGACGAAGGGCGAAGTGTCTCCCGAGGCCACGGTCGAGAGCATGATCTTCGGAAATCCGTAGGGAAGAGCCTGAAGAACGGGTGCGCATGTCGACGTGCCTTGCGTCCCGCCGAGAGCCACTACTGCATCAATTAAGCCATTTTGTTGAAGGTCCAACATTTTGGTCGTCGCTCCTGCTATTACGAAGGGACTCGCCTTCGAACGACTCGGTTTTTGCATTAACTCAGCGAGCGAACCACCCCCCATAGCGATGATCTCCTCTTTCGTGACATCGGCTTCGATGCTCGACTCGCCGACCACTCCGATATCAATCAGCAAACCTCGACCCCCCAGCGATTCGATCTCGCGCCTCATGAAATCAGCTTCCGCCGCTTTAGTATCGAGCGTGGCCAGGATGGCGATAGTTTTCATCTTTGCGACCACGGCTAGTTTGAAAAACGCAATTGCGCAAATTCAGTTGCTGCCGACGTCACAGCCTGTTCGATCGGAAGTCGTTCGGTTGAAGACCCCGTCCAGAACCCGTGACCAGAGGTGTTATCGAGCATATACTGGGCATCGGCCGGGTTTTGCATCGCCGCCCCATGTGCGATTAAGATGACGTCTGGGTGCACCTCCCGACATTTTTCGTATGCCTGTTCGGTCTGCTCAGCAGTCTGTTCGATTGTCAATCCGCTATCATATCCCTTGAGCCCACCTTTTGTCGTACCAGCGTGATAGCAGAAAATGTGCGGCCGAGCCTCTGCACAAACCGCGATCGAGTCTTCGAGAGTAAACCCGAGGCCGATGGAAACCATATCCATCTCCTCGCGCGCCAACTTCAACATGTCGATTTCATTCTGCAGCGTGATACCAGCCGACTTCAAGACGTTGAATATCTCAGAGTCGTGATCCACATAGGATATTGATGGACCGATATTCGAAACGGATTGCACACCCATGTCCTTGCACTCCTGCAGCACCATGCGCATGTCCTTAAGAGGATCATTCGCATTCAGACACGCGCAAACGAACGCCTTGCCCTCCATCGCCGGCATGATATCCTCGCGGGTATAGTCGAGTGTTTGCCTATTCGAGTCCAAGATCGGCCACATCATGGCCATCGTTCCCATTCCATTGGCTCGCAGGCGAGCGCCAGAGAACGTATTGACACAATCCGTTCCACACTTTTCGAGGAGCTTCGCTACCAATCCACTTCCCGCTGACGAAATCATGATCGGAATCCGCTGATCCACTTTTGCTTTCAGATTAGCAAGAATCTGTGCTGTCGAAATACGTTTTGTGATCACGTGGTTGTGGCCTGATTGAATAGGAGGAATGCTCGAAGCAATAATAGGAAAGAACAAGCGGTAGAATCTGCCTTCCCGAACACAAATTCAGAAGGCAAATTGTGAACACAACATGCATTATTATACGTGCTCTTGATCCGCCACTAACTCTCGCTCCGCTAATGATCCTTCGCTCTTTTGTACTTGCCTTTCTTGTCCTGTTCGCCACTCGTGCTCAAGCGCAGCAGAATGACTCCACGATGACGCGTTCACTCGACCCAATTATCGTGACTGCGGAACGGGCGAACTCAACCCTTTCCTCTTCCACTGTCGGTGTGTCACTGCTCACTGCGAACGATCTACGCGTACTCCCGAATCGAAATGCGTCGAGTCTGCTGGGCTTGATTCCCGGAATGACATTTCTGGACTTCGATGGTCTGGGATATAGTCCACAATCCGTCACGCGAGGATTTTATGGAGGAGGTGAGGCTGAATACGTCGTGGTAATGTTGAATGGGAAGCCAGTCAACAATCTGGAAAATGGCCTAATAAATTGGGAAGCCATCACCACATCCTCTGCTACCAAACTTGAAGTCTTGCGTGGAGGCGCATCATCGCTGTATGGTGACGCGGCTATCGGCGCGGTGATTAATGTGATAACCCAGGCGCCGCTCGAAACAACCAAACGCATCAAGGTCGGCACAGGTAATCTCGGTGTCCTCAACGCTCAGGCATCCATCATGAGCGCTCGTTATTCAGCTGTGGCCGATTTTAGTACGAGTGAGGGATTTCGTGATCACAGTGAGCGAACTTCAAGCACATTCCAAGGCTCATATCAACTCGTTCGAGACTCGAATAGATCGTTGACACTTAGCGGTTCTCTCAACCACCGCGAATTTGATACGCCCGGACCCCTCCGCTCGACCGACATTACGGGCACAGATGACGAACGCGAACAAAGTCTCCCATTTTTCCAATTTGACGACGCTACCGAAAAGACGTACCGTGTTTCCCTGGATGGCGATTGGGAGATGGACGCTGGAATGCTCATGGCTTCCATTTCCGGACATTTTCGGGACCTTGACCTAGTTCGAACACTGCCGCTCAGCGCTGAATTCGCTGATACGCAGCAGCGCCGTGTTGACGCAACGGGGCTCAAAAGCAGCGTGCAGTTGTCAAGTCTTTCGCTTCCCATTCCCATTGAGAACAGCCTGACGCTAGGCGTGGATGTTTCGTTCGGCTCGCTAGACACGAAGTACACGCATATCGCAACGGGCGGCCTGACTGACGCCTACCTGGGAGCGTCTGGTGATCTGGGCGAATTGCTTTCGGATGGCACGGCCTCTCGAACCACTGCTGCTGGATATGCACAGTTGGAACTGAATCCGACTGCGAGACTCAATCTGTCTCTCGGTGCCCGGGCAGACTGGATTGAAGACTCATTTGACGAAGTCGCTGGATTCTCTGAAGCGGTCCCTTCCGCATCCCATTCTGCTCTCAGCCCGAAGGCCGGACTCAATTATCGCTACAGCTCTTCCGCAAGTCATGTCGGAAACTTGTACGGCAGCGTGAGCCGCTCGTTTAAGGCTCCCACTCTGGATCAGTTGTACGACCTTCGCGCATTTCCTGTACCGTTTCCTCCGTACTCGATCCAGATCGCCAACGCCGAATTGACGCCGCAGGAAGGAACGAGCTATGAAATCGGTTTTTATCATAGAATCGCCAACCCCGAAGGCTGGTCCGCAATGCTCAGCGGCTCGCTGTATTCGATTGATATGACGAACGAGATCGACTTCTCGTTCAATACCTTCTCCAACGTAAACATCGGCAAAAGCAGCCACCAGGGCGTCGAAACTGGTATTAAGGTAGAGAAGGCAAATAATGGATCTGTATTCTTGAACTACACACTTCAGGATGTCACCTCTGAGATCGGAGAGAACAAAGGAAATGCTGTCAAAGCCATTCCGAGGCACTCTTTCAGTGGTGGCGTAGTGGCTCAACTCGGAGCAGTTTCTGCGAGTGTTGTATTAAAAGGCATGCGCAAGATGTATGTCGATGACTCCAATACGCGAGAGCTACCCAATTTTGCTACGGTAGATACGCGTTTCGCGTTTACGCGAAACGCGTACACACTCTCTCTAGACGTCTACAACGCGCTGGACAAGGAATACAACAGCACTGCATATCAGGACCCCGGAGGTTCAGACGTGTTGTTCATTTTCCCAGCATCCCTCAGAACCGTCTCGCTCGGGTTTGAACTAAGCCTCTAAGGCCCGAACCACTTAACCCACCCACGCATCTTCCATGTTGAATCCAAGCAGTATCTCTCGGCTCGCCGTCATAATCGCTTGCCTCCTGTTCGCCCCAATCACCATAAGTTGTCAGGACTCTTCGTCGGCAGAATCCACCGATTCTGACTCCGCGGCGTCAGATAACCCCCATCTTGTCACCTTCACTGGAGATACAGGCCCTGGAGTAGGCAAGCACATCGTCTTGCTGGCCGGTGATCATGAATATCGATCAGAAGAAATTCTCCCAGCGATGGCGCGGATTCTGGCTCACAATTTCGGATTCAAGGCAAGCGTTTTCTTTACGCTCGATGAGGAAGGTTTTATCGAACCAGGCAGTTCGAACATAATGGGGCTTGAAGCACTAAAAACGGCTGACCTGCTGATCATGGGATTGCGTTTTCAGGACTTCCCACAGGAAGAGATGCAGCACATCGTGGATTACCTCGATCGGGCAGGCCCGATTCTCGGTATTCGGACTTCAACACATGCTTTTGCAGGGATTGAAGGAGAATTTGAGCGGTTTAACTGGAATTACGAAGGTGCTGAATATGAAAAGGGATTTGGGCGCCAGGTGCTTGGAGAGACCTGGGCCGGACACTACGGCACGAACCACGAGCAGAGTTCTCTGGTCATCCCGGTCGAGACTGATCATCCAGTTTTTCGTGGCGTGAGAGACATGCATGTACAGTCAGGGGGCTATTTTGCTGACCCCATGCCCGGGTCGCAAACGCTCGCACGTGGTACTGTTCTAGATGGTCTGACAGCAGACTCCCCCGCAGCCGGCGACAAAGAACAGGTCCCCGTCGTTTGGACACGAAGCTACCAGGGCAGCGATTCTCAGGAAGGTCGCGTTTTCACAACCACGCATGGAGCCTCCGAGGACTTTGTGAACGATGGCTTTCGGCGCATGATGATCAATGCAGCGCTGTGGACCCTGAGCATGGAAGACACAATCACGGCTGAACTCAATGTTGAATTGGTCGGCCCTTATAATCCTGTCACGTTTTCTTTCGATGGATACCGCTTAGGCGTCCGCCCCGCAGACATGGCCGGGTGGGATTCGCCCATCATGGACTCATCCAAACCCACTACAGCCAGCGACCTTCCCACTAATTAATTGTGTCCTTATGAAAATCAGGAATACACCACTTTTCACCCCGTTTGCTCTTCTTGCCCTGCTGCTCCCTATTGCCGTTGGGTGCTCCCCTGATCCAGTCGTCGAGCTTAACGAGGGAGATCACATCGTAATTGTCGGGAATGCCCTCGCCGATCGGATGCAGCACGCTGGCTGGCTGGAAGCCTATTTACAGACCGAGCTTTCTGCTCGCAAATTGGTGATTCGGAATCAGGGATTCACGGGCGATCAGATCGACCATAGACCCAGAAGCGTGGGCTTCCCAACAGTTGACGAGTATCTGGCACTCTCTGGTGCAGACGTAATATTTGCGATGTTTGGGTATAACGAGTCTTTTTACGACGATCCGGAGGGCTTCGGAGAATCGCTGGCTCAGTGGGTCGATAGCACGCAGTCAAAAACCTATACCGGTGATGGTCCACCACGCATCGTTCTCTTTTCACCCATCGCTTTTGAAGATTTGCACGACCCAAATCTGCCCGATGGCTCTGAGCACAACATCAGATTGGAGTCGTACACGGCTGCGATGGAAACCGTCGCAACTGCCAAAGGAGTGGACTTTATTGACCTTTTTCACCCCACACTGGCCGGATTCGAGGACTCTTCGCAAGCCCATACAATAAACGGCGCCCATCTAAACCACGAAGGCAATCGAAAAGTGGCCAAGATCATGGCAGAAGCACTGCTGGGCTGGAATCCCGGCGACTCAAGCCGCAATCTCGAAACCACACGTCAGGCAGTAGTTGAAAAAAACTGGCACTGGTTTAATCGATTTCGCGCCACGGATGGAAACGATGTGTGGGGCGGACGCTCCCTACTCTCATTTACGAATGGCCAGACTAACTTCGATGTTCTGAACCATGAATTGGAACAGCTCGACCACATGACCGCCAATCGAGACGAAGTCGTCTGGGCTGCGGCCCGCGGTCGCACAATAGAACCCGACGATTCGAACGTCCCGCCATCGATTGAAGTGCAGACAAACCTGGGCGAAGAGCAGCTTCAGGGTGGCGAGAGCAAGACCGGTACAGCCGAATACGCAACAGCAGAAGAATCGATGGCGGCCATGACGTTACCAGAAGGACTAGCTGTTAATTTGTTTGCTTCAGAAGAGATGTTTCCCGAGCTCGTCAATCCGGTTCAGATGAGTGTCGACACTAAAGGACGACTATGGGTCGCCGCCTGGGCTACCTACCCCAAATGGGAGCCGTTGAAGGAAATGGATGATCGTCTTTTGATTCTCCCCGATGAAAACAGAGATGGTGTTGCCGATACCGTCATCACGTTTGCCAAAGTCCACAATCCGACAGGATTCGAATTTTGGAACGGCGGGGTAATCGTGGCCTCCGTCCCCGATCTAATATTTCTGAAAGACACAGACGGAGACGACGTCGCCGATGTACGCATCCAAATAATGGGAGGACTCGGGTCAGCCGACACGCATCACTCGGCGAACAATTTTGCTTATGGACCTGATGGCTTCATGTACTATCAGCGCGGTGTTTTCAACATTTCGAATGTCGAATCGCCTTGGACGAACAACCAGGAGTCCGACGTATCAGGCATGTACCGATTTAATCCTCGGACGTATGAGTTCAGCTTTCACGCAGATAACTCGCCGAACGCACACGGGACATCGTTTGATTACTGGGGGTACCACTATGCTACTGATGCCACAGGCGGAAGGGCGTACCAGGTCGTACCGGACGATTCGGCGGGCTTCATTATGAGAAAGCTGCTCGATCACACGGTGAGGCCCGTCACTTCGAGTGGCATTATTTCCAGCTCTCACCTTCCGCCAGAGATGGAAGGCAACTTTATCCTCATGAATGTCATCGCATTTCTTGGAGTGAAGCAATACGAACTCGACTTCGATACGAGTACCGGATTCGTAAGCGGGACCGAAACAGATGACCTGATGGACTCTTCCGATCTGAATTTCAGGCCGTCAGATTTTGCGATTGGAGACGATGGAGCGTTGTACGTGGCGGACTGGGCGAACGCCATCATCGGGCACATGCAGCACAATGTGCGTGACCCAAATCGTGATCACGAACACGGCCGTATCTACCGCATTACTGCGCCGGGTCGACCATTGGCTGAGCCTGCCGAAATTGATGGTCAGCCGATTGAATCTCTGCTGGCATTGTTGGAGGATCCGATCAATGGAGTCCGACTCCGCGCCAGAATTGAACTATCGGAGAGGGATACGGGCGATGTAATGGCTGCCGCAGCCGAGTGGCTTTCAAAATTCGATCCGTCGTCGGCAGCAGATGCACATCATATTCTCGAAGGATTGTGGCTCCATCAACAACACAATGTGGAGAATCGCGAGTTGTTAGCTCAGGTTTTAGCCTCTCCCGTAGCGCATGCACGAATTGCAGCCGAACGGGTAGAAATTCTCTGGAATCACGATTCTTCCGCCCTAGTCGAGCGTCTCGATCGGTCACCATATGATATGTCTGAAGAAACGCTTGCAGAGCGGTTCGAAGGAAAATCCGAAGATGGCCTCATCGTGGTAGGGACGGTTGTCGAGCAAATGCGCTATAACAATCCCACATTTGCCGTCACGGCCGGTGAAACAGTCAAGATTCGGTTTACTAATCATGATTTCCTTCCACACAATCTGCTAATCGTCCCGCCAGGAGAAGGTGAAACGGTCGGGGAAGCCGCAGATGCGATGGGTGGCGATGGATTTGAGAATGGATTTATCCCGGAAGGCCAGAACATCATCGTGTTTACTGAACTCTTGAGTCACGAAGGTGAACAGATTATCGAATTCACGGCTCCACTGGAGCCAGGTGTCTACGATATTATCTGCTCTTTCCCAGGTCATCGGGCAACAATGAATGGAAAGATGACAGTGCTCGCGCCTGGTGACTAGGGATCTCGGGCTGCTTACCTCTCAGTCGGCAAAGCAGAATCTGAAGGGCGAGCACGTCGACGTTGATCTTGCGCAACCCGGTCGGTCGCAGTTCCCGAGCGAGCGATAGAAAGGTCGCCAAGGCGCGGACTGGACATTAACACTCGAATAAGTTCTTCCATCTGGACGGGCTTGCTCAAAAAGTCTTTCATGCCGGCAGCTTCGCACAGACGGCGGTCCTCTTTCATTACTGCAGCCGTAAGCGCCACAATGTGGGGTCGTGAACCGGCATCCGTGGTGTCGATGATCTGTCGCGTAGCTTCAAGACCATCCATAATGGGCATGTGCATGTCCATAAGAATGACATCATATGGACGCTTACCAACCAGTCTCAACACTTCCTGACCGTTCGATACGATATCCGGTACGTACCCCATACGCGTGAGAGTCGTCTCAAAGAGTTTTTGGTTGATCTCATTGTCTTCGGCCAATAAGATCCGGAGTGGATATTTGGTGGCTAGCAACGATTTACCCGGTCCTTTCGTCTCAAGTATTTTGACCTGCTTAGCATCGCTTAATGCCTCGGTAAGTGCATCACGCAGGCTCGATCGTTTGACGGGCTTACTAATCCGTATGCCTCGAACATCTGTATTTGCACCAGCTTTGAGTCGCTCACTCATCGACGTAAGGAGCACCAAAGCCAACTCTTCCTGGCCAGGAAGCTCCCGGATCTCTGTAATCAACATGGAGGCATCCATGTCGCGCATTTGTGTATCAAGGACGACGACGTCGTAAGAAGAATCTTTCTTCAGAAGCTCCAAGGCATCTGCGCCAGAAGGGAGAATTTCGATCTGCATTCCCCACTCATTCAACTGCAACTCCAGCATTTCCCGGATACTCTTGTTGTGCTCAATTACCAAAACCCTGGACCCCTCGAAATGGGACATGGTTTCAGGCGCCGAAAGGGTTCCGACACGCGCTGGAACTGGCTCGTCAATCGTCATGCATTCTGCAGCAATCGTAAAGTGAAATGTCGATCCTACTCCAACTTCACTTTCGACCCACATACTGCCACCCATCAACTCACAAAGGCGCTTACTAATAGTGAGGCCAAGTCCTGTACCTCCATATCTCCTCGTCGTAGACGTGTCGGCCTGGGCGAAAGACTCAAATAATCTGTTGATTCGTTCTGCAGGAATCCCAATTCCAGTATCGGAGACACTGAAATGAATCATAGAGCCTGGATTCTCATCGAAAATCCGACCTGCTCCTTCCTCCCTTCCCACTCTAATGCAAACTTCGCCTTCCTCGGTGAATTTCACTGCGTTAGAAATAAGGTTCACCAATATCTGCCGGAGACGAGTTACGTCGCCTTCAACAAATTCCGGTACATCAAGTTGTATCAAGTGCGTCAGCTCGATTCCGACTTCGTCAGTCTTCATGCTCATCAGATCGAGTGCTTCCTCAACACAGTCACGAATGGAGAATGGCTCAGTCTCCAGGTCGATCTTCCCGGCTTCAATTTTCGACAGATCAAGGATGTGATTTATAATCTTCAACAGAGACTGGCCACTCGTACGAATGATATTAACGTATTCTCGCTCTACGGATCCTAGTTCTTCGTCCAGCAGCAGATTCGTAAATCCAATAACGCCATTCATCGGGGTCCTTATCTCGTGGCTCATATTGGCCAAAAACTCGCTCTTGGCTCGCGCGGCATCCAGAGCCAATTCCTTCGCATCTACAAGAGCTTCATTCGTTTCACGCAGTTCTTCGGTTCTGCTTTTGACTGTTCGTTCCAGCTCCTTTTTTCGGGCTTCCAGAGACAGTGTGTGCAGCCGAATGTACGCCGCGAGGGCGCCGATCAGAGCAGCCACCGAAATTAGCAGGAACCACCAACGCTGCCAGAAGGGTAACTCGATCACGAACGAGTAGGACGCTGGTTCGCTGTTCCATATCCCATCGTTATTCATCGCCCTGACTAAAAATGTGTATTCACCTGGGGAGAGGTAGGAATAAGTCGCACTCTGTAATTCAGTGCTCGGAGTCCAGGGAAGAGCGGAGCCTTCTAGTTTGTATTGATACCGTACTTTTTCCGGGGCAGTGAAACTGATTCCGTTGAATTCAAACGTCAGGTGATTCTGATTGTGAGGAAGTGAAAGTGAGAGCGGAATACCACTCCAGAGGCTAAAATTGTCCGTGTATTTGTCCCATTCTGCAGATTCGAAAAACAGACTGACGTTTGTAATGCTGGTTAACGGTTCTATCTCATTCTTGCGATCTCTTGCTGGATCGAATTGAGTGACACCCTCCACCGTTCCAAACCAGATCGAGCCGTCATCAGCCTTTAAAGCCGCATGGTGATTGGTTTCGATCCCGATAAATCCTTCTGCTCGGCCGTAGGACTGTATTCGTTTTTCGCCAGTCTGCTTGTAGTGAGGAACGTCGATTCTGTTTACGCCCAGATTCGTCCCAACCCACAATTCTCCCGCATCATCGAAGATGAGGAAATAGGTCATCGCGTCATTCATGCCCTCGGGAATTCCGAAATAATCAAAGAGAGGCTCCTCGGATCCTGAATCTCGCTGATGAAAATAGACTCCTTGTTCCGTACCGATCCAGATATCTCCATCTGAATCTGCTGCCACGTCGGATACCCAGAGCTCATCGATTGCCTCTCCTGTTTCAAACGCGCTGAAAGACTCTCCGTCAAATAGGTCAATTCCCGTGGAAGTGCTAAGCCAGACCAATCCAGCATCATCTACAAATACGCTTTGAACCGATCCATCTTCCGGGTCAACCGAGTTTTCAAATCTGGTGAAGCCTGTTTCGTCGTGGCGCACGAGCCCATCGCTTGTTCCGGCCCAAACGGCTCCGTCTTTTCCCTCTGCCAGGTGAAATATTGTTTGCAGATCTACTCCATCGATCTCTGTATACCGCTCATGGACCGATCCTTCTTTACGAACCAACCCCGTATTAAACCCCATCCAAGTAGCGCCGCTACTCGTGACTAGCGCAGTGAATAGCTCGTCCTGAATCGGATTACCGTCCTCTCCATCAATTGTGTGAAAATCGGTTCCGTCAAAGCTTATCAAACCATTTTGAAGCCCAACCAGCAAATTTCCGTCTGGCTCCTGTGCGAAAGTCCAAACCATATCGCCGGGGAGACCAGCTTCGAGTCCATAATGAACGAAGGGTGAGGGAACGTATTTCATTAGTCCCTTTCCGTTGGTGGCAATCCAAATATTTCCTTCCCGATCCTCCAAGAATGACCGAACCGGTATCTCACTCAGTGTAGACGCAGCAAAAGGGGTAAACGCATTTCCATCAAATCGGGTTACTCCCAAATTTGAACCAATCCATACCATTCCCTGACTGTCGGTCATCAACGATTCAATAGCGTTGGACGACAATCCATCTTGTGTGGTAAATCGTTGAAAGCTGCGGCCATCGAATCGTACAAGGCCCTCGAGAGTCCCGAGCCAGAGATTATCCAGGTGATCGGTTGCGATGGACGTAATAGAAGCGGCGTCCAATCCTGGCTCCTCAATCCATTGTTCGACCTCATCGCCCGAGACTTTGAAGAGTCCGTTGTCGGTGGTTCCTATCCAGACGTGGCCAATTCGATCAACTGTCAGTGCTCCAAATCCCACTCGGCCGAAGTTCTCTCTTCCCAATTGTGAAAACGTCGTTCCGTTGTAGGACGAGACGCCATCAAGGGTACCAATCCAAATCGTGCCTGAACTGTCCTGTGCTAATGCCCGAACATCATTGTGAACCAGTCCATCCGCTGTCGTAAACATGCGCATGAATTCGCCATCATAACGCAGCAGTCCCTTTCGTGTACCAAACCAGAGTGCGCCATCTCGATCTTCAAATATCACTTGAGTTTGCACAACATCTCTGCTCAGACTTTCCCCAACATTCAATCTTTCGAACGTGTGGCCGTCAAAACGTGTAATTCCGCCGGCGAATAACGCGAGCCAGAGATCGCCGCGTTCATCCTGCAAGACGTCGAATACCTGAGACTGCTGTAGTCCCTCTTCGAGCGAGTAAGATTCCAGACTGTAATTCTGGGCGGTAGCAATTTCACTACCAGTGAAAATCACTGCCAGGAGCCCAACAAAGGCTACAATTGTAAACCGCTTTACAGTTTTGTGGAACGGAGGGGAGTCCATTTCGATTCTGAAGTGCCCTTTGCGGGCAATGAGAATGGTACGTCTTGATGGCTATTCGTCTCCGTGGGTATCGGCGGAAACGAGACAATTTTAACCAGAACAAGACATCTATTCAGAATCGCGCTCAGAATCGCGCTCTACTCAACCGTAATCGTAATCAAATCTGAAACGACCGCAGGATCGTGAGGCACATGAGCGTGATCCCCCAAAATGAGCTGCAGGGTGTGCGTGCCAGGCTCCAACTCGAGCGAAGTCTCTGTCTGAGCTCCACCAAAATGACGATGATTTTCGTCGTTAGGAATCGGGTATTCAAGTGCTGGTAGTTCGTCCAGATCAATCAATAAATGGTGATGACCTGAATGCTCTTCTACCGTACCCGCCGCTACCACGCCCATGCCTTCGATACCAAACTGTATCGCAACTGGACTGGTCACCGTGGAGCCGTCTGCAGGACTGATGATGTAAACCCGAGCGTCTGCCGCCGAAGCGCTTCTGGCAGCAGCGTGTTCCACATCTTCCGCCTCCGTGTCGTGATCACTCCCCTCAGTCTTTTCTTCCGATTGACAGGCTGGAAGAAGTAGCAGCGAGGCAAATAATAGAGCGGAAAAGAAGGTTCGGAAGGTAAAGCGGAGCATTGGTCTCACTGGTGTTGAATGGACGGTTCGACTGAGTGATTCCAAACTACGATCAAACGCCGTATTCCCCAACCAATCCAGCCCTCTCTACCCTATCGGACCTTCAGCAGTTATTGACTCGGAGCGAGAATCATAAATGTGAATCCGCTTGGTTGACATTCTGTTAACCTAGAACCGCTGGTAGTATCACACGCTGAAACGCCCCAAATGTCGACTTGCTCGCCCCGCCATGTATATTCCAGCCGTTAAAAACGGCCACGATATCATGCTCGGGGGAAACGAACACGAATTGTCCCCCATATCCGTTACCGGCGAAGATATTGGTCTTGCCGTCCTCGTGATCCACCACCCACCACTGATAGCCGTAGCCTTGATCTTGCCGTCCATTGTTGGGGCGGATGTCAGGAACGACCGGACTCGTTGCTCGCTCAACCCAATCGCTCGATACAATCTGTTCCCCGTTCCAAACACCCTTTCTTAAAAAGAGATATCCGAATCGAGCAAGATCCTCTGTCTTCAGATAAAGTCCACCCTCCGCATCCACCTCGCCGTCTGGCGTGATTTTCCAGTAGAACTCCTTGATACCGATGGGATCGAACAATCGCTCGCGAGCGAATTCGTCAACTCGTTTACCCGTGGCCTCCCGAACCACTTTCCCGAGCAGCACACTTACGCCGTCGTTGTACTGATATCTAATTCCGGGAGTCGCGTCCATTGGCCGCTCGAGAACATACCGGATCCACTCTTCACTCAATTCCATTTGAATGGTGTCGTGTTCATCACCCGAATAACCGCCCGTTTCCACCCATTTAATGCCACTACGCATCGTAAGAAAATCTTCTAGTGTTGTGGATTGCTTCCTTTCATCTGTTTCGTACGGTGCGTATGACTCGAACCAGGGCATGACGGCCGAGTCCACGTCGCCAATTAGTCCATCATCCATCGCAATCCCGAGAGCCGTGGACATGACACTTTTTGTGACAGATTGTAAGGAATGCAGCTCGCTTCCTTCGAGATAGGGATGCCAATCCGGATGATCATAGTTGTACATGTGCTTCGTGGTGTCGTAGTCCGCCATTACTGACCAGTAATCCTGCTCAAAACGGTAGTCTGCTACGACTTTCCCATTTCTGATGAGCATGAAAGCGTCGACGAGCCCGTATACCCCATCCGACATCTCCGAAACCAGCTCCTGAATTGCAGCCGCGTCAAATCCCTCAGCTTCTGGAGTTGAAACTTCCCACTTGTCTCCCGGCCACGGTCGGCCCTCGCCGTCAAGTGTCTGCGAGTAAAGAACTTGGCTGGGCAGCGTCAACGCTAGGATCAAGCACAAACAAAAGGAAGTGTAGCGTGATAGCATGGATTACTTAGTTGGGTTTGGCAGCCATCTCGGATTGCTGTCTGACGTTTCATGGTTGGATAAATTGGCTTCGCCGGATCCGTCTGGTTTGATGACGAAAACTTCAAATGCTCCGAGACGAGCGGATACGAAAGCAATCCATTCCCCATCGGGAGACCAAGCCGGGGCGAGATCATCGCCTTCTGAGTGAGTAAGCCGCCTCCAGTCGGATCCATCTGAAGCGTTCATCGTGTAGATTTCCGCGTCTCCAGATATTGTTGAACTGAATGCGATTCTGCTGCCGTCGGGAGACCAGGAAGGATATCGCTCATCGCTGGGACTGTCGGTCAAGCGCCGAACGGCAAAACCGCCGCCATCAGTCACGTAGACATCCATAGAATCACTTTCCGGGTTATCGCGATTCGAATAAAACGCGATCTCATCTGCCACAGGAGACCAGAATGGATGACTATCTGTTGCAGGATTATTGGAGATATTTTCAGCGCTTCCACCCTCGGTCGGAATAACATATATCTCGACATTTCCTTCTTCATCTTCCGAATCAAACGTCATCCAGCTGCCGGCCGGCGAGAAGGACGGATCGATGTTATGGCCATCACTGTTCGTGAGTTGCCGTTGATTTGTACCATCTCGATCTGAAATCCAGACTTCTCTCGTTCCACTCCGGTTGCTCACCCACGCGAGCATCGACCCATCCATCGATCCGACCGGATGGTAGTCCAGGGAATCGTGGTTCGACACATTGGTTTTTTCTGACCCGTCTGGATTCATGAGGTAGACTTCCCCATTCCCATCTCGACTCGTTTGAAAGGCGATTTTATGACCTTCTGAAGACGTGTTTTCTGTAGATGTTTCGCTCGTGAGGTACCGGTATCCGTAAATACCGGCTATGACCGCCACCGCGAGCGCAATTCGAGTACCCGAAACGTTCATGGCATCACCTATTGGTTTTGACGGAGCATGTTGCCACGTGGTTGTTTACGCCGAGGATTGTTCAGTACACGAGGCGTCTCCCACGTAAAGGTGCCATTTTCCTTATACACCTCCCCGTCCTTCATCACGAAACTGATGTCGCGGAGGGCTTCGATATCATCCAGTGGATTCGCTGGCATGGCCACGATATCCGCGTTCATGCCCACCTTGATTTGTCCAGAGTTTGCGCCCAGAAGATCAGCAGCGTTCATGGTGACCATCTGTAGAATGAACGAGTTTGGAAATTCTGCGTCCACGTAACTGTTCAAAAAATCGAGCGTCTGCTCTCCTCGGGTCCGACCTTCTTCGTAATACACCGTGTCAGAGCCAAAGGCTAGCTTGACGCCTTTGGCGTACGCTCTTTTGTTACGCTCGACATTTGACCAATAACGCGTCTCTCCAAGTCGTGCTGCCGGGAAATCGGTGCCGACCAGATACGTTCCTCGCTCTACCATCAGGTCCAACGTCTCATCTGAAGGATTGAAGCCATGTTCGATCGAATCCACTCCACCCAGGACGGCGTTCCGGATTCCTTCGTCACTGGTAGCGTGTGCCATGACACCTACGCCCATGTCGTGGGCTTCCTCGACGGCCACGCGCACATCTTCCTCTGAGTAGATGTAGGGTTGGTTGTCAATGATCAGTTTTACAAACGTGGCTCCATAATGCACATTTTCTCGAACAGCACGAATGAGTTCGGTATGCGAATCCGCGTAAAGGTATTCCGGTTCTCCCAGGTCCGGTTTTTCGGGCTGCATCTGAAACTGTCCGCCAAAAGGCGCGATCATACGTCCTGCAGCCACCATATTGGGACCTGGAATCCAGCCACCTTCAATGGCACGACGCAACGTGACATCACCGTATAGTCCATTATTTCCGGTGTCTCGTACCCATACGAAGCCAGCTTCGAGCATAGACCGCGCCATCTGCGTTCCTTGAGCTACACGCATCGATGTGTCTTCAATAAGAGAGGCGTAATAGTAGGATCCATGGTCGTCGATGTCCGACCCATCCATTTCCATCAGGGCAAGGTGGGTATGGGCATCTATCAGGCCGGGCATCACATAACTGTTTGAAAGGTCTATTACGGGAGTCCCATCTGCGACTCGAACTCGATCTCCGATCGCCGTAATTTTACCGTCTTCAATCAGAATAGATTGGTTATCCGTCACTTCGCCGGTCGCGACATCGATCAGATGGCCTGCTCGAACCACGACTGATTGAGAAAGCACAGGAAGTGTGGCAAAGACGAGCGTGAATACAACAAGTAAAAATCGCATGGGAATCTCCAGAAAGGTGGGATTCCACAATTACGAGATTCTACGCTGATTGTCAAACGGTGCTGGCGGGCCTATCTACTGCGCTTCTTCCTGTTTTTAGCGCGGGAGGTGTTTTTTCCACCGGACGCGCTTTTCCTCTTACCGGAAGATTTCTTTGAGAACGATCCCTTTTGTGCCTGCATTCTCACAAAAGAAATATTCAATTTCGTTTCACCCAGCTTGGCCTTTTTCAGGTCTCGCATTACCTCTTTCGGCATCCCCGCAGGAAGATCGATCAGGCTGTAGGCAGCGTGTAATTCGATGTGGCCAATATGCTCCATATCGAGTCCCGCCTCGGATGCTACCACCGCCATAATTTCCTTCGGCCCCGCATTTTGATCTTTACCGACCTCAATCCGGTAGCGCTTCATGCCCTTGGGGAGTCTGCGGCGTGAAGTAAAGGTGTGAACCGGCGTGGTAGACTCGTCTTCTGAGTCGCCGGCCTCCGGCTCGGGAAAACTGCGTTTCGCTGGCTGATCTTCTCCAGATCGGTTCTTTACTTCCGTTCGCCTTTCTTCGCCCGTTCTTCGGTCTTCAAGCGCGCGAGTTAGTCCTCTCTTCCGAACGGTACTTTCTTTCGGAGCATTCGCCGCCGGGCCGAGCAGTGCTTCTTTCTCTCCCAGTGCCATCTTGGCCAGTGCGGCAGCAATTTCAATTTCGGGAATATTATGCTCTTGCTGGTATTGCTCGATCAAGCTCTGCATGAACTCCAATTCGCCGCCAGCAACTGTATCGCTTATACCTTGCTTGAAATCCGCTATCCGCTTGCTGTGCACCATTTCGATGCTCGGAAGCACGAGCGGCTCAATCTTGTGACGTGTTGCCCGCTCGATGGCGATGAGCATCCGACGTTCACGCGGAGCCACAAACAAAATTGCATCTCCGCTGCGTCCAGCACGTCCGGTTCGCCCGATGCGATGGATGTACGCTTCCGTGCCGCTCGGAATGTCGTAGTTTAGTACGTGACTGATACGCTCCACATCGAGGCCTCGAGCTGCCACATCAGTCGCAACAAGAATGTCCAATTTGCCTTTTTTCAGGCGATTGATCATGTTCTCACGCTGTTTCTGCGGCATGTCGCCGTTAAGAGCAGCCGCAGAATGACCGCGGGCTTCCAGTTTTTCAGCCAGCCGCACAGTGGCCACTCGAGTGCGAACGAAGATGAGCATAGCGTCGAAATCTTCGACTTCCAGAATACGGGTCAACGCGTCCAGCTTGTGAAGGCCACTCACCTTCCAGTACCGCTGACGGATCGTGTCAGCGGTCGCTGTCTTGGCCTTGATCGCTACTTCTGCTGCATCCTTCAAATATTTTTTGGCGATGCGCTTGATCTGGGGAGGCATCGTTGCAGAGAACAGTGCAGTCTGTCTCGCTTGGTTTGTCTGCTCAAGAATCCACTCAACATCATCAATAAAACCCATCCGAAGCATTTCATCCGCTTCGTCGAGAACCAGCGCCTTGATATTGCCCAGCTGTAAGCGGCCTTTGCCCATATGGTCCATTACGCGACCGGGTGTTCCGACAACCGCCTGAACGCCTCGCCGGAGCATTCTAATCTGCCCCGTATAGTCTTGTCCACCATAGATGGGTAGCACATGAAAACCCTTCATATGGGAAGCGTAGCGCTGAAAAGCCTCTGCAACCTGAATCGCCAGTTCACGAGTAGGCGTAAGAACCATGATCTGAACGTCTGTCGATTTTAGATCGATCTGAGCAAGCAGTGGCAGCGCAAACGCTGCTGTTTTACCCGTCCCGGTCGGAGCGCGCCCGATTAGATCTTTGCCTTCCAGAAGAAGCGGAATTGCTTGAGCCTGAATTGCTGAAGGGGATTCATATCCCACCTCATCGATGGCAGCCATCAGAGGCGCAGGAAGATTCAGGTCACGAAACGTCGTGATTTCAGTGGAAGGCTTGGACATGGAAAATCGGGTGGGTTGAGTCTAAGGCGTGCGGTGGGACCGCAAAACAGCCTTACAGTATAGGGAATGAATGTGCATACCCCGTAGAGGCCTTGTTTAGAGGAGAAGAATTATCGTTCTCCGGAACGCACATTCGATCAAAAAGCGCCAAGCTGGCCTGCGCGGCCTGTCGTTCAAAAAACCGATCAAAACACGGATCAGAGGACGGTAGAAAGCCACCACGCCAACACCGCAAACGGAATCATATATAGATTCCCTAATAACCAGCCTGTCACGTGGGGCATCATCGTATTAAAATATGGGGTATCGGGCACCTCAAGCCACTTCGGTCTGAATCGAACAACCAATGCCCAGTCAATGACCACAAGATCCCACAGATTAATGATCCAGAGCACTGCATACCCCGTCAGGATTTGATCTAGAATCAACGACTCGGGCCAACTTGAACGCAGGCTAATGATTGCCACAATGGCTGTTCCCAGCATTATCGTGACGATCAGGAGCATTTCGATCGCTACAAACACTCGAAATTCCGGCGGAATCTGCTTTTTCCCGTTTTCGTCACGCACGTCTGGCCCCGGGCCATAAAAATGATGGATGATCAGCATACCCGTGAATGCCACAGAGCCAATCAGGCCCCACCTCCATGCAGCATCAAATATCATCCCTACCAAGTCTAACGAACTCATTTAGCACCTCGTTTTCGATCCAGATCAGTTGCAAGATACATGTAGAACATGCTCTACTGGCTATCTGAGAGAAAAGGCCGATACTGCTGGCCGCGGCGCGGATGACAGGGGTAAAGCCATTGCTACTCCTGGTTGCTCGAGAAATGTTCTCTTCTCACACGAGGATGCAAAATCTATCCCTCGAGATGGAATGGAAGGAGCGATTTAGCGAGATGTCTCTTCAGGCGATTTCAGCGTATTTAACATGGCTCGAACAGCCAGAAGAAGTCACGCGACATATGCTCAATTTTCTGGATCGTTTCAGTACTTGAGGGATTCGACCTCTTCAACCAATAATTAGAGTCTAAATGCTACGCTCCGCTCGCTTTTTATTCTTCCTGATTTTTATCTCCGCATCAGTAAGTGCCCAGGATGCTCTTCTTTCACGTGCTGATATCCAGAAGGCTATGGCGCACATGGAGTCCAGCTATGATCGATTTGTAGAAAAACAGATTACGATCTCGGAAATTCCAGCTCCACCGTTCATGGAAGAGGTACGAGCAGAATACATTCGATCAGAATTTGAGAGATTGGGTCTTCGAGACGTGCATATCGATCAAGAAGGCAATGTATTTGGCATGAGGGCTGGAGCAAGTGATCGGATCCTGGTGATAAGTGCGCACGTGGATACAGTTTTTCCGGAAGGCACGGATGTGACGGTTACTCGCGAGGGGGCCGTGCTTCACGGCCCCGGGATCGTGGACGACGTGCTCGGCCTCTCTTCCCTGCTGGGACTAATTGAAACGCTGGATGAAGCAGGTATTCAGACCGATCAGAGTCTGCTGTTTATGGGAACGGTTGGAGAGGAAGGCCTGGGAGATCTGAGAGGAGTCAAGTACCTCTTCAATGAGCACCCTATTCGAATGCGAATAGACGGATTTATTTCGATTGATGGTAGCGGCACCAGTGGAGTCACGCATGGTGCGCTGGGCAGCAAGCGATATCGAATAACCGTAAAAGGACCCGGTGGGCACAGTTGGGGAGCGTTCGGAGATGTTAATCCCGCCCATGCCCTAGGCAATATCATAGCTCGATTCACATCGATGCCAGCACCCACTGATCCACGAACCTCCTACAATGTCGGACGCATTGGAGGCGGAACGTCTGTGAACTCAATCCCTTTTGAGGCCTGGATGGAGGTCGATATGCGATCCTATGACAATGATGCTCTTCGTGATATGGAGCAGCTCTTTCTCGAAACCGTCGATCATGGTATTGATGCAGAAAACCTGTTCCGAAAAAGCTCCGGAACGAGTTTGACGGTGGAAATCGTAAAGGTTGGAGATCGCCCGAGTGGCGAGACCGATGTCGAAGAGGAGTTGGTTCAAGCTGCCATCTGGGCCACGGACTCCATGGGTGAGACGACCAATCTCAGAACGAGCAGTACTGACGCAAATACACCGATCAGTATGGGCATTCCGGCCATCACGATTGGAGGTGGCGGGACCGGTGCACGGGCACACTCGCTCGACGAGTCGTTCGACACAACTGACGCTCATCTCGGGTTGCAACGTATTTTGCTGCTTGTGATGGCTTATGATGAGATGAGAAAAAAGGCCCAGTAAACTCTCGACAATCCACTATCAAACGAGTTCCGCGAATGATTTCACGTTTTCGCTGCCATAACATCCGAATTCAGGGCTATCTCACTCAAACCGAAGAAGAAATTTCGGCCCTTGCAGTTGGAAACCGATTCGCATACCAGCTTTGCACCCTATTTGTCATCTTCGGAACCGTAACGGCGAATACGATAGTTCTCAATTCCATGGCTGCGATTGCGCTCCTCGGAACCCTCCTTCCGAATCATCCATTTGATTATCTCTTTAACGGAGGCATTCGGCACATAATCGACAAACCCGCCGTGCCCAGACGTTCACCTCAATTGCGTTTCGCGTGTGGGATCGCAACAGTTTGGTTGCTTGCGACCGTGTGGGCGTTCTCGAACGGAGATCCAACGCTAGGCTACTGGCTCGGCGGATCACTTGCGGCCGTCGCCGCGCTCGTCGCGACGACGGATGTGTGTATTCCCTCGATGATTTACAACTTCCTGTTTCGAATCAACGTGCCGAAGTCATAGGCGGGCTTAATCTGTCCCTTCGTCCTTTACCTTCTTCTTTCTGTCCAGGTGCTGCTCAAACCAGTCCATAATCATGGGAGTGACACCCTTGAGCAGTTTTGGCTCGCGCGGACCGTGAGGCGTGCGAGGCAAAAGAATCATCTCGGTCTCCACTCCTAGGCGTTTTAGTGAGACGTAAAACTCTCTGCCCTGATCCGTCGGAACGCGTATATCGTTCGCCCCATGAATGACCTGAGTCGGGGTCGTTACGTTCTTAATCCGATAAATGGCTGAGTGCTTCTCGTACGTCTCGTAGTCATCCCAATACTCGCCGCCCATGTGAGCTGCCAGATAATCTGGAATGTCTGTCGTTGTGACCATTGAAATCAAGTTCGGAAGTCCTGCACCCATCGAAGCTGCCTTAAAGCGATCCGTCCTCGTTACGCCGAAGGAGGTCATGTAGCCTCCGTAGCTCCATCCCATAAGGAGTAGACTATCCGGATGCGCTACACCCATGTCAATGACGGCGTCAACGCCCGATTCCACGTCATCCCAATCGCCGTATCCCCAGTCCATGACATTAGCGTATCTGAAGTCTCGACCGTATCCCGTGCTTCCTCGCGGATTGGGGCGCAAAACGGCGTAGCCGTTTTGCGCGAATACTTGCGTCATATAGATACCACGACCACCCGTAAATCCTTGTGTGAACGCGCCTGCAGGACCGCCATGAATCTGAAGAACGAGAGGCACCTGCGATCCGTATGTGTAATCAACCGGATAGGTGAGCAATCCTTCAATCTCCATTCCGTCAGGAGACGTCCAGGACAATACTTCCGTCCGCCCCATCGTGGGCAACTCGATATCGGCATGGATATCCGTGAGCTTAAAAGGCTCAAATGAGTCCAGTGATGACACATACAAATTTTCAGGAGAATCCGTCGTCTGCATCGTAAACGCAATCATATCACCTGTCGCGTTCAGTGACAGATCTCCGAGTGTACCCTCATGAAACGTCATCTGCGCTGGGGATGCATCTGTTCGGAGAGTGGGCACAGCGAACAATTGTACGGTGGTATGAAAGACCTCTCCGACGATGAGCGAGTGATCACCTCGAGACCACCCAACTAGTCCAGGAGAGCGATCAGGAGTTAGTCCCAGAGCACGTATTTCGCCGCCATCTGCGTCGATCAAGAAAAAATCTGCCGAGCCAACCTGCTCATTCTTCCCACCTTCTGAGGTAAAAGCAATACGAGTGCCGTCCCGAGAGAACGAAGGTCCGGAGTCGACACCAGGCTGATTGACGAGTGGCATCACGGCCCCACTATCTGCCGAGACCCACGAAATGTCCTGATCAATTCCAGATTGCGCGATCGTTGGGGCAACAGAATGGGAAAAAACGATACGAGAGCCGTCCGGCGACCAATCGTAGGAAGTAACCGTAAAATCGCCCGCAGTGACCTGTTTGGAATCTCCTACCACAAAATCCTCTAATTCGACCACGTGGAGATGATTGAATTTGTGGTTCTGGTCTTCTCGAATGACCCAGGTTTTTTCCTTCTTCGCAGTCTTCTCCTCCTCCGTGTCGGGGTCACGCACGGTGTACGCTATTCTCGATCCATCGGGAGACCACTCGTACGATCCGATACCATCTTCCACTTCCGTGAGCTGGCGCGCCTCACCGCCGTCAACCGGGATAATCCAGATTTGATTGTCGCCAGATCTGCTAGACGCGAAAGTCAGGTGACTCCCGTCGGGCGAGAACGAAGCTCCCCCACTCGATTTTTCACCTCTCGTAAATTGCTTGTGTACCGAGCCATCTGTTGAAACGAGATGAATCTGAGTCAGGTATTCTGACTTCTCACCTTCCATGACTGCTTCAGTAATGGTATATGCGACCCACTGATTGTCCGGAGAAATGGCTGTACCACCAATACTTTTGAATTCCATGGAAAGGTCTGTGGTCCACGTAACTGGACCCTCATCATCCGCTTCTTGGGCCAAAAGTGAAAGAGGCAGTAAACACGAAATCAACAAACAGGTAAGGCTTTTCATCGCTTCAATGATCTGGTGGGTATAGAGCACATATATATTTACTGAATGACCGGGGAAAGGACAAACGGTTGTGGTGTGGCCACCACTGTGCTAGCTACTCGACATCCGGTGCATCATCGCGACGATTATCACCAATGCCCTGCCTCAATTTATAAATGCCGAAAACAGCTCCAGAAAAAACGGCGACGTTGATCAGTCGCATCCACTCTCCCGCGAAAACGTGCGTTCCGAACGCTCCTAACATCACAACCAGCAACCCCATCGCGGCCGTTCTAGAGAATCGGGGGATCATTAAGCCGATTCCTCCCGCCATCTCCAATAGCCCTACAACGTGAGCAAATCGGGGAGGATAACCCCAACGTCCAAACATATCGAGGACGCCTGGACTCCCAAACAGTTTGGGCTGGCCTGCCAGGAGAAAAAGAAGACCAAAAACAATAGAAAGGGTCCAAGTCAGGATTGAACGGGTTTTGTCAGACATTTTTTCAGATGTTGGTTAATGCTGAGGACAAGGACGCCTTGGCGGGGCGTGATCTCCTGTCAAAAAGCTTTCAAACTCCTGTTTTTTATCTTTCAAAAGATCTTTTGCATCATCCCACGCTGCATTCCCGTAGTCTTTCGTCATGGAAGTAGGTTCAGATCAAATTGCATTCGGCTCCATTGGTATCGATCCCGAGACCTTTACCATTTCTCATTCGGGTGACACCCACAAAATTTCCCCCAGAGACATGGATGTATTTCTTGTCCTGGTCGAGAAGCAGGGTAGGGTTGTAACGCGAGACGCGATTATGGATGAGGTTTGGGGAGATGTCGTCGTCAATGATGAAGCCGTATCCCTCTCTGTATCTAGACTGCGCGCCGCGTTGGGAGAGAACGCAAAAGAGCCAAGAATCATTCAGACTATTCCCAAGCGTGGTTATAAGGCTGTCGCTCCTGGCCGCCGATGGAAAGCTTCGAGAGGGCAGATGGCCTTCGCCATTGTCTCAGTATTGCTGATCATTATGACTATGCTCTTCATACAGGTCCAGTCGGTCTATCACGAAATTGCAGACGTTGGTTTGTAACTTAGCCGACTCCAGCTACTCACCTCTTGTCATCGAAATGATAGACCTTTCCCCAGATCAAAAAGAGTTGATCACTACCGAGTTACGCCGTTTTCTGAACGAAGAACTGGACCAAGACCTCGGTACTTTCGAAGCGATGGACTTGCTAGACTTCCTGACGGAAAAAATTGCACCGCTTTACTACAATCGTGGTCTTCTTGATGCTCAGACGGTGCTTTCCAAACAGTCCGACGCTCTCATTGAGGCCGTGGCATTGTTGGAAAAACCATCTCAGCTAGAGCGCTGATCCGCTAGGCGCTAGGTGCTCAGTTCTGAATGCTACTGGTCAATCGCCCAGAAATGCACCTGAAAACTGAAGACTGTAAACGCAATCTTGCTTCCGTCCGGCGAATAGGCAGGCTGTGTCTTGTGCGTTGGGTCCAGCGTGATTTGCTCACCCTCTCCTCCATCAGACGACACGCGAAAAATCTGCAACCAGTCGCCTTCGCCTGGCGCAACGTACGCTATCCACTTTCCGTCCTGAGAGGCCGAGATTCCTGAGAACACCTGTGGTGAATCGAATTCATGGATCAGTTCGGGCGTCCCTCCTGTCCTAGGCACCGTGTAGATCTGTTTCTTGTTTGCTTCAGAAGCTCCCTCGAACACAATGGTATCTGAATCGCCCAGCCACTCCCCATGTTGGGCGTCATGTGGAAAATCGCCAAGGTCAACAGGGGTCGCACCCATTAGAATTTCTCCAGATTCCTGATCGATTTCGATGACAAACAGGTCGCTTCTTCGGCCGCCCTCCGGCAGTCTGCGGTAACTAGCAAATTGAATAAACCGCCCATCGGCAGACCATCGTGGCCAGCCCGTCTCGCTACCACCTTCCGATATCTGAACCGCTTCCTCAGATAAATCCGCAGGCATTAGCCAGATATCGTCTCCATTAACGTGGCTGTGGAGCACAATCCATTTTCCGTTCGGCGACCAATGCAGGCTCTGATCCTCGGAATAAGACTGACGCACGATCGCATCTGGCTCAGAAGCAGGCAATTCGCCTGTAACGTCAACGTATCCAACGTGTTGACTGATGTCAGGATAGTGGATGTCATCCGTTTGGCGACGCCAATCACCCCACGTAAAGCTCAGTTTGTCTCCCGGCCAATCCCACATCGGGGTTTCAGAGAGAAAAGACGTAACCGGCTCACTCCACCCTCCGTCGGCGTCCGCCATGGCAACAAAAAGTCCATAATCCTGCGTCTTCAGGAGCAGGGTCCCGTCGCTAGCGATTGTCGGCGCGTAGCCATCCCGATCGAAGAAAGACAGCCGCTGTTCTGCACCCGAGGAGAGATCTCTTTTCCAGACATCCAATCGACTTCGTTCATCTGGTTTCGAATAGTAGAGTACCTTTCCGTCTGGCGAAAAGGCGTATCTGCCATAAACATGAAGGGCCCACAATTCTGGCTCCGTCCCGCAGGGCATCTGAAGGTCCTGTCCGTGATCGCTCAGAACCAGGCAAGCCACTCCACCGTCAGGCATGAACGTAGGATATCCGATTCTAGGGGCGCTTGCCAGCGTGTCGCCGATCATTCCGTTAGTGAGGTCTACCTCCACGAGATGCTGTGCTCCTCGTCGCCCAACCACACCGGATGCTCGATCACTCTCTCGATCAAACGCGAGCTCCGAATACACGCTTGATATTCCAGGTTGCCACATGACATGGCGTTCACCCGATTCGAAGTCATACCTGAACCACTGCGACTGAGATCGGTCAAAAGAACGTTCGAGAACCGCGGCTGCATGAGAGGAGCCCATCCAGATTAGCTGCCGAATAGCGTTCACTCCCGGACCGAAACGAGTCGCCGGGCCGCCCGAAGAAGGAACGAGATCGATATAGCGGTCACTCGTGTGCGCGATCCACTCTCCGTCCCAAGAGATAACCCCTAGAGGATCACGATAAGCTACCGGTCCGACCTGTTCTACCGATTTGATATAGCGAAGGTTGGGCGGGTCCTCCTGCTGGATCGAGCACGATGTCAGGCACAGCAGAATCAGGCACCCAACAATCGGAGTCTTGAGTGCGATCAATTGTGAATCAGTTTGATTGTTCTGGAATTGGTCTCGCCCATGGCTCGGACAAAATAGACGCCGGCTGGAAACCCACTTGCATTCCAACGGATAGCTTTTTCATCAACGATGTAACCGTCAGATAGCGTTTCGACCTTGTGCCCAAGAATATTGAACACTTCTATGACGACGCGTTGGGGGCTAGAAACACTTATCGCAAGATTGGACACGGTTGAAAAAGGATTCGGCCAGGGGTCTGTCAGGACCAAATCGTAATTCTCCGGGAGTTGCACATCCACTGCCGTGTCCGAGACTCCGTTCTGTTCCAACCAGCCCAAGACATACCCAGATCCGACCGACAGATACACGATATCCAGCAGCCCGTCTTCGTTGAGGTCATAGATTTCGATAACTGAAGGATCCGCTCCGTTGGCGTCTCCGAGAACATGCGGAGTTATTGGATAACGAGCCGGGTTGAAGGCATCCAAATAGACTTCAATTGTACCTCTAAACCTAGCCGCAGTCACCAGGTCCATCAATCCATCATCATCTAGATCAACGATCTTAACATCGACCGCCTGACCGTTCTCCGTAATTACGTGAGGAACGCTATTGCTTGGTTGCAGAGCGAATCCTCCAAAAATGGACCAGACGATCGGACTACTTATCTGATTTCTCAGTGTGACTGCAACCATGATGGTGTTTTCATATCCAGAAAGAACACCGAATCTGGATACATCGATGCCGTCAACACTTTCAGCAGTCATGACTTGCATCGGCGTAAATGGAAACTCAGAAGGAAGGAGTCCAAATTTCTCCCAGGTTTGAGGCTCGTTGTACATGACATTTATCCAGTGTGGACCACTGAATACGACATCCAGGTCTCCGTCTGCATTTACATCGAAGGGCACCAGGTCTTCGACGCCCGGAAATGTGGCCAGTCTTGGAATCATTCGCTCGCCAGTCAACACATCATGAACCACAACCTCGAGATTCCACCCAGTGATGATGTCTATGATTCCATCCCCGTTCCAATCTCCGGTATCGACCGATCGAGGAGTCGCCCCGATATCAGAAAATATCGACTCTTCAAATCCGTTCAACGAATTACGATATATGTTCGTAGTCGACCCATGAAGGGAGGTCGAAATCACATCCAGGTCGGTGTCGCCATCAACGTCTGCGAGAGCTACATCCGAGGGAGTAGACAGATCCGCGAGGCGAGATCTTGTAAATGTGAGATCGGTGTTCGTATAGAGGCTGAGCCATCCTCCCGTCGTGAAAGATGCGACAATATCCGCATCACCATCTCCATCAACATCTCCGATATCCAGCCCAGTACCCTGGCGATTTCCATCATGGATAACATGATTCGTGAACGATGGAGGATTTACTTCCAATTGAGCTCGCTCCAGAAATGGGTCATAAATAACGACGCTTCCGGATTCATTCCCGTGCTCATCGCTTAGGGGAGCAGATACAATCACAACACCATCACTGATTCCTACATCCCACCCGACGTTGTCTCCTGCCAACGGGTTAGAAGGAGCAAGCCCGTAAATCGTCGAAAACCCTTCTGAATCGAGACCCATAATATGGGCAGTGCCTGAAGCAATTCCCCCGATAATTCCCGTAGGCGCTCCGATTACCGTTCCGCTTTCGTCTGAGTCTACCGCTGCCCCGAAAGAATCTCCTGAACGCTTATCCATTACCCAGATTGGAGCCTCCCACCAAGGGTCGATCTGATTAGGTGACGCTAGACCTACGTTCCATAACATCTCGTTTCCCGGCTCTTGAATCGCAAAACTAGTTATTGGTGTCGCGCCTGATGTGTTTCCAAGGAACGCAACTGTCGAGCCGTACAAACCCCCGGGTTCTGTCTCATGCCAGAGCGGATACTCGGGAAGAGCCTTGCTCTGGAAATTAAAATCCTGACCATCCCACCTATAATAGTAAGCCGCTCCAGCATCGTCGACGAAATCATCATCTCCCGGTGCGCCTACGATCAGGGCAGCTTCGCCCATACCAGCACTTACGTCCACTGACATCCCAAACCAGTCCACAACGTCAGGATTTTCAGGCCTGATCGTGAAATCGACGTTCCATGTACCTACCGATTTGACCGCGACATAAACCGCGCCACTGGAGGCTCCATTTTGACTATCAAAAGGAGCACCTATCACCACAAATCCATCCGAAATCGCGATCGACTTTCCGAATCCCGCATCAGCCATTCCGTCCGGTGCCACGAGTTTTGCAGATTCAGCCCAGATTCCATTCGACTTTTCGAATATGTACACTGCTCCCGAGTTTTCTTCCGGAGCATCTGCAAATTCAGCTCCGACAACGATAACAGTATCCTCTATTGCTATCGTTCTCCCAAAATGATCTGCACCACCAGCATCAGATGCCGTGAGAATGGTAACAAGGTCCCACGACTCGTCGCCTTTCTCAAAGACATAAGCAGCCCCACTTGCGATACCCAGACCTCTGTCCCATTCCGCTCCGACGACGGCCGTTTCACCGTCCACGTCGACGCTGGAGCCGAAGTGAGAAAAAGCAGCTCGTGTTGCCTCGGGTGCCAGTTCAAACACTCGTTGCGCAGACACGGTGCTAATCGCTACAATGCAGAGAAGCGCGATAGAAGTCAGACACTTTAGGGCAATGGCATTGAGATTCGTCAACGTGCGCACCGTCTTTAGTGACCATTTTGTACAGTCCGTATATACAAAACGGCCCACGGTAATCACAAAATCTGCGAAGCCGACTCACACCTGATAGGGTGTAGATTAATCCAGTTTTGCGAAGCGCACGTCTCGGGTGCGGCCATTAGCGAGATACATGCCAATTACGTTACCATTCTTATCACGTTCGAACGTGACTGGCCCCCCATTTGAGGTAAAGGAGTCTTCGTCTCCGGAAGTAAGTGAGAGATCATCCACTCTTCTGTGTTGCATCACAAGTGAACTGTCTTCGACAACAACATCGTAAAACGTTTCTATCTCCTCGCTGAAATAGCGACCGACGAAATCTTCGAGCATTGGCGCCCACGGCTCTTCAGTCTTATCAATTCGAGTAGCGTGCTGATTGCCGTTCTGATGAAGCATCATTCCGTCTACGACTCCTTCCGCGTTCCTCTGGAACGTCATCGATGCATCCACCACTACGAGCGCGAATGTAGAATCGGAGGTCGGGCGAATTTCAAGCCGAGGTTGGCCCGTTGCCTGAGTGTAAAAGGTCGAGTCTTCTCGAGTGAAGGTCATTATGAAGGCTGGCGCAGCGTCCAAGGAGTACTCGCCTACAAATTCGTCAAAATCAGCAGGTGGGTAGGATGCCGGATCAAAACCCGAAGTGTCCGCAGTCGCTTCTTCTTCTTCATCTTGCAGTTCATCGAAGAACATCTCAGCGATATTGAAAGCAACAGATGAGTTGAATCCAGCGTTATTGCTCTGAGCCGTCACTCCAGCATTGAGAGATGGATAATAAACGAGCATCGAACGGTGGGACACATCGGCACCGCCGTGGTGAACTCGCGGCAGCTCATTTTGCTTGTCGATGAACAGCCCGAAGCCATAGCCCGTCTCGTTCCCATCATTCAGCACGAACGATGTCATCATCTGTTCGAAGATTTCTGGCGTTCCAAGTTTGGGGTCCGCCATATTTTCGGCCCATGTTTGCAGGTCTTCGATGGTCGAGTAAATACCACCTGCTCCAATCGCACCGCCAAGATCTCCCTTTTCCAGAAAACCGCCTGAGCCATCAGGGCTATAGCCTTCTGAGCGATTGTACACCATGTGCTCCGGGCTTCGACGAACCTCGGTGCCAGACATACCAAGCGGCTGAAAGACGTTGTCGCGCATGAAATCTGGAAAGTCTTGCTCAGATATCCGCTCGACGATAACGGCTGCGAGGCCAAATGCCGTGTTATTGTAGTTCCACTCTTCACCCGGAGAATTCTGGAGTGCGGGTTGGCGCTGAACGATTTCTATCAGCTCTTGCCGGTCGATGAAATCTCCGTGGTCAAGCCGGCGCCCGCTGAGGATCAATAAATTGAGAAACTCTCGATATCCCGTTGTGTGGGTAATCAGGTTTCTGACGGTGATAGTCTCTCCCATATCTGGTAGTTCTGGGATGTGAACGCGTACATCATCATCGAGAGACAGCTTACCCTCTTCTACGAGAAGCATGATGGCAAACGCAGTGAACTGTTTGGAGGTCGAACCGATGTTGGTCCTCGTGTCCTCCTCAAATGGAAGGCCGTACGTGAGATTTGCCATTCCCCAGGTGTCACTGAAAATCGTTTTCCCATCGCGCCAGACGGATATCGCGGCACCGGGCGAATCCTCGCCATCATACGCGGCCATGCGCTGTTGGACCTTACCTTCTGGATCAGTCGCAACAGGCTCCAACGAAGACAAGGCGATCCAATAATCGCCCTCCGCTTCTTCAAAAGGACTCACTTCAATTCTGTAGGTACCTTCTTGGTCTGTGCTGAACTGGAAATTTTCCGGCCCCAATGCGGGGCCGTCGATTTCGACCAGAAGCTCGCCGTCCGGCTTAAATATCTTGACGACAACATCGACCGAGACCTGATTCACTTGACCTCGGACAAAATATTCGTCTTCAGCTTCAAACGAATATCCGTGCACGTCATCTGAAGAGAGCACCGAATCTACCTGGCGATCGACTCTAAGTTTTGTGTCTTGCGCCTGTGAGGCGGACGAGATCAAGATGAATGAAAGAACGAGAAAAAAAACTGGGAAGGAAAACTTTCGCATGTCAATTCCGATGATTTGAGTGGACATAGTCCGCAGAAGGACTGAGCAGATATTTTACGAAGAACCCGCTTTGGAGTTACTCTTTTTATCAGACGGCATCTTTTGTCATTCTCACCCAGAACCTCGATACTTGGTCGAACCCGCCCCACTGTCCTTTCATGATCGGAACTTCTCTCTCCCACTACAAAATCACTGCCGAGCTTGGGCGCGGCGGCATGGGCATCGTGTACCGCGCGACGGACACGAAGCTGAATCGAGATGTTGCTCTAAAAATCCTTCCTGCAGCAGCGCTTGCAAGCGAAGAAGACCGAGCGCGGTTCTTTCGCGAGGCCCAGGCCGCCGCGCAACTCCATCACCCCAACATCGCCACTGTTTTTGAAATCGACGAGGCTATCCTCAGAGACGAGGGAGGCAACGACGTAAACGCAACGGACGGCCCCCGCCCCTACATCGCGATGGAGTTCGTTTCAGGCGAAACGCTCCAAGAAACGATTAAAAAGGCCCCCCTCAAGCTCGCAGATGCCATAAACATCACATCCCAAGTTGCCGAGGCCCTCAAAGCCGCACACACCAAAGAAATTGTTCATCGCGATATTAAGAGCGCGAACGTGATGATTACCGAAGACGGCATCGCGAAAGTGCTGGATTTCGGGCTCGCCAAGACGAATAATTCGACGATGCTAACGCGCATGGGTTCGACGCTCGGCACGGTGACCTACATGAGCCCCGAGCAGGCGCGCGGTCAGGAAGTGGATGGCCGCTCAGACCTATATAGCCTCGGTACGATGATGTACGAGATGATCTGCGGGCAACTGCCTTTTGCCGGTGAGTATGAGCAAGCTGTTGTGTACGGCATTCTGAATGAGACGCCGGACCCGCTCACTTCCAAGCGCACGGGCGTGCCCATGCAGCTCGAGTGGATTGTAAACAAACTGCTCGCCAAAGAAGCCGACTACCGCTATCAGAGCGCCGCCGGCCTCCTTGCCGACCTGATGACGGTTGACATCAGTGGAAGCGGGCAAACCCGCCGGTCAATGCCCGCGCATTCAGCGACCGAGATGCCGTTGAGTTCCGCGAGCAGGGTGACAGGAACCACGACCAGAAACTGGGCGCTGATTGCCGTTTTTACGGCCCTTGTTGGCCTGGCTGGAGGATATTTCCTGTTTCATGATGCCGCGGAATCTCAACCGCTACAGAAAGTTACGATTGAATTGGAAGGCATCAGGAATGTACGTTTTCCTCTGATGTCCCCGACCAATGAATACCTCCTGTTTGGGGGATCCAGTGAGAATGGATTGAGTGGACTCTTTCTTCGAGATATGGCTGATGGGAGAATATTTCCCATCGAAAATTCCGGCCCAGGGTGGGCAAGGGAAGCGGCTTTTTCTCCCAGTGGAGATTTTATAGCGTTCACGACAAATGCTAATGGAGGGGTATTCACAGTGGTAATGCCAACCGGCATTCCTGTCCGTCAAACTGAATTTGGTCGTATTTCGTACTGGGAAAATGAAGAGTCATTCATTTTTATCGATGATAAGGGTGGAGGCAAGACGTACCGGAAAACACTCGGAGAAATCGATCCTGTTGAGATTGGACTGGACCACGGTGTCCTTCCAGAGGGCTATGTAAACATATGGCGGTTTCGACTTCCCGGAACGGACATCGCTTTTGGTCACTCGCTTCTTCGGGACGGCGCCACCCAGATTGAACCGAGTTCGATGACCCGAGTGCGCATTAAGAGCGGGGAATCGGTAGAAAAAATTGAGTCCCCCGTGATGAATCCAGCGTATGTCGAAGGCGGTTTCGTGATGTATCAGCAGAGGAATGATGCCGGAGAACTGGTCGTGAGGCCCATCGATCGGAAAACTGGAGATTTCACTGGCCTTCCCGAAAGAGCGTTAAGTGACGAGAATCCGATATGGGGTGAAGTCTCTGTTGCAAACAACGGAGATCTATTATACCTGCCCAATTCTTATTCGAGATCGACCCAATTTGATGAATCGTTGAGAATAGTCGATGTGGAAGATGAAAGCTCAATGGATCTGGATCTGATCATCCCTTCATCTGCCGAAATAAATGATATCCAACTGTCACCGGATGAAAGTCGTGCTGTGTTCTCCGTTATCGATGGAAATAGGGCATTCATCGCTCTGTATGATTTGGAGGATGAGTCCATGACCCAATTGACCTTTTTGGACAATGCGTTTGCTGGGACGTGGAGTCCGGATGGGAGGCACATCTATTTCAATGAGCTTGAGGATGAGGGAAAAATCATCGTGCGCAAAATGGCAGCGTCGCCTCAAGCAACGTCAGAGATTGTCATGGAGGATGTGGCATCCCTGGGTGTATCTCCAGATGGATCAAAATTGATTATCGCTGAAGATGTGGACTTGGAAGCCTTGATCGCCCGAAGGTTGAGTCTGGTGGACCTTTCCACGGACGAGAGAATCGTTCTCGAAGAAGGAAATGGAGGAGTCGCCCACGTGGAGTTTTCTCCGGATGGAAAATATGTGGCCTACCAATATTTCAACGAGGGTCGATTCGTAATCCGGGTGGCTTCTGCAAATGGATTCCAAAACACAGAAATTGCAGACATTCAGGGAGGCTGGCCCAGGTGGTCTGCTGATGGATCATATCTGTATCTTAGCGGCATGGAAATTCGCCGTATCCCGGTTCGAACGAATCCTTCATTTTCCGTGCTGGGGGAAGTGGAATCCGTGTACAGCAATACGTTTTTTCCGGGAGGATTCGACATTTTCGAGGACGGCAGTCGAACCATTCAGATAAGTTCAGATGTACGTTTCCAGGCATCGGTTACCTCCAATTCGAAAATCGTTTGGCTGCAAAACTGGTCCGACCATCTAGAGCAGAGATTTGACAGGTAGTGAACGCACAATGATCGGCTCCATCCTCTCCCACTACAAAATCACTGCCGAGCTTGGGCGCGGCGGCATGGGCATCGTGTACCGCGCGACGGACACGAAGCTGAATCGAGATGTTGCTCTAAAAATCCTTCCTGCAGCAGCGCTTGCAAGCGAAGAAGACCGAGCGCGGTTCTTTCGCGAGGCCCAGGCCGCCGCGCAACTCCATCACCCCAACATCGCCACTGTTTTTGAAATCGACGAGGCTATCCTCAGAGACGAGGGAGGCAACGACGTAAACGCAACGGACGGCCCCCGCCCCTACATCGCGATGGAGTTCGTTTCAGGCGAAACGCTCCAAGAAACGATTAAAAAGGCCCCCCTCAAGCTCGCAGATGCCATAAACATCACATCCCAAGTTGCCGAGGCCCTCAAAGCCGCACACACCAAAGAAATTGTTCATCGCGATATTAAGAGCGCGAACGTGATGATTACCGAAGACGGCATCGCGAAAGTGCTGGATTTCGGGCTCGCCAAGACGAATAATTCGACGATGCTAACGCGCATGGGTTCGACGCTCGGCACGGTGACCTACATGAGCCCCGAGCAGGCGCGCGGTCAGGAAGTGGATGGCCGCTCAGACCTATATAGCCTCGGTACGATGATGTACGAGATGATCTGCGGGCAACTGCCTTTTGCCGGTGAGTATGAGCAAGCTGTTGTGTACGGCATTCTGAATGAGACGCCGGACCCGCTCACTTCCAAGCGCACGGGCGTGCCCATGCAGCTCGAGTGGATTGTAAACAAACTGCTCGCCAAAGAAGCCGACTACCGCTATCAGAGCGCCGCCGGCCTCCTTGCCGACCTGATGACGGTTGACATCAGTGGTAGTGGCCAATCCAGACGCTCCATGCCGGCCGCATCCATGGCTGGAACGCCGACCTCAACTATTGGCAATTCGAGTCGCATGCCAGTCTGGGGCTGGGCTTGCGTCGCAACAGCTTTGATTGTGGGCACCCTCGGTTCCTGGTTCTTTACGCCGAATGCCGTCGACACGGAAGACACAGCAGTCCGTGAGTTGATGCTCGAATTGCCCGGAATCGTAGCAACGTGGGGCTACAGTCCATCCCCAGATGGCAGGACCCTCGCATTTACAGGAACAGACTCTATTGGGACAAACGGACTCTACTTTCTTGACCTCGAAACACAGGATCTCAAGCATTTTCCCAATGCGAGTGGCGACGGAGGACAATTTTCTCCAAACGGAAGCCGATTCCTGTACGGCCTTTCTGGTATCAATTACATCATGCCTACGTCGGGAGGGAGTTCAACACCGCTTGAAAACTCTCGAATATATGAAACCGCCTGGATGGAAGACGGAAGCATCATTTATGTCGGATCATCACGTGGTGATATCTGGCTTGCTCCCCAAGATGGACAGGAAGCCATCGAAATCGTTAGTGATGACACGACGGCGGTAAGTTTTTTCGGCTTGCATCCATTGCCTGGCAACCGCTACGTGTTGGTAAGTCGATCTGTCAATCGTCAAAATGCCGAAATCACCATCCTTGACATTGCCAGAGGAACGCTCAAAAAGCTCGTAGCAGGTGCGTATCCGTCCTATTTGCCAAGTGGTTACCTCCTGTATAAAACAGGTTCAAACGTATTTTCAGGCCCTCTCGTGGCACAACCGTTCGATCTGGATCGTCTTGAATTCAACGGACCAGCTGTGACACTCAGGCAGCAGATATCCATACTTGCTTTCGCATCCGACCGGTTTGGGACGTGGTACGAGAGTCCGGGAGCCCAAAGCTTAGAGGCGGACGAACAGTCTCACTTCTTTTCGCTCGATGAAGCAGGTGCCGAGCTTCAGTTCAGCAATGACTTCAGAATGGAAGACCCCCGGCTGTCACCCGATGGGACCCGCCTGGCGTACGCCGTTGACGCCGATCAAAACATGGACTGGATCGAAATCCGCAACCTGGAAACAGGAGTGGCCAATCAATTGACCTTTTCGGGGGACGCCGATTTTACGGCCTGGTCTGCTGCACACCCGGACCAGATCATGGTCGAAAGAGACAACAAACTGGAAATTTTCTCAGCCAGCTTTCTCGGGCTACAGGAAACCCTGCCAATTGCTACCGCCAATGAATTCGACTGGTCGCCAGATGGACGCTACGTCGTGTATGTTGCCGCAAGCGGAGGATTTGGTGCGCTCAGGATGTTTGATCGTGAGACAGAAATGGACGTCTTGCTGGATGAGACTTCAAGATTTCCACGGTTCTCACCAGATGGTCGATTCGTCGCTTACTCAAAATCTGACGATGGATTACGGACGTTCGTCCGGAGCGCCCACGGAGAAGGGCGGAGTCAGTTGGATATTGATGACGTAAGAACTTTGTCGCCAGTGTGGTCCAGAAACGGTCAGACTATCTTTGTCGAATCATCAAGAGGAGGACTCGGCTATAGCGTTGCGGTAGATATCACAGGAGCGTTTGACCAGAGGGATAGCGCAGAGCAGTTGTTTGACGCAGACAATCGTCGGAACTGGTTTGTACCAGCGCCGGATGGTGAACTCTATGTTTTGTCAAATGACGATAATCTCGTCGAGCAGGTTGATGAGATAGAATTGCAAGAGGCCCGGATCAACGTCACGATTAACTTCGATGAAAAGCTAAAAAAACTCGTCCCCCCGTCTAAATGATCGGCGCATTAAGATTGGCTCCTCGTATCATTTCGAGGACATGATCTTGATCCCATTGAATGGATAATCAGGCAGCGCTATCAGATTTCTTCGCCAGTCTTATAACTGAGGCTACGGCAAATAACACGCCGAGCATAGCAACGATTGAGGCTCCTGCCGGGAAATCGAACTGAACTGAAAAGTAGATACCAAGAAAGCTGCCGATCACACCTACCAGAAGAGAAAGCAGCACTACTCCCGTGTTGCCTTTCGTTAGTAGCAGAGCGGAAACGGGACATACTACCAGGTAGGCGAAAACAGGGATAACTCCACCGGCGCGAACGGCCAGAACAATCGCCAGACCGATGGAAATGTAAAACAGAAAATTCCACAGATTAAAACTGCTGAGTTCTTCTACGTCCATGGTTTCGTATTTCTTGGTGATCAAGAAAAACTGCTTGCGGAAAATGAAATGAATCACACCGAGCAGACCGAACACCACCGCCATGGCGATGATCTGGTTGTCTGTGACAGTAAAAATGCTGCCAAACAGCACTTCCTGAATATCCGCATCTCCGTGTGCGGCTTTGGATATCAGCAAGACAGTAACCGCCGAAGAAACGGCGTAGACGATTCCGATTATCGATTCGACCTTGAGTCGTTTGTCGTGAACCTTGATGAAAGACATCAGAAATGCTCCAACTAGCGTGAACGCAATGGAGATAACAAGCGGATCTTGCTCGAAATAAGCTGCTACAGCTACCCCGAGCATTGAAATTTGGCCGAGGGCCAGATCGACGAACACGATTCCCCTTCCGACTACATGCACTCCCAGATACGAAAGAAGGAGTCCCATGACGATGCTCACAAGGAGCGCGTTTCGGACAAATTCGAGAGCAAACAGATCGGCCATAGACTCAATAAATCATTCAGAGAAAACTTAGGTGAACTTCCTCGACGCAGAAACTACAAAACGAATTGATTCATGTCCCTAGTCGTCCGCCGCATTAAATGCAGAGACCAAGACATTTACATTGTAATCAAACAGATCAAAATAGGTGTCAATTCCCTCAAACGCGGAGACTGAAGTCGCGAGGGTTACGACCTGTCCTCCTGTGCTGCGAACCACGAGCTCTGCTGAATCCGGTTTGAAATACGGCGAAATGATGATCACATTGATATCCCGACTCTCCATGAGGTCCATCACCTTCGAAAGCTGCGAAGGTGTGGGAGGAATACCGGGTTTCGGCTCTAGAAATTCTGCAATTCGTAGATCGAAGGCTGTTTCGAAATACGGCCACTGATTGTGATAGGCAATGATCTCCGTACCCGCGAACGGAGCCATCTTGTCCTTCCATTCTTGAATTTTCAGATCCAGCCCTTCATCAAATGCTTCGAGGTTGGCTGCGAAGTAGTCCGCACTTTCGGGCTGAATTCGAACAAGCCCCTCATAAATGTTATGCGCCATCACGTGGCCGACGGCCGGGTCCAACCAGTAATGCGGATTCCCGTACACATGAATATCTCCTTGTTCTCGGCTGACGCTGGATGGGATTTGAAGTAGCGGTACGTTTTCAGACGCATCGATGTACCCACTCCCGCCGGGCTGAACTTTCGAATTCCTTGAACTGGTCAGCAAAGGAGGCACCCAACCCGAGGTTAAGTCCAATCCAATGGTGACAAACAAATCGGCCCGAGAGAGCTTGATGATGTGGCTAGGTTTGGGATCAACGAAGTGGGGATTCTGAAAACCGGTCGCAATGGCTGTTGCTTCGACCCGGTCCCCACCGATGGCTTCAGCAATTTGCTGTAAGTCTGGCAGTGTAGTGACGACATTTAGCCTTTTCTGACCATTTGCAGGCACTGCCATCAGGACGATGACCATCGCCATGACTAAAAATCCGCTTGCCTTCGTTTTTCGCATTTCTACTTGCTCGGTCTAATATTCGTGTGCTCCGTGCGT
>Ga0315336_1001551_pt1 | contig 43095 bp, 44 predicted proteins | sample ASW5metaG_FD_204512 | JGI IMG/M metagenome (GOLD analysis project Ga0315336, IMG submission 204512) | Ammonia-oxidizing marine archaeal communities from Monterey Bay, California, United States - ASW #5 | ecosystem: Environmental > Aquatic > Marine > Intertidal zone | place: USA: California... | reverse complement strand
ACGCCGAGGCTCTTGAGGAGGAGATATCCACCCCCAGCGAGAATGACGTCACCGTTTTCTGTGAGAGCTGATAAATCAAACGCCATGTCACTCCACTTCCTTCACGGGGCATCCATCAATGCGGGCCTTGTACCAAGCCGCATCGTCGGCTAATAGAGGGGACTCGCCTTCCACGTTAGCCTCGACGGTTTGGTTGATGTGGCCGAGTCGATTGCGGAGAGATACTCCTGCCTCTCGCTTTTTTTCGTCCTCTGTTTTTGTCGCAGTGATTGCGGCGATTTCTTCTTCAGTGATAACCATTCTTAAATCTCCTGATTGTTATGGTGCGGAAAGCACCCCGTTTGCATCTGCTACAACGGTTCTGGACCCGCTACCTGCAAGCGAATCGATTCGCACGTTTCCTGCGTCTACCCATACGGCGTAATTGTTTGTGGCAGAGGCGGGCGGACCATCGATGTACAAGCTGGCCGCATTCGTAGTTCCAGCCCCGGCAGTAAAGCCAGTAATTTGGACAGTTGCCGCCGTGGTGGTTGTTGCCGAGCCATTGGTGACCGTCATGTCGAACCAAGCACCCGCTAAATATCCATGAGTGCCTGACCCCGCTTCCACGAGGGTGGGGTTGCATTGCAATCCACCTCTAGCATATTGGCCAGCAGAGGGATTCATTGTGCCGTCAATCAGCAACAATCCACCCGGCTGGCTTGTCGGAGTCCAAGAGCCTGTAATTCTGAATGGAGCGACGCCACTGACATCACCATTGATGGCCATGTTGTTTGAGCCGCCATTAATCGTGAGGAGTCCGTATCCGGTTCCGCCGACGTCATCCGTTTTCACCAGAAAGTCTCGGTCTACTTTGTCCTCGTTAAAAATTGTTTCGCCAATACCATCGCCCGTCTGTTTTATCATCAGTGCGTTATAATTCGATGCACCCAGATTAAATTGCCACTTGCCGCCCGAGGTACTTCCATTGGTCTTAAAGAACATCTGGTCAGTGGCGTTGCGGAGAATCGTTTCACCATCCTGAAAAGTGATGGTATCGCCATCGATTCCAACATCGTCTACGGTCAGCGCATCTGCATCCAATGATGTGATTGTCCCAACACTCGTAATCTGAGTCTGAGCGGCGTCCACCGAGAGCGAGTGCGTTGTTCCTTCTCCACTCGTTCCGGCACTCGAAGTGATTCCCGTTCCGCCTGTAATTGTTGCAACGTAATTTCCGGTCGTGTGGCTGGTTAAATCGACGCTGTTCGCCTGAATTGTGGCGGTGCCTGTCACATTGCCACTACCGTCGAAGGATGCAGACGTCCAGACAACGTCACCAGTGCAACCGATTGTCCGGCCTGATGCCAGGGCGGTGGCTGTCGCGGCGGTACCCGTTAACGCCCCTACAAAAACGGTGGAGGTTAGCGTGCCCGAAGAAGGGTTATATTTTAAGTCTCCGTCACTCTCCAGCCCTAAATTCCCGCCATCTAGGTCTCCACCAGAAGTGAAGATGATGGCGTTCTCTTCGTTACTGCTTTCGTTGTCCGTGATTGTCACGGCAGTTGCGACACCAGCCGTGCCACTACAGTTTCCCGTCACGTTGCCCGTCAAAGGTCCGGCGAACCCTGCCGCCGTGAGGGTCGTGCCGTTGAATGTAAGATTAGCGCTGGCTCCAAAAGAACCAGAGTTGTTGTACTGAACTTGCGTGTTGCTTCCGGCGATGCTTCCGCCCGACGCTGTTGAAACCCATCCAAGATTTCCACTGCCATCCGTTTTCAGGACTTGCGACGCTGAGCCGTCTGCGGCAGGAAGAACCCAGATTTGATTTGCCGAGAGAGAGGGCGCCTCGAAGCCAACATAGTTCGCGGCTTCGTAGAAACGCAGTTCCTTGTTTGAGCCCGTTAGAGATAAATCGCTAGCGATAGTTACATTGCCCAAAAACGCCACCGTAGAATTAGAGGCTGTAGCATTCGGGGTTACCGTAAAATGGGGCTCGTAAGTATTTTTAGACGCTAAGTCATTCCCCCAAGTCATCACATGGTTGGAGAGCTTCATCTCCCATCCGTCCCCAGCGTCATCGTGCTGGTCTTCGTACCAGTGCACCTTGAAGTCGACGTCTAGGTTGGCTCCGATTGCAAGCGCATCGCCTGTAGACTCGTCATACTTGACGGCAATGTCTGAATTAGGAGAACTGCCAAAGATAAGCTGGATGTCGTCGTTGAACTGCATTCCTGATTTAACGGTGACGATTCCAGCAGAGCTTATCGTCATTGCATCGACATCACCCGCGCTTCCAATAAGGCCATCGTTCGCAATTTGCAGTCGAGGCGAAACCAAGGTTGTGCCGTCGAAAGTCAGTCCGCTCTCACCGTTGATGACGGTGGTTCCCCCGCTTGTCAAAACGCGGTTGTCACCTGTGTTCGTATACGACGTTACCGGGAGCGTGGCCCAAGAGACGCCAACCGACGCGCCCGAGTCTGCCTTGAGGTAGGCTCCGTCAGAACCCACCGGCCCCACTCGGGCAATTTCGTTGTCCGCAGAAGCAGCGAGCAAATCACCTTTAGCATCCAGCAACGTGGCGGCTGGAGTAGTCTCCCATAGGATTCCGTTCGCGCTTGCGTTAACGACTAGCGACTTGTTCGCATTGCCCGTTAACTCGGGGAACGTCACGTCCGAAAACGCTGAGCTCAACCCAAACTTGAGGGAGCGAGCGCTCGACTCGTCAACTTGCTGAGTCGACATCATGTTCAAATCTAAAGCGGCTTCGTGGGAATCTGCGGAAAATTTTGCGTTCTCTACGTAGTCGTAGAGTTGCGTGAGCGGGACGAGGCGCTTGAGAAATATTGCGGCCGCGCTTGCTGGCGCACTATTAAAGCGAACGGTGATGGAGTTCGCCGGCAAACTAGTTGGTATTATGTAGTGCGTACTAATCGTTTGAAGGACGTCGTTGACGTAAACTTTTACGTGCGAACTATCGATGACTCGACAAGCAAGTGTGAAGTCCGTTGTCGAGCCATTCCCCGTCGCAGTAGCTTTTGACAGTGTTGTTTGAAGAACCATATTTACCTCACACCAATCGCATTTCTAGGACGTTCTTGAGTTCCGGTGGACTGCTGTTGAATCATTTTCAAATTAAGAAGCCGCTGTCTTTCCTCCTTAACCATTTTCTCAAGCTCAGGGTATTCTTTTTGTAGTTGGAGTTTCGCGGCTGTGTAAAAGGCGTTGACGGCATTCTTTACTTGAAGCTCACGGCTACTCCCCCGGCCGCCCTTCGCCGCTTTCCAAATGGGCGTAGAGAAAATGACGTCCGTTAAATATTTGTCTAAGGTTTTCCCTCTTAATTTTATTTCTCTGCCTGCTAAAATAATTCCGCGCTCCCGCTGTTTGGGTGTGATGCGAATATTTCCGATGATGTCACCGAACTGAGGCACACCAATTTGGTTGTCCCATAAAACCTTAAATATCTTTTTGTGCGGGTTGGATGCTCGAGCAACATAAACTGGAGAAACAAAATCTATTGCCGGCTGGAAAACAGGAGGAAGAATATCGCGTCCCCATCCGCCGGTGACAAACCTCGCATTTCCAAACAAGTCCCTGTCGGCTGGAAGGTCTTTCCCCATCCCGGGAAGCCTTGAGAGAATTCTGTCGATTGCCCCGTTCGTATCTCGAACAATCGGGTCTATTTCCTGTGCGACGGCTCCAAGCCCCGTCCCGAAGGGAACGAGGGATGAAGCGAAATTCTCCATAAACTTTTTCTGCCCTTGGGCCGGGTCGGACAAAGCGTTTATCGCCTTACTGATTCCCTGCACATACGTTTTATTGGTGAAGTTTTGAGAAATTGACGCGGACATCCCGAATGCCAAGTCACCCAAATCCGCATCAGTCCATTGACTGGCGATGGTGACGTAATCGGCCGCCGCCCCCATGATGCTTCCCAGCCAACCCAGACGGTTATACCCAACCCAATAGTCGGGCTGGCCGTCCCCGTCCGTGTCGTAGCCCCAGCTATAGGGCCGGAACCCGGCACCGTAGTAAGCCGCACGCAAGCCCGGGTGCTTGGGAGCGGCGCCCGTAAGGATTCCTTGGGCGGCGAATCCAGCGAACGTGGCGAGGGCCAAGCCGCCTAGCGAAGTCCGCGCCATCTCCACATCACTCTTATAATCGCCAGCGGCAATCGCTTTCCGGTATCGCCCCACTGCAAGATTAAAAAATGGGATATGTTCCACCGCCGCCCCGGCATCATTGGCCGGCGCTGTGGTAAATGGAGCAACGAGCCTTCCGAGGGGATGCCGGCCAAAGTCTTGTACGATTTGCCCGATGCTCTGGCCTTTGCTGTTTTTCAGCCTCGCATACTTGCCGAGTCTCTGCGTAAAGGCGACATATGAAGAGAAGTCTTCTGCATCTTTTAAGATGGCTGGGTCCGGGTCCGCTAAGATTGCTTCAACCCGATGCGTATAAAATTCATTGTATTTCTTTGTGCCGCGTCTTAGCCCCCGATTCCGCGCCTCTTTTACTACGACTCGATGCGCGTTGGCTTGCATTTGCATTCGGGAGCCGGCAAATCTGATGAGAGTGTCTGTGGCGTATAGAATCCTTTGTCCGCTACGGACGGACCAGCCCAGCAAATCAAGTCCTTTGCCTATCCATCCCGACTTTTGAAAGGCCTCTGCCGAAAGTTTGGGGGGTTCAAGCGACAGTCCCTGCTTATTCACTCCCCGCTCGGCATGGAGGGTGGCCGTCGCCGCATCATCGGACAATGCAATGCGGTAGCTTGCGCGCCAAGCATCGCCAAGGTGTCGCCACATAGCCAGCCACATCTGCGTGGCTTCTCCCGGCTCGGCCGCCTCCTCGCCAAACCGATAGGCTTCGCCGGCAATCGCGCCGACGGCTTCTCCCGCCTTGCGGCGAACTCGCCCGATTTGTCCTGCGAGTCCCCGCACCGGCACCTGCCACATAAGATGCGCGGCTGTCGCTAGTCCATTCGCCGCCCATGATTTTGGATTCAACAATAATGAACCCATCCATAGCTCGGGCCAATAGTCCCCGAATGTCGGCTTTAAACTCTGTTTTGCGAAATTAGCTTTCTGCGATGGCTTTTCAAGACGCATGAACATATGCACCAGACGCCTGTCGGTAACTGTAGTGGTTGCGCGTTCAGGAACTTCGGCGAGTTTAGCTAGATGCTGTGCATCAAACCCCGGCCCTTCATCATAAACACGAAGGGCTCTTCCGCTCTCTGTCATGACGGCCTGAAATTTTGCGTTGAGTTCCGAAAAAACTTTAAACTGCTCATTCCAGCGAGCTTGTGCCTCGGGTGCCCAATTGGACTGAATGAGTTCATGTCCGAGTGTGCTGGTCTTGTTTGCCGCCCTCGTTACGACTTTTCCATAAGCGATGATTTCTGCGTCGCTCAGCACAGCCCCCGGGAAAAGGGCGCGAACATGGTCTTCAGTGATGGTGAGCCCGAGGGCATCTGCATCCGCATCCCGCACAACGTCTGGACGGGTTCCTGTTTTCGGGTCACGACGAGCGGCCTCATCTCTTAGATTTTTATATTCTGCGGCATAGCTCTTGAACTTATCCGGTTCTGTCGAAGATAGATGCGGAACTCCGGGAGCGTCTAGAATTTTTCCGGTCAGCCTCGGTTTCTTTATTTTCTGGGGATTAAAATATTTTGATAACGCGGAAAACGCGGAAATTATTTTCTTAATAGGCACCTAGGGCGCCCTCCTTCAAATTCTCCAGTGCGAGATTAAAGTGGGTTTCCATCGGAAGTTCGTCGCCCTCTTCATCCACATCTCCAAACAACACATCAGCGGCGACAAGGGAGAGTACGAATATTTTTCCCAATCTTTTCTTACGCGCTTCAGTAGTAGGAATATCAATCATCAACCCAGATGCCCGGAGGGCTTCAGCGCGTTCTGATATGAACGCCCCCACGCTTCTGAGTTCTGGGTCGGTAGCCTTGAGAAGCTCAGCTTCCATCTTCGCACCTACCCAGAGCGCGGCTTGTACATCCCTCGGGGGTTCGCCAACCCTGTGCGCCAGTTGGCGCACCCATTCCTGAATAAACAAATTCTGCGATTCAGAAGGAGCCCCAGCTTTTGGGCCCCAAACAATCTGGTTCATCCATGTGTCGACGGTGACGGCGTTTGGGTCGCCTCTCAGTGCTTTCGCAAAGTTCGTAATTTTTGCCCCGGAAAGTTGTTCGCCGTTCAAAAGGCGCCTGAGATTTGCCATGTGCGCGCCACCCTGCATATTGCCGGACGGATTCACGAAATCGCCTAGGAACATTCCGTACTTCACGCCGTCCCAGTTTTTAGCGCGGAATTCTTCGAACGCCTCCATCGTTTTTCCGTTTGCTTTAAAGTGAAGATACAAATCCAGCGCCACATTGATGTTTGGCGTCACTCTCTTTTGAGGACTGAACACGGCGATTAAGTCCGCGACAAACTCCCAATCTTCGCCAGCGAATTTACGGAGCTCATCCGGCGCGTCGTGATACCAATCGAGCCGAAAGCTCCCTTTCTTGATAAGGCCCATCATTCGCTCTACTTCCGGGAGCGCCGTCTTTGAAGAGCGTCCCACGAGGCCGAACTTCGTCCCTTCCGTAATTTCGCCGAGTGGTTTCTTTTTCAATGTCGCCAGTTCTTTGAGAGCTTTCTTAGATTTCTGAAGAAACATTCGCTTGGAAGTCTTGCGAAGTTTCGTCCAATCCTTTGATGGCAATTCCGAAAGCTCGGAGACTTGCTCAAGCATCGCCCCCTTAAACTCGGCGGCGGTGCCGCCCCGTCCCATCGCAATGACGCCTTGCCCCACCACGTCCAGCTTTTCCACCACACGCCCAGTCTTCGGGTCCGCAGAGGCGTAGATGCCGCGTGGCCGCACATCCAGCGACAGGCCGAGTTGGAGATTCTCACCAATTTCTCGAAGTGACGTGAGTGCTGAGGCGGCGGCGCGCTTGAAGCGGCCAATCAACGGTGTTCGTACGACGTTCTCGGGAGTTTCTCCCTCCCAAATAAGATGTTTTTTCGCAACAGGTGCCGCAGGCACAACTTCCGTGGTCTTGGCTGGAGGAGGTTTCTCTGTCTCTCCCGCAATCTTCCTCGCATCTTCCGCCTCTTTTGTCTGCACCTCCGCTAAATTTTTTGCACGGGATTCCGCCATTCCTCCGAGCTCACGGGTGAGCGCGAGAGTGTCGCTCGGTTTTTTTCTGGCGAGCTCCCGGTATGCGGCCTCCGCCGCCTCTTTTGGATTTGCACCGAAACCGACAAAGTTATCGGCGCTGGTTTTGAGGCGTTGAAATATGCGTACGCCGGCGCGGGACAGTCCTATCTCGGCCATATTCTCAACTGACATTCCGACGACAAGGCCCGTCACGATGGCGAACAAGGGCGCCAACTCCGGGTGCTCTTCTTCTAGTTTGTGTGTGACAGGCCCAACAATTCCCATCTCGGAAGCGGCCGCAACCAAACCGCTGACAGCGCCCTGATTCATTCTGTGCACTAATAGAGGAATCCCGGCGGCTGTAGCTTTGCCGGCCAGCATGAACGCGCTCCCCACGGCGGTAACTGCCGCAGTCAGCGGGTCCATTATCGGTTCTTGAAGCGTCTCGCCTTCAATTACCTCTTTCGACATTCGGTGCGCCCGAGACATATCGTTTGCCTGGGCTGGGTATTTGTAGGTTGAAATATCGGGTGTTCCAGACGTGCCTGAAGGCGACGGCGCTTCGGGGGTGTTGAGTGTCGTAAGTCTCGAAACCGCGCCGGGGGGCATCATTTTATGCCAGTAGGCATCCAACGAGCCGGCGGGGCCTCCAGCCTGCGTGCGGGCAAGCTGACGTTTCCACTCTTCGCCCGGGGCAACCGCTCCGGCTACCCGCGCATCCGTCTGCCCCGTTTCGACGAGCCAGTCCTCGTAGGCGGCATCAATCTCTGATGAATCAATGTCCGCTTCCAGCGCCCGCCGCTCGAGTACATTTGTAATATATCCTTCGTCAACGCGTTCATCGTCTGTCAGCATTATGGGTTTGCTCTTTTCGGTTTATGGGCCCCAAAAATTAAATCCCACACCGTAGTACCGAACCCTTTTTCTGGTGGTTTCTTCTTCGTCGTAGGCGTCACTGTCTTTAATTGATATGAAGCCGCTTTAATCGCGTCGAGGTGCCCCAGAAGGTTGGTCATGCGGTTTCTTTCATCAAGGGATATTTTATTTTTGCGGTATGCTTCAAATATTTCCGTCTCGTTTTTGTATGGGATTGTGGCCCGAATGGATTTCCAGTTACTAAGAAGATTGTGGGCGCCAACACGCGCATACTTGTATGCGATTTCTTGAGCAACTTCTGCTACGTCTGCTTTATTTTTTGCGTCCCGCGCAATTCGGCTCGCAAACTCGAGTTGTGCGTTGGCTAACAAAAGGGATTGGTCGGCCGTCATTTTGGACGGCAGTCCCGGGATTCGAAGTTCCTGCATGACGTTGCTGATGAACTTCTTTCCTGCGGCAACCAGCGTATTTCGAGTTGTATTCTTTTCTCCTCGCATCCTTTGCTGGGTGGAAGCGAGAGTGGACATATGCGTTATCCCATCCATGAAAGACAAACTTTCGTTTTTCACCAAGGCCCGAATATCAGCGTGCGTGAACGGACTTCCAAATCCCGGCGTACCCTCAAATTGGTTGATTCCAGTTTGAACGGAATGCGCCGTCCGCACCGCCGCGAGGGAATTTGATTTATGCCCGGAGGCGCGGGCATCCACCATCGTTTTGTTATATTGAAGGACTGGCCGAAGCTGGTCACCGAGGGCATCCGCGGCCGCAATAGCATTTACACGGACATCCTCACCACTCCCAATTAATGTGTAGAAAGAATTTGCAGTATCTTTTTCGCTTCTTAATTTGTCCTGTTGTGCTTTTTTATCCGCACGCTCTTGTAATTTAATTTTTCTCGTAAACAGCGCAGAAGAAAACACCGTGAGTGATTCCACATCTTTCGGGGATAAATGAATCGTGCGGCCTATTCCTGGAAATTTTAGTTCTTTAGATGCCAGCATATTCAGAGCGGCTTCCGGGTCTTTTCGGGCATCCAATTTAAACCGGCCCACATAAACATCTTTCATTGCGATTTGCAGACGTTTCTCGACGTCTTCATCGTCCATTGTCACGCCGCGCTGAGAACTAATATGGTCGATGACACTTTTTAACTTTGAGGACAATTCTTCGGCACTGTCGCTTTTTACAGCCTTATCAATTAGCAACGGAAGCTCTTGCTCAAACCGTCCCCGCAAACCAGAAGTAAAACGCTCATTAGATTCTTTTTGGATTGCGATAAAAGATTTGGTTTGCTCCGCTTTTGCACGAGCTAAAAACGCGGCCCGTGCGGCGGGCACTAAGTCGGCAGTATATTCCCGGGCCTGCTTCCAGAAATAATCAACTGTCCGGTTTGCTTCCATTGTAAATTGTTCAGTGTTGTACCCGGCGGTCCTGATGCTGTTGAGGCTGTCGTTCACCTCTACACTGATGTCGTTCAAAATCTCGGTAGCTGTCATCTTGTCTTCAGCCAGCCGCTTCTTGTACTGAACCTCTCCGACAGTTCCAATGAGATTTGTGGTGGCTTTTGCCATCTCAGCCATTTGCTTTGCACTGCCGCTAAACTCGTCGAGCTTGTATCGCGGCCCCTGACCCGCACTAATAGGGAACAGAGGCGTTCGTTGCGGCGATGCGTACAGCGGCGGCCGTTCTGTCCGCCCCGGCTTCGGGGTACTCCTAAGCTGAATCTGAATATTAGGTAACGCCATTTATTACCAAAGCTCCGTGTCGTAACCGAATTTGTATGTCTTCGCGGACCCGCCCAGCACAGTAGAAACCGCCGTGGTGAAACCAGCCTTCCGCGCCTCCCGCGCTCTCGAGGTGTAAATGTCCTGCTGTATGGCGCGCTGAGCCACGACAGTCGCCCCACGGAACGTTTGTATCTGCTGCTCTTTCCGAAGCCGCCGAACTGTTTCCGTTGTTTGCCTCCCGATAACCGCTTTCTCTCCCGTCAACTTGCCGAGGAAGCGTTCGCTTTGCGTGGCAGATATATCTGCCTCCGTCACCAAATCCGTTAAGGCGGAGCTTTCATTAAAAGCAATTCGGCCCATCAGTCGCTGTTCGTCCTCCCCCACCTCCGCGAGCAACGACATCGGAGTTCCCATGCTGATATTGATTCCGCGAGACGCAAACACGGCACGCTGTCTCGCCCGGATTCGACTTGCCTCCCGGCCCACCTCTTCCCGGCTTTCCGTGGAAGCGCGGTCAACGCGTTCTTTGTCAGTCTCGATTAATGTTTGACGTCGCGCCTCCTGTTGCTTCTCAAATTCAATGTCTGCACTAATAATCTTTTGGTTTAATTCATTTATTTCTTCCGCACGTGTGATATCTAAAGCAAGAAGCTCGTTATTTCGTTCCGCCATTTCCTGCGCGTGCATTCCTTCCACACGCGCCAAGTCGGCGTTTTTGTTCATCGCCCTCTGCTGGCCTTTTCCAGTTTCATAAGACGAGTAAGCACTTACCGCTGTCGCGGCCGCCAGTACGTAAATCCAAGTTACGGGGTCAGCCATTATCAATCCTTATTCAAAATTACGTATCGCTTCAGCGTTTCACCGGATAGGCCAGCGAGCGGCATCGTCGACTCAAACGCGAAACCAAGCGATTTAATCCAACGGTGCCCCATCGTAAATTCATCATGAACGTCCGCCTGAATTCGCCGAAATTTTGGCAAGAAAGAGCGAAGACTCCGAACTACCGTTCTATGGAAGCGATGCACATTCTCTTTTACTGCCGGGGAAACGAACACCCAAGCAGAACCTACTCCCGGCATCAACGTAATAATGCCCCCTGCCGCAATAGGTTTTTTATCGAGCATTAAAGTGAAAGACAGGGACCGCTCAAGCTCAGCCACCATGCTTGCCGGCATAGAATTCAATCCACCCAAAATTTCCGCACGATGAAAAGATTTAAAAGGCACTAGGTATCCGCCCACTCGATGTCTCCAGACACGGACAGGATTGTGGAAGGAAGAGGCTGTGTTTGCGTCACTGTCACCACACCCCCGTCCTCGTCCCAGTTCAATTCGATTATCTCGAGCTCGCCGGTGAATAAGTCCGGGGGCTGGTCCATCTCATCATTTGAGGAGCGGAACGGAACAAGCTGGTCGTTTACCGTCAGGCCGATAGTTTGATAGAGGCGAACGATGATTCTGGAGCGAGATACTTTTTTGGATTCAATGACGCCGTCCTGAGTGGCAGGGCGTAGTGTCTTTAAGGTGGATGTATATGGGAGGCCTACCTCTATGTCCTTAGCAGTTGGAGAGAGCGCGACTGCACCAGAAGAAACTGTCGCCCTTGGATAGACCGCCCCGTCTCCTACAATATCAACAGACAGCCCTTCCAGATGAGTTAACCCCGAAACGCTCGATTGCGCGGAGCCGGAGACAAGAGTGAGCGCGCTATCCGTACCCAGAACTCCGTAAAATCCGTCACCGTCATCAAAATATTCTACGTACCTTTTTGTGGCACCCCCCACCGTGCGCGAGACGATTACCCAAGTCTGGTCCCTGTCACCGTCTTGGTGCGGAATTGTTGCGACAGTCTCAAAAGAACCCGCCGTGGTGTGCCTACCGAATCCCACAACATTTTGGTCGCGCATAAATGTCATTGATATAAGAGTTCCGTCGGAACGGACTCCCCAAAGAATCGAATCAGGCTCCTGAGCGTAAGAAAATTCTGTGATTCCGCCCGTGGTGATGTGCTCGCTTAAAATTGTTAAATCAGGAGCCACAAGTTTTTCTGTGTTTAAATCAAAAACAATTTGACGGTACTTTCGTCCTGCGCGTTGCAGGAACACAACCGCCGAGCCTATTTTTTCTGGCCGCACAAGCGCGCATCCATGCTCTGTCGCGTCGGCGCTCGAGATGGAGCCCGGGGTGACCACGCCATCCGAATCCCCGGAGAGCTCGTGCTCTCCCCCGACTGTTCCTACAAGAAGGTTGCCGGCAGAACGAAGCCAAACAATTTTGTTCACTTCGCCATCAAAGAGCGCGATGGTGATGCCGTGGTCGGCATCGGTGCCCGTTGTCATGTCTTCGACGTTTCCGGCTTTTGTGGAGTAAACGGTGTTTGGGTTTGCCTCGGTGCCGCCAAACCACAGCCGGTTTTTCCAGAATCCAACCGCGCCCGGATAGTTATTCGTCGATGTGAATGGGTCGGCTGTTGGCGTGTACTCGGTAAGCGACCAAGAAGTATGTCCGCTCCGCGTCAGCTTGTAGGGCTTCGTCAGACGATGTGTGAGCCACATGGTGTCCGCTGACTGACTGCGTTGAAGCTGAAACAGGTTCGCCGTAGCGTAGGGGCTATCGATTTCAATCTGCGCGTTATCAACAAGAGAGATGTCGTCGACTTCGCACGAAGCGCTCTCGTTCTCTTCAAATTCGACATACACCGGAGAAGCCCCGGGCGTGAAGGCAACGCAATGGTAGCCTTTTTCAAATTCAGCCGTTGTAAATAATTGCTCCCCGCCGGCGCTCGTACCGATGCGAAATTTCGCAGTGCCTGAATAAACGCGAAACTTGATGACGTGCTCATTGCTTCGATAACTTGAGCCCACCGTCACAGACTGATACGCACGCGCCTCATTGCCGGAACCAGCGCCCGTAAGTTTCAAAGTATCGTTCGTGCTCTCATGTGTAACGGCGCCCGTGCCGGCATTGCGCGCCGTCCAACTCGCGATGTCAGAGGCGAAGGTTCCGTTTGCGATGCTCGCGTCCGTATCGCCAGAAACTATCTTTGCGGAATTTTTATAAAAGCGGATGTACCCATTTCCGAGCTCTAGGATATAACTTTGCTCGTCGCTAAATGAAAAAGGGAGAAGACGCGTTTTGGCCGAGGAGGTTTTTACCTCTGCCACGAATTTCAGTCCGGGGCGCCGGCGGACTCCTCCGTGGGGCAAGATGATGTAGTTCAATAATTCTGCTACACCGGAGTGGAACTTTTCGAAGTCCGAGCGCGCAAATAAACGGGGTGATATTTCCCCACTCAAGAATGAATTTTGTAAAACGGGTGCTCTGGGCAATCAACGAACCTCAATTAAATCGTTTGCTTCGAATTCTTGCTGACTTCCCTGCTGGCTATCTCTCGAGCGAGCAATAGCGAGTTTTGCTTCGGCCACCGCAAGGTGCGTTCGCCGAAGCGTGTCTTTCCTTGTAATGGGGAAGGCGATGTCTGCCGCTAGATATTCTGCGAGAGCATCCACAAAAAGCGGGTCGAATTTCGTGGTGTCGGTTACCCGCGAAGTGTACGTGATGTATATGGGCGCGGGGGCATCCGTTAAAATCTTTCCTCCCTCGACACGCCACGGGTAATCGTCAGGGTCGAAGTCTACCTCCGAGACGTTTATGACATCGGCCGGCAGACTGTACGCTACGTCAAACTCAAACGACGGTGCGTCTCCGTCCGCCGCAAGTGACGTTCTGGCCATCGCGAACCCCCACGGAAACGCGGCAAGCACGCTGTCACGCGTCGCCTCATAAAACGTGGCGCAAGTCAGTGCCTGATTCGAACCGTCCGTCAGCGATAGGATTGGCTTTTGGCCCAGGCGCATAAGCGCCATGTTGCAGATGGCGGTTTCACTGTCAGCCATTCAAACTCCTTACGAGGGGCCCGAAGGCCCCCCGATGACACCTAGTCTTTCGTGTAAACGATATAACCGTTTATTGTGTCGTCATCTTCGATGTTGCCGGTGTCGACCATCGCATAAATGCCTACTTCGCCACGGCTGTCGAATTCTTTGATTCCGCCAGCGGGCAAAGTAAACGCGGCGTCTATTGCACCGCCACCCGCATCGATGTTGGCACCAAAAACATCGTCGTCTTCAGCTACCGCGGTGCCCGCTAAATTGGTGTAGGCGCGGTGTCCAATATGTAAATCCGCGTTGCTCGCGAACTGAGTCGTCACGAGACGACACAAGTCGGTAAGCACGCGAGTCTTGCCGGGAGGCAACTTCACTAAGTTGATTTCTCCAACCCCCGCCCCCGCAGCGTGCGTATATGAAAAACGTGCAATACGCATTTTGCCGGTTACGTCGGCCGTAACATTTTTTGTGCCATCGCCATCCACTTGATTCTGATAAATGGTGGCGTTGACAGGTGAGCCAGTAAAGGCCATGTGTTCTACTCCTTATTTGATGTGTCTATTGATACTGAACCTCTACGACTCCAGCGTCCTCAACACGAACTGCTCCGAGCATCATGCTCGCCCAGACTTGCGTATTGAAATTTTTCGTGGGGAGCTCAGTGACTTTCACGTTCAAGTCTTTGCCTATCCCCAAGCTCATCGAGCGCTTGTGCCACGCAAACCCGCTGTACGTGCTTCCAGACTTCGGCACTAACGTACTCACAATCCATTTGAATCCCATGAACACGCCTTGGAAGGTGCCGCTCTGGAGCATTCGCAAAGTATTGTAGTCCGCGCTTGTGATGGTGGAATCGGCAAGCAAGTCTTCGAGGCCGGCCGGGTCGATAGCAAAGTACCTATCGTCCATCGGGACGTCCCCTAGGTTGAGCGTTTTTGAGGCGCTAATAATTTTAGCCAGTGTAAGCCCGGCCGAGCCGTGGGCAATTTGATAGTTGGAAGTATCAAAAGCCGTGGTGGTTGACCCGGTCTTGCCTTCTTTTACGCTTGCGTTGAACGCCGTGAAAATTGTCTCGTCCGTCCGACGCCCAAATGCCATCGCGCAGTTCGTTACGTACGCGCTGTCTGGCTGAATCAAGGTGCGGACTCTGTCGCTCATGTCAATCAAGTCACTCCAGACATAGTCCTGAAGCGCTCGCTGGCGACGGGTGTGGATGCTGTCAACGTAGGTGGTATCTGACGCACGTCCTGAATAAGGCTGTGCAGTCGTGGCACTCAATATATCAACGTAAGCGAACTCGCCCTGCTGAGGCTCAATATTGACAGCCTCGCGCAGCTTCGAAGCCGCTTGCTGATACGCGATATGGATGTTGCCTTTGTATTGCTGAACAAAGGCTGCTGTGATTAATTCAGACACACTGAAACTCCTTTAGGTTATTTGTCTCTTCTTTTAGTACCTTCGGGGTTTTCCGCGTGCGGTCCCAAAAAGTTTAGTTGTAAGCAAGCTGATAGAGCTTGCTCATGTATTTCACCCTGTCTTCGTGACCGGGCTTGTCCGACTTGTGGTACGCGTCGGTGGCATCATTTAAGATGCGTGTGATTTCTTCTTTTGCGGAGTCAGTTGTCTTGACTCCTTCGACGCTGCCTACAATCACGCCGTCTTCTGCGAGCATCGCGCCCACTTTTGCAAACACGCCAACCATGAGAGGGTCATTGCCCAGCCCACTCTTATCCATGCGGTCCTTCAAATCGTCACCACCGAGGTGACTCACGGCCCGTTGGGCGAGAGCAGTGTTGAGCTCTGAATTTTCCCCCCAGTCTTCCATTAATTTATTCATGCCCTCGGCATTCCCTTCGGACGCCGAGTTATAGGAATCCGTTACGTATTGTCCGATTACGTTCAGGACGTTTTGAACTTGTGAATTATTTAGTCCGGCACTGTGAAAGCCACGGAGGAATTGCTGGCGCGCCCCGTCATCGAAACCAATCTCCTGAAGCGTTTCAGGACTCTGGACGTGATAGCCCTCGGAGCTCTCGGGGCGTCCGAGCTTGCCGTAGAACTTATCCCAATCGTCTTGAGTGGATTCTTCCGTCGGCATCTTGACGGCGCCGCCGATGTACTTCTGCGCTTCTACATAATTCTTAACGAGTGATGGGACATCCTTCACCGCCGTGAACATTTTTTCTTGGCGATACTCTTCGGGGATGATGTCTTCTAGTTTGATTTCCGGTTTTGCTTCCTCTTGAGATTCTCCATCGCTGGGGGCCTCAACTTCATCGCCTTGTCCATTCTGGTTCTCTTCGTCAGCCACTTCTTATCTCCTGTTCAGCACGGGCGAGCGTGTCGATAAGTGCCAGATACACGTGCCTCTGGCCTTCTTTAAATGCCGTTTGGTATGGATTTTCGGAAAATGATTCCACATCGTGATAACATTCGCGCAAATCGGCTAGCACCTTCTGCCCTGCTTCCGTTTCGAAAACGGAAAGATAAGCGCCAAGGGTTTCTTTTTCACGTAGAATTCGCGCCGCTTCATCTTCATCGCCTTCGTCCTCTTCGTGGAGCTCGACACGCCAGTCCGCCACCTATTCTTCTACCTCCTCAAATTCCCCTTCCCCGATGATGTCATCGGGAATACCGCCGCCTTCTTGAATCGCTTGAATTGCGGGGGCCGCTCTGCCGGCGGCTTGAGCGGTGATTGCGTTCTCCTGAATCTGCTGTTGTCTTGCCGCCTCTGCGGCGCGCTGTTCGCGGATTTGTCGGACTTCGTTGCTCGTGCGAAGAATGCGTTTATTAATAAGAGCGGATTCACCCGCAGAGCGCACATATTCGTCGAGATTGACTAAGTCCATTACTTCTGGATTCATGTCTCTTAAAGGAAGAATGCTGGCAAGGAATCTGTCTTGCCCCACTAAATCGGCACCTCTCTGTGCTCGAGCAAGTGGGCCAGAGTATTCGATAGCAAGATTTCCCCCGCCGGTTTCTGCGGCTTCAAGCAAGGTATCGGGAGGAGGCCCTAACACTTCAGCGCGAAGCATGATTTGGAAGACACGGTTAATGACAACCGCGAGCAACTCCAAATCTAATCTCGACAGTGCAGGCCCGAGGAGGCGTTGCATCAACTCAATGCGTCTATCGGCTTCCGTTGCGGTGATGATGGACTTATCCGGTAGTTGTAATTGGTCGTTATAAAAGATGCCTCGGATTTGTGTTCTTAATTGCTCTTCATGAAAGTTCGCCACGTCGAACTGCGCGCCCATCGGCATGGCGCCGAACACTTCGCCATCCCTTACTGTATTGATGCTCCCAGGACGAAGTCTTACGCGCCCAATCACACCCCTGTCGCGCATCCAAATAGGTGGGTCTATCGCCTTCGCCCACGCCTTCAGTCTCATTTCGACTGCCCGGTTGAGAGTTCTAATGTCAGGAAGAGCGACTTCTCCCCTGCCTCGCCCAAAATTTTCGCCGGCTCCGCTGTCTTTGCGCCACCGAACAACGGCGAACGGGAGCTCCGCAAAGCCTGATTCGTGGAGAATCTTCCATTCGTTTTCAGTTTCGACGTAGAGGGACTCTATGGGCATCTTTTTTGCGCGTGTGCCGGCAGAGGTTTGTTTCGGAACATTCATCCGGGGCTGAACCACATGAAGGTACGTCACCTTTTCATGGGGGTTCTCTTTTAATTTTTCTTTGCTCTCGGAGGAGAACTTGCCGTCAGGTAGTTTTTCCGCCCACGCGGCGCGGCTCATCGTCACTGTCCGCATCACGGTGTTGACTAAACCGTCTGCACCCTCGTCAATGCAATAGGTGCCTATTTGCAGGGATTCAAATCGAAGCCCGCCAAAGCCAGCGGCCCCGGGGCTCAGGTGTTCTTCAATCCCTAGAGCTCCTGTTCCAAACGCTGAAACGTCCGAATACACCTCTTCAATCTCGCCATCAAAATTAGACTGCTGAAGTGCCGTAAAGATTTTATCTGTCGCCCCCGACACCCAGTAGTTCACCTCTGGGTCGTCGAGGAGCTCTGGGACTTCCGTCCGCAAGTTGAACCATGTGTTCGTTGGGCCGGATAAAGCTCCATGAATCGCGGCCGCGAGTTTGTCGTTTGCGTCCTGTGCGGTGGAATCGAACTGCTTTTCTGTTCGCTTCTCACCACCGGAGGCGCGGGTTTGAATCTGATTTTTTTGCGGGATAATGTAGTCGGCAATCTCTTGCCAGATTTCTTCCCAATTGGCGCGCTGTGATTTTAAGCGGCCATAGTTGCGTTTGATAATTTCAACGCGCTCTGCCATCTATGCGGCACTCCCGAGCTTCTTTTTGCCCGCTATGAGACTTCCCAAAATTCCAGTGAGATTTGCGGGCGAACGGTACGCGCCCCCCACAACTCTTCGCTTGGCTTTCACCGCCGCCTTAGATTCCGCAGTTCCTACAGGGCTACCAGGAACGAGGGTCGGTGCTCTTGTTGGAGCGGGTGAAGTGACGCCCCCCGGGCCGCCCACGAGGCCGGGTAAAGCCGGCAATTTGGGAGTTGTTGCCGCTGGCGGCGACGCAACAGCCGGAGGAGTTTTGGGTTCTACAGCGGCGGCGGGTGCTGGTGATGGCACAGGTTCCGGCTTCGGCGCGGCCGGCGTGGGCGACGCGGGGGGTACTGGTGCGGGCTCCGGCGGCTTGTCCAGCGTTGTGCCGATGAGAGTTTTGCCCGACATACGCGGATACACATTCCGCAAGGAGGCGGGGTTCACGACTTCCAAAGCTTGAAGCACATTGCTGGCTCTTCCTGATTCGAGGTGGCCAACAACTTTTTCCATTAAAGCTTTATAAGGAGCTACAGCGTCGCTACCGAGCATGGCCATAGCCAGATTGCCGGCCTGATTTAGGCGTGATGAGGTAGCCGTTCTGCCAAGGCGCCCCATCGCTTGGCGCTCCAAGTCTGCGAACGAGCGTTGCATCTGCGAACCAAAGTTGCCGGAAGGCCGCGGGCTCAAATACTGCGAAAACTGAGACATTTATCCAACCTCTGCATAGTCGTAAACATTAAAATTGCAATCAGCCGTTGTTTGCCGTTCCGTTCCCATTTCTTCAGTGACTTGTCCGTCCGCCAAGCCGACTGCCGCAGTGCGGAAGGAGTCCGCCCCATGACTGGCCCAATCGTGGACGGGGCTCTTGCCAAAAACTTGCAAGTCTTCATTAAAGGTACGCCGGTAATTTCTGAGGCAATCAATCCCGCGAGCGCATTCAATCGAATCAAATACGGACTTCACCAGCAACGAACGTACAGCGTTGATGCCTTCGTCAATCGGAAGCTTGCGAACTGCAACGAAGTGAATACCGAGCGATGCGGCACGGCTTATCCTAGAGGCTGAACTTGTAAATTCTCTATGGCGAATATCCCAAGGCCCAAGGTGCGTGCCATACACATATGGCTTGTCCCGCAACATCTTTGCGTAAAACTCTAGCCCTTCATCATGTGATTCAAAATAATCAATCCAGCGAGGTTGGTTTCCATCTAATTGGAAGAAGAAGATTGAAGTGGTGTCGTGTCCAATGTCCCACGCCGTGTGAACCGGCTTATCCGTATCCCAGGCCACATCCTTGATTGCATCGCGCTTGTCGAGGATTCCAAAAGCAGACGTGTAATAAGCGCCAACGACTGAACCTTCCCACGAGCAAAAATACTCGGACTGCACGTCCTCCTCGGCCATGCCTTCTTCTCGGTCTTCTTGAATCATGTCCTCTGAGACAACTGGCTCCCCGTTGGGGAGCGCCGTGTCGTGTACGGTGAGGAGAGAAGTGAACCAATTCTTACTGACTTGCACCCTCTCCCACATCTTGAACGCGTGGTTCTTGCCTCGGGGCGTCATAATCATCACAGCCCAGCCTTCGTTCTCTCTGAGCACTGGACGCATCAAGTCCCAAGCCTTGCGCTTCATTAGACTGAATTCGCTGAACACCACGCCCACGGGATTCGTGCCGACTAGGCTGTCGATGCTATCGGAAGCAACAAACTGGATGATGGAGACTTCGCCGAGGCGATTGTATATGGCGACTTGCATTTCAGTTTCGTTGGTTCCGCCAGGAACGCGGATATCATGAGGGACATGGTCCAAGAACTTAAAGCCCGACTTGTCATAGCCGTCCCATATGATTTTCTTTCCCTGACGATACGTCGGAAGGAAATAAAAGTACGTGCCCGTTCGCTCGAAGGCGCGAGAGACAAGAAAATTAAGGACGGTTTTGTCTTTGCCGCTCCGACGATGCCAAACGAGCATGGCTCGCTTTGCCCCCTGCGCCATAGCCGTCCAGAAAGGGCGCTGATAGTCGCGGGGCTGGTAGTTAAAAGGAAGCGTTAGATTAGTCACGTGATATTAATTTTGCCCACCAGCGCAACGCGCTGGGGTTGTCGCTCCAAAATGTGGTGATTGCCGTAGCATGAAATTGAACTGCGTCCTCGTCCTTCGCTCGCTCATGCCCAAACGTGTCCCGGATAGCATGGAGTACTTCGTGGAGAAAGGTATCCGCAAGCTCTCGCCCCCGAAGTTCTGCGGCAATCGTTATGCGGGTCTGGTCCCAAATCCCATCGTTCCCGTCCATCCGCGAACGGGGGAGATACAACACAGGAACATGGCGGTAGAAGACCTTGAGGCGCTTGGGAGCCTGCACCGACTACTTCCACAGATACATCGCGCCCAAAAGGAGGGCCGCAACTATCGCGGCGGAGATGAAGCTACATTTGCAAAAGGGAGAGCAACTGCACATGGGGGGCTCCATATTGGGTTTGAAAAATGTCCTAAGTTTTCGAGCGGCTACCTACGCAGGGTTCCGGGGAATTTTATTTAAGGGATGGGGGGTTTCGGATATTCTCATCTTTTAATCGAAACGAAGAAAAGAATTTGGGACTTGAATTCAAGAATCCCGAGGCCCACCTTATGATTCCAACTGACCCACCCCCTCTTCCTCTAGGACTTCTGAACGCGACACCTCTGTTGCGTTCAAAGAAGTCTTTGAAACCTTTACTGCTTCCTCATTACCTCCAGTTTCTTTCGCAAATCCTTGAACTGCGACGTTGACAACGACTGGCTGTCCACCTCCGGCCGAGGAGGCCCGGGGAGCCTTCAGTCCGAGGAGTTCAATCACTTCACGGACTGCTTTCAGTTGGCTTGCGGTGTCTTCTGACTCTGCTTTGTCCGAGAAGCGGCCGCCGTGCGTTGTATATTTTACTAACGTGGCCCGGAGCCCCCTTTCCAAAGCAAGCATAGATTCTTGAGTAAGCTTCTTTAGCTCTTCTCGCCCCCATCCAGCTTCCTCGAGGAGCATCAACCGAGCATCCTCGGGCTCCATCGGAAGAGTAGGAACACGCTTTGCTACTTCATTCATGTCACCGCCTTATGTGGCCACCGGCCACTTCGCCTTACGTTGGCCGAGGATATGAGCTCGTAGCTCGCGGACTTCTGATGCCGACAGCAACCGGACGCGTGTGGTGCCCCGGCCGCCGGACTGGCGGTATCGCCGGGGCCAACCCTTATACTTTTTGCGGAGAACACCAATTAATGACTGATACTTCATCGGAAGAATGCCGGCAACGAACCGCAAATCGTACATTGGCTCAACCGGCAACATCACTTCGACGGGACTCCAGCAATGTGGGCAGAAGAGCGGCTGACTGAGGGGCGTGGTGCCGACTCCGACAGGAGGAGGCGCACCGTGGGTGCCAGAGGATTCGGCGGTTGCTTGCTCTGGATGATGCCCGCCTCGATGTCCCGCGTCTCCTCCTCCAGCTTTAGGTATTCTGCTAACCACTCGTTCATCTTCTAAAAGATTACACTTCCGTTTCTACTCGGTTGCCGTAAGCGGCGGGCCGGTTGGCCCGCTTTCGACGCAAATAAACTCTCTATAGAGTAGACGTAATTTTGGGTGGTTTTGTCTGAGGTTTTTTAAAAAAAAGATGAAAAAAGATTCGATTGAGGGTGGATATCCCCAGAGAAACAAAAACCCTCCCCGACAGATGCCGAGGAGGATGAATCGGTTGGGTAGGAAATTCTAAGAGAAGTTTTTAAAGTCGTCGACGCCGCCCTTGAGTCCTTTAAGATACGATGCTCTGGCTTCTTTGCCGATTGAAAGTTGCGCCATCTTGACTGCGGCCTCGCGGATGTAGGCGCTCACTTCTTTATCCGCAAGCACAGCGGCCGCCTTGATAAGCTTTAGGTGCTCTTGGTTGAACCGGATGGAATAGACGGCGCTCAGGTTGCTCGCCTTTGCGCGTGGCGGTCTTCCTCGGCGCTTTCCACCGTTGAGAGCGCCAATCCCACGGGATAATTTCTCCTCCGATGCCATAACCAATCCCCCCTCTAGGCGATAAGGTTCTGCTTCAGCCCCCAAACCTTACATATTATGAAATTAGTTGACAAGCCTTGCACTACAGTATATCTTCACTGTCCTGCAAGTATTTGAATAATAGCCCGTTGGGACACTTTAAATGCGTAAACATAATGAAATAAAGAGCTTGCTCACTGCTGTGGATGTGGCGGGGTGGCTTGGTTGCTCAAAAAAGACGGTTTATGAGCTCTGTAAGCGTAACGAAATCCCCAATTACAAGCTAGCGGTGGGATATCGCTTCAACGAGGATGAGCTCCGCGAGTGGCTGGAAAAACAGAGCACGCCCAGTTAACTCCGTTGATTTTATGTCAGGCAACTCAAGGCCAGAGGAATTTGACGATTTTAGGGAGCCAGTAGGCTAACCAATAGGCGAACTCCAGTGGGAAGAAATAAAAAATAACTCCAAAAATCATGCCGTAATGAAGGGGGTCATCAGGACCGCAAAAAAAGTACACAGAAATACACATACACCCATTAAGAACAAAGAAATGAGGCCCCCATGAGAAAGCCCCCTGCGTCCAGGGCTCGATGACCATATTCAGAAATGCTTGCATCTCCATCTGACTTCCCCTCCTGGCGTTACTTCTTCCCCGAAACCTTCGAGCACTGGCCGTGGCTGACGTAGGCGTCCTCTGCATCCCGCGCCCATTTGCCTTTAGAGCTCGGGCTCACGAGATTGCCAAAAATCATACTGCGGGTGAAACGGCCGTTTGAGGGATTGAGAGCTAGGCTGGCGAAGTTCGTTGTTGCGGCACCGTGGCAGTCAAACAGTTTTACTTTGTACGCTATCGCCGCTCTGCACGCATAAAGCTCGGTGAGCCCATCGCCCGATTTGATAGGCGCCGGCGCTCCGAAAACATAAGGCCACGTCACCAGAATATTCTTGCGCTTCTTATTAAGAAGGAGGTTGAATTTACGCCCCCGAAATTTGGCGGGAGAGTACTTGCCCGATTTTGTGATACTGAATCCCGAGCCTTGAGTCTCCGCGCAGTAATAAAGCTCTGCGCTCATAGCCGTCCCCGGGATGAGAAGGGCCAGGAAAAGGATTAAGGTCGTTTTCATTTATTTTTCAGTCCTTACATATCCCTGTCTTCGGAAGTCATCCATACAATATCGTTGTTTCTGGAGGTTGAGTTCATTCCCCGCAGGGATATTCCCAAAAGTCAGATGTCCTCCACATTTTACGGTCTTTCCAGTTGTTTTATTTTTCATATAAACAACATCTCCGACAGCACACCCTGAAACTACGACTGAAAGAAAAAGCATGAAGACAAAGACGGTTTTCATTTTTTCTCTCCCTATGGCTTCATCGCCGGTGGCCCGCCACGGTAGATTACTCTTCCGAGGAGGCAGTTTTGAATTTGCTGTTGCGTCCCGCCAAACATCGGGCGGTGCATATCAGGGCTCATGATGGGAGCGCCCGCCCCGACTCCATACACTGCGACATGGCGCGGGGTGTGACTCAGTGTAGGAAAATCCTTGCCGCCGATATGCCACGGGCTATCATCCCACGTTTCTTTTTCCCATTTATCGGAATCTTTCGGCGGACTTTCAAGCGCCATATGAAGGGACTCATAAACGGAGCCCACAGCAAATATGCGCGGTTGTATCACGCCTATCAATGCGGGGAGGAACGCGTACAAACAGTCGGGTCGAATATCCCTGTCCGCCATATCGACAACTATGATGTCTTCCTTATTGGAAACCGGGAACACTGAATCCGTGTCGAGGGCCATCGAAAACAGTAGCCCATTAAGCCATTGGCCCGCGTTCCGCCGAGGATGGTCTACTTGCCATCGGATAGTATCGCCGTGCTCTTCGAGCAGACGATTAAGGTTGGATTGTGTTCGAGTTCCACTCTTGAGAGCTCTGCCTGACACAGTTTGATACGAGTCAAGTATCTCTATAAAAGCAGAGAATAGCTTGCGACTTAATTCATCTGCGACATTGGAGCGAAGATGAACAACCCCGACGTGGCGTGCTTCGGAATCTGGCCCCAAACTCCCGGCAGTCTCTTCTATCCAAGCGGAGCCGTGAAATAAATACGAGAGGAGCTCGGGCCGCGTGGCACGCGTCCACTTCACCAGAGTTCGCCAACTCGGGACTTGTGTCCCGGTTTCCCATTTTGAAATTTGGGAACCATCGCAACCCATCCGTTCGCTCATCTGCACGCCCGTCAAATTAGAGTCATCGCGTACCCGGCGCATCCTATCGCCCAAACCTTCGCGGACAAGTTCTTTATCATTGGCGTATTTTTCTTCTTGGAGATAATCCCTCAAATCATCTTTGTCATAACTTCTCTGAATCCAGCCCCCTTCCATATTTGACCGGGCTGTCCTAAAAGCCTTCTCACCGGCAGTCTCTGGTTTTTCGTCTTTAGGGCTCATAGATTTTCCTTGGACATATCAGTAGACCAATTTGACTTTACCTATAAGGCAAGTGAAAAACTAACATAAATGTTGTATAAAAGGTGAATAAAGTTGTCAAATTAATTGATAATCCTCATATTTTCCAATATTTTGCTTGACGCATCCTGTAATCTTGCTATATTCCCTCTGGGCTTAGTGAAATACACCGTCTGGGGGGAGGCGGCCTGCTTGGTAATCTAAATTTTGCCCGACAACAACCCGGGAGAATGGGCGGATGGCGATATTTAAGCGAAAAGGCAGCAAACTCTGGACTTGCATGGTTCGTACGCCTGGCGGGAAGCAAATCTGGAAAACTTTCCCCACAAAAGCCGAGGCCGAGGCTTACGAGGCCGATGCACAGTCCAAAAAATATCGCGGCGATTTTGTGGAGCCGTCCGGCGTTACCTTTGGTGAATATGCTGAGCGACTCTTCAAGAAAAGTGGAATGAAACCCTCCACCCTGCGGGCTCACCGAACGAACTTAGAAAAACATATCCTCCCCGCACTAGGCGACATCAAAATTCAGGCTCTCGGCAAACGAATGATAAAATCGTTTTTGGAAAATTTACGAAAAGAAAAAGGCTTGGCCTTCAAGACAACCAAAAATATCAAAAGCCAAATCAGTAGCATCTTAGAGTCGGCCGTGGACGATAATTTGCTAAGCGATAACCCAGCGATTGCAATTAAGATTCCAGCTGTGACGCGGGACCATACGGTGTCCTTGGATGAGAAAGAAAATATAGACGCACTCGAAGAGACTCAGGCGGATTTATTTATTGAAACGTGTCTTGAAATTTTCCCCCCAACAGTTGCGAGCCGAGCATTGCTCATCTGCTACTGCGTGCAGGGGCTCCGCCGTAATGAAGCGCTTGCGCTCACATGGGGCGATGTCAAAAGCGAACTCAACAAAAAAAGCCCAGTGCTTCGGGTCAGAAAAAACTGGGACCAGAAAGCTGGATTCATTACGCCAAAGACATACTCGGGCCGACGGGAGCTTCCCCTCTTTCCTGATTTTTTGTTGGCGCTAAGAGAATGGTACCTGGCTTGCCCCAACAAGAATGCCCGCTCCCGTATATTTCCTTATCACCCCGACGGGATAGACAAGCCGATTCGCCGCGTCACTCTTGCCGCGAATCTTCCGCACGTGTCGCCGCAGATTCTGCGGCGGACGTTTGCCACTATTCATGCATTCAGGAACGAGATACCGCCAAAGAAATTACAACACTGGATGGGTCATTCTGACATCAAGACAACTTTTCAACTTTACGCCCGCCACTACAGAGAAGGGCTTGTACCTCTCCCGGGGGGCTTTGGGCACCGGATTTCGGAAAAAAGAGCCATTGCAAACCACTGATTATGGAATAGTTATAATGTAGTGCAAGAATAAAGGCCCAAAAGGCCCGTAAATACTTGACTTCTCCTTATTTTGTGCTATTTTGTAGTGCGTGAAAGGAGGAGTCAACCATGAAAACCACCGTTTATATCCGCAGGTCGGCTGAATCCACAGAGAACACCGTAAGCCTTACACAGCAACGCGCCGCAATCGGCGACTACATCGCCAAGCAGGGCTGGGCACCCGGGCCCGTCGTCGAGGACGACGGGGTGAGCGGCGGAGACTCTGCACGATTCGAACGAATTGATGCGGCTCTGAAGTCCTCTGGCTCCAAATCGCTAGTTGTATTCCACATCGACAGGCTCGGCCGTGATACGGCCGGCACACTCCACTGGCTTCGTGAGTGGGCTCGGCGAGGGATTGAGATTCATGCAGTCGGCGCCGGCCTCATCGAAATCAAGACTTCAAGTGGACTTATCACCGTCGGCGTGCAGGCACTCATTGCGGAACACTACAAATGTCTCGTCGGCGAGAAAACTGCTGGGGCCCTCGAGATATTGAAGAAGAGCGGCCGGCGATACAGCGGCCAAGCGCCATTCGGATACCGCCACAAGGCCGGAAAGCTCGTTGAGAGCGAAGAGGAGCAGAACGCCATTCGCCGGGCCAAAGCTCTTCGCTCTGAGGGGCTTGGCTACCGCGCCATCGGAAGACGATTGAGAGATGAAGGATACCGGGGCCGGAACGGCAACATCCTTCGCGGCCAGACGATTAAACGCGTGGTTGCCGCCTAGAGGCAACCCATTCACCGGAAGAGAGAGGAGATTTATTATGCCGAAATTTGAGCAAAAGTTGGAGCGTTTGAAAAGAGAGATTCGGTTATTGGAGGACGAGCACGAGATGATTTTATGTATCCGAGACGGGCGGCCCTACAAGCACTCGACGCGCCCCGCATTTATCGAATGCGACGATGGGGGCTACCACTCGACAACCGCCTTACTAGAGGCCCAGGACGTCGAGCCTGTGAAGACAGTTGTCGCGCCAACTTATGAGGACAAGGCCGTCGAGCCTGTGAAGCATTATGTCGCGCCAACTTATGAGGACAAGGACGTCGAGCCGCCGAAGACATATACCTTCAATTAATCTGAAGAGGGCCGCCTACCCTCTTCATCCGGCCGGGGCTGGGGCCTCCTCCTCTTCATACCCAGCTCCGGCTTTTTCAAAGGAAGCATCACATCGAAAAACTTTTAAAGATGCTACTCGCTGATGTTTCAACGGAAGAAATTTCGCTGGAGTTAGGAATATCGGAGGAGGCGATTAATCGAACTCGAAAATCTGAATTGTTTCAAGAATTGAGAAAAACCAACCTTCCGCCTGGAGGAGTAAGTCCTGATGTCTGTAGCAGTCTTGAATCCGAATGAACTCTCAGAGGCTGAAACTCCCGAGGAGAATTTTGCCCGGGGGTTTGTCAGCGAGATGGGCATCGACGCCCCCATTGATTATCCACAGGCGGTGGAGTGGTATACACGCGCCGTAGCGATGGGCCACCTCCGCGCCCATACCCGCCTCGGCGACCTCCTCACGTCCGGGGAGGGGAATGTCCGAGCCGACTTCCCGCGAGCTCTGCGGCTGTACTCACGGGCGGCTGAATCCGGCGACGAGCTAGCGGTGATTCGGCGCGAAACGATGCTACAGATTTTAGAAGATACCCGCGATAAAACCGACGACGAGGAGCAGATTTCATCCCAGCGCCTCGTCGGGGAACAACACGGGCGGCAGATGAACTTGATGGCCGCGTGCCCGGAAAAGGAAACCGCATGATACCGATTCGGAGAATGGTGGCTATACCCGGCAAGGTTCCGCTCAATCGGCCCGGGCATACCTATAGGATGTTTCTGAGCGATGAGAAGGACCAGACTTTTTTTGTGGGAACCCGGAAGTCTCTTGAGGCAATCAAGGAAGATTTTGAGGCCTTTTTCCTTTACCCCGGAGAGATTGGAGTCGTACTTTCTCCGGCGGGCAAAATTGTTTTAAAGAGAGGAGGTGTGCGGGATGTTGGACTTCGAAAAGAACCCATCGCGCCGGCCCGTGACGGAGCATTCACTGACGAGCCAGCAAGTCTGTCAAGCGCTCTACGCTGACCTCGCCGGCACCATCAATGAGCTCAAGCAGGATTACCCCGAAGGCCGGATTTTTAAGGCTGAGGATTTCACCGCGTGGGCCCAAATCTGTGAATTTGCGCTGGAAAATGAGGATGCTATCGATGAACCGCTCGACTGGGGGCAATTCGCCCCCAGCGGGCGCTAGGGGCAAAAAAATTACACGCAAATGCCTGTTTGTTAGCAGGCTGCTCGAGCTGGTGTTAGCAGAGTGTTAGCAGAGAAGCCCCTTTTTGAATTACGATTTAATGTAGTGCACCGCAACCCATTGATTTTTATGGTAGCGGGGCCGGGATTCGAACCCGGGACCTTTGGGTTATGAGCCCAACGAGCTACCAGCTGCTCCACCCCGCATCGATTGTTACACGTGATCTAGTCGTTCAGGCTGGGACTGTCAAGAGGGCACGAGTTACGGGCCAATCTTCCCCCGGACATTTTCGCTCTTTCGGGCCTGGATGAACTCATAGACAATTTCGCCTGGCTTTACCAACCCCAAATCCTCGCGCGCGACTCGCTCGATGGAGGTCATATCGCTCCTCAGAGAGCGAATGTGGCTGCGGAAATTACGGTTTTCATCGCCCAGCCGCCAAACCTCCTCTCTCAACTTCACAAGACGCCTCTGGTTGACGACAACTGAAAGGAGACCGTCGCGCCCAAGGAGAGCTGCTCCCAGGAGGATGACACACACACATATCACCAGCCAGCAAACATAGCGATCCGAATATTCTTTGCTTAGTTTTTCGCTTGGAGGATTCAAGTCCAAAGAGCCTCCGTTCGGCGCGGGCGAAATACCGGATCATTATACCTGGTAAAACTATAGGGCGGAAAAGGCCTCACGAGCAGCGCGCACCGTCATCTCAATATCCGCCCCAGTATGGGAGGAAGAGAGGAAGCCAACCTCGAACTGGCTAGGTGCGACTAAAACGCCTCGGTCAAGCATAGCATGAAAAAATTTTGCGTATTTTTTTGTGTCCGAACGCTTCGCATCCTCAAAATTCCGAACCGGACCATCTTGGAAAAACGAGCAGAACATCGAACCCCGGCGAACACTCCAGAGGGAAACATTAGCCGCCCGCGCTGCCTCGGACATGCCTTCATCGAGTTGGCGGCTACGTTCCTCGAGGGCTTCGGGCAACCCCTGCTCCTGGATGAGGCGAAGAGTTTCGACCCCCGCAGCCATCGCCAGGGGGTTCCCCGAAAGGGTACCCGCCTGATAAACGGGTCCCAAAGGGGCGACCATCTCCATGATCTCGCGCTGCCCGCCGTAGGCACCCACCGGCATGCCGCCGCCGATCACTTTTCCCAGGGTAGTCAGGTCTGGCCGTACACCGAATATCGACTGCGCGCCCCCACGCGCCACACGGAACCCAGTCATCACCTCATCGAATATCAGCAGAGCACCAACGTTTTTTGTCTCCCGCGCCAACAACTCTATAAACCCCTCGACAGGGGGAACCAAACCCATGTTCCCGCCTACAGGTTCGATGATTACACCAGCAATATTTTTCCCCTCTTTTTTAAAAAAATTTTTTGTGGCCTCGGCATCATTATAAGGAAGAGTAATCGTGTTCCGTGCATAATCTTCTGGGACACCTGCGCTGTCCGGAATACCTAGCGTAGCGCCACCACTCCCAGCCTTGACGAGTAAGCCGTCTGCGTGGCCATGATAGCACCCTTCAAATTTGATTATGAGGTTGCGGCCGGTGAAGCCCCGGGCAACTCGGATGGCCGACATCGTGGCCTCAGTCCCCGAATTGACAAATCGAAGAAGTTCCATCGATGGATAGGCATCCTGGATCAGTCCAGCTAGCTCTGTTTCAGAAGCCGTCGGAGCACCGAAGCTAGTACCCTGGGCAGCAGCCTCTTGGATCGCTGCTACCACGCGAGGATGTGCATGCCCAAGGAGCAGAGGGCCCCAGGAAAGGACATAGTCAATATATTCATTCCCGTCGGCATCCCAAATGCGACTTCCATTCCCCCGGTCGATGAATACCGGAGTGCCCCCTACACTACCAAACGCACGGACAGGGCTATCCACCCCGCCGGGTATGATTTTTTGGGCTTCTGCGAACAAACCTTCGGAGCACGGGCGAGATATCACGAAACATACCTACCGATGAGTGCATGAAGACGCTTTTTCGCCTCCCTTGAAATATGGGCCGGATTCGTGATGATAGCAGTCTTAAGAATTCCCTTGAATGGGCTCAACCCTTCGATTTGGGGCACCGCTTCTATAATGATCTTTTTAGCCAGAGCAACATTACTCTGGATAATCGCGATGACATTTTCAACATTGACCGCATCCTCTTCCTCGTGCCAACAGTCATAGTCGGTGGCAAGAGCTAAAGTTGCATAGCTGATTTCGGCTTCCCGGGAGAGTTTCGCCTCTGGCATGTTCGTCATTCCAATCACCGAAGCTCCCCAATTTCGATAGCGAAAACTCTCTGCGCGTGTGCTGAACTGGGGACCCTCCATGCAAACGTAGGTTCCCCCGGCGTGCACGGCGGCGCCCGCAAGGAGGGCCGCTCTCTCGAGAATGTCACTCAGAACTGAGCAAACGGGGTCGGCCATCGAAACGTGAGCGACCACACCGCCCCCGAAAAATGTACTAGAACGGCCCTTTGTTAAGTCGATGAATTGATCGGGGATGACAATTTCCCCCGGGTGAATGTCCTCCCTCAAGCTCCCTACTGCGCTGACGGAAACAACCCATTGGCAGCCTAGCTGCTTGAACCCGTGGATGTTCGCACGGAAAGGGATCTCTCCGGGCATCAAAACGTGCCCTATTCCGTGCCGAGGCAAAAATGCCACTCGCTTTCCGGAGAGGCAGCCCAAAATATAAGGGGCCGAAGGCGCACCGAAAGGAGTGGAAAGCTCAACCGTGTCAATTTCGGTCAGCCCTTCCATGGCGTATAGACCGCTTCCCCCAATTATACCGATACTGGCTTGGACCAACGAATTTTTCCTCTGGGTTTGGGAAAGGCAGAAAACCTCTAGGCCGCTTTCAAAAGATCTTTTTCGAGAAGGGCTTCCGCAATTTGCACCGTGTTGAGGGCGGCACCTTTCCGCAAGTTATCCGCCACAATCCAAAGGTTCAGAGCGTTTTCCGCCGATGGGTCACGCCGGATGCGGCCAACGTAGACCGAATCTCGACCCGAGGCAGTGAAGGCCATCGGGTAGGCAAGTACGCTGGGATCATCGACAACCTCGATGCCAGGGGCGGCAGAGAGTAAAGCGCGTGCCTCTTCGGGAGACAGAGGCTGCTCCGTCTGGACGTTTACGGACTCCGAATGTGCGTTGTAGACGGGCACACGGACACAGGTGGCGCTGATCGGAAGACCCGGGACACCGAGAATCTTCCGCGTCTCGTCCACCATCTTCCGCTCCTCCTTGGTCTCGCTATTTTCGAGGAATACGTCAATTTGGGGAATACAGTTAAAGGCAATTGGGTGGGTCATTCCTCCCGCGTCAAATGGTTCAGGATAGGCTTCCACCTGGGCCCTAAGCTCTTCGACTGCGCTCTGGCCAGCACCGCTCACCGCCTGATAGGTACTCACCACGATTCGACGGAGACCAACTTTGTCGCGGATAGGTTTCAGAGCGGTCACCATCTGTATCGTCGAGCAGTTCGGGTTCGCGATGATTCCCTTGTGGGCAGAGAGGGCCTCAGCATTTACCTCCGGCACCACGAGAGGAACTTTGGGGTCCATGCGGTAGGCGCTCGAATTATCGACAACGACTGCCCCTGCCTTGACGGCCGAAGGGACAAATTCGAGAGACCGGGGAGCCCCGGCCGAGAAGAGCGCAAGCCCCACGTTCTTGAATGATTCTTGCCCAAGGCGCGACACCTCAATCAAACCTCCGGCGTAGGAAACGCTCGTTCCCGCGCTCCGCCCGCTAGCGAGAGCAATGACCTCTCCGGTGGGAAAACACCGCTCAGCTAAAATCGATAGTATCTCACGCCCGACGGAGCCGGTCGCCCCAGCTACGGCAACGCGCAACTCGCCCAAAATCAGTCTCCCACCAAATTCATCAGACACCCACCCATCTCGGCACAGCCGACCAGCGTCGTTCCCGGGGTATGAATGTCGGACGTGCGGAGACCATCACCTAGCACCTTCGAAACCGAGGCCTCGATGGCATCTGCCATGTCGGCCCGCTTGAGCGCATATCTGCACAGCATCGCTGCCGACATAACGGCCGCGATGGGGTTCGCCTTGTCCTGTCCAGCTATGTCGGGTGCGGTCCCGTGTACTGGCTCAAAAACGCCAAAACCCTCTTCATTCAAGTTCGCCGAGGCCAACATACCGATGGAGCCGGTGAGCATAGATGCCGCATCACTTAGGATGTCCCCGAACATATTCCCGGTAACGATAACGTCGAACTGGAGAGGATCACGAATCAACTCCATCGCCGCGGCGTCCACATACATGTGCGAAACCTCGACATCCGGGAATTCTCCAGCGACTTCCTTAGTAATTTTTCTCCAAAGGCGGCTGCTCTCAAGAACGTTCTCCTTATCCACCGAGAGGAGTTTTTTTCCTCGTACCGAGGCCATCTCCATCCCGACACGCACGATTCGACGGATTTCAGAAGATGTGTACACCAACGTGTCGAGAGCCCGTTCCTCGCCCGGGCTGACCTGCTCGGTCATCCGGGGAGCACCAAAATAGATCCCTCCCACACCTTCGCGGACAACAAGGAGATCCAGACCACGCACCACCTCGGCCTTGAGGGTTGATGCCTCCACGAGAGGGTCAAACATGACTGCCGGTCGCAAGTTAGCGAAGAGGTTAAAATTTTTCCGAAGGCCCAAAATAGCCGCTTCCGGCCTCTTTTCGCGGGGAAGAGCATCCCATTTTGGCCCCCCTACCGCACCGAAGAGGATAGCATCGCTCTCTCTACAAAGCCTCTCTGTCTCAGCTGGAAACGGGTCTCCCAACGCATCATAGGCCGTTCCACCGGCCATACCATCCCGAAATTCAAACGATACGCCGAAGCGTACGCCCACCGTAGAGAGGACGGCTTTCGCGTGAGCCGTCACCTCTTGCCCGATTCCGTCTCCTGGAATTACTCCAATTTTATAGCTAGCCAACCTCATATCACCTATCGTTAGAAAAAATTAAAATCAATCCTAAGCTCGAAAATTGTTGATATAGGGAATTTTTTCTGCCACCTCGCGCACTCGGGGTAGGTTCGACCTGAGGATCGCCACGACGTTCCATGTGCCCTTGAGAAACGACTGGCGCCGTTCCTCGAGCATTTTTACCTGGATAATCTCGCTCTCATGGCTCACCGTTAAATTTTCTAAGTTGGCGACGAATTCGGTTTCCGGGGTTTTCTGGGTGTGAGAGATGAGACGGTTCATATCCCCGACCGATGCCATCAAAGTCGGCACTCCAATTGCTAGGCAGTTTCCGGCGAAAATTTCCGCGAAAGACACACCCACGATTATCTCGATTCCGAATCGCATAATGGCCTGGGGAGCATGCTCGCGCGAAGAACCCGAGCCAAAATTCTTTCCGACGAAGAGCATCTTCGCACCATTGTAAGCGGGATTGTCGATGGGATGATCCGGCATGTTCTCCCGCTCATCGCAAAATAGAGCCTTTTCCATCCCTTCGAACGTGATGGCCGTCAAATAACGGGCGGGGGTAATCCGGTCAGTATCGATGTCATCACCGGGCATGGGTATGGCTCGGCCTCTGATCTTCCTGATTTCGTCGCTCATTTTAATCCCTCACCATGCCGGACGGATCAGTCAGACACCCTTCGACGGCGGAGGCAGCGACCAAAGCAGGACTGCCTAGGTGCGTTCTTCCGCGAGGGCTCCCTTGGCGTCCGATGAAGTTCCGGTTCGATGTCGAAACGCTCCTTTGGTATCCAACGAGTTTGTCTTCGTTCATGCCGAGGCACATCGAGCAACCCGCGCCGCGCCATTCGGCTCCGGCCTCCAAGTAAATCTCGTGCAGGCCCTCCTCCTCGGCCTGCATTTTGACCTTCTGAGAGCCGGGAACCACAAGCATCTTCACATTTGATTTGACTTTGTTCCCCTTCAGCACTCTTGCACCCTCGCGGAGATCGGAAATTCTCGAATTGGTACAAGAGCCCAAGAAAGCAACGTCGATTTTTGTGCCTGCGATCGGATCGCCCGGCCTGAGCGCCATATGCTGGTATCCCAGCTCAGCTGTCTTCTTGTCCTCGCTCTCGAACGAATCCGGGTCGGGGAGGGTTTCCGAGATGCCGACCGAATGGCCCGGGTTAATCCCCCATGTCACCATGGGCTCGATCGTAGCCCCGTCGATCTCTGTCTCCCGATCGTAGGCAGCGTCCGGATCGGAGGTGATAGATGTCCAGTATTCCACCGCACGGTCAAAATCCTCTTCTCTGGGAGAAAATTCCCTGCCATGGAGATAAGAATACGTCGCCTCGTCAGGATTGACATAACCGATTCGGGCGCCTCCCTCGATGCTCATGTTGCACACCGTCATTCGGCCTTCCATCGACATGTTTTCGATCACTTTGCCTCCGTATTCATAAGCGTGTCCGATACCGCCCTTGATGCCTAAATCGTGAATGATTCTCAGAACTACGTCCTTAGCGTAAACACCAGGCTTCAGTTGATTGTTCACCTCGATACGGTGGACCTTGAGGCGATTCAGCACGATAGTCTGAGTTTCGAGCACAAAGCCCACTTCGGTCGTGCCAATGCCGAAACCTAGCGATCCAACCGCGCCGTGCGTGCTCGTATGGCTGTCGCCGCAAGCGATTGTCATCCCGGGCTGGGAAAGTCCGAGCTCGGGACCAATGACGTGGACGATGCCCTGCATCCCGCTTCCCCAGTTGAGAAACCGAACCCCGTATTCGTCCACGTTCTGCTCAAGAGCCGCCATCATGGCCTCAGCCTGATCGTCCTTAAACGGGCGGAGCTGAGTTAGCGTGGGCGTGATATGGTCCGCAGTGGCAACTGTCCGGTCGGGAAACGCGACTTGAGACCCGTTTTCTTTCAAGGCGGAGAATGCCTGCGGTGTCGTCACCTCATGAATCAGGTGCAGCCCGATGAACAGCTGGTCCTGACCTGACTCAAGCCGGGCGGCCAGATGGCTGTCCCAAATTTTGTCATACAAGGTTCTTTCCGACATAGTTTGTTTCCTTCCAACTGAACTCGAAAGATTATAGATATCGGATTAAGGGGCTGTTTTGGAACTTTCCAGAGCCCGGCGGAGAGACCCAATAAAACGGCAGGCTGCCGCGAGCTTTTCCTCGTCTCCTTCTTCTTTTTCCATTACGTCGATCAGGGCGCTGCCCACGATTACACCGTCACTAATTGCAGCTGCCTCGGCAGCCTGACCGGGTGTTTTGATTCCGAAGCCGACCACCACTGGTCGGTTTTTCACCCGGTTTATCCGCTCCAGGGCATCGCCCATATCGTAGGCCAGTGAATCGCGCGCGCCAGTAACCCCCATTTGAGCGACGTAGTATATGAAGCCGCCTCCAACGCGGTTCACAAGATCAATTCGCGTTTCTGTGCTCGTGGGTGCGAGCATGAAAATCGGCTCGAGGAACACCTCCGCCATCGATTCGAGCAGATCGGGAGCCTCCTCGGGCGGCAAATCGGGCACGAGCACTGCATCCGCGCCAGCTCGGGCCGTCTCTCGGCAAAACGCCTTGAGGCCGAAAGCAATGATTGGGTTGTAATAGGTCATAAGCACAAACGGGGTATCGGGCATCTCTCCCCGAAGACCGGCAACCAGATCGATGACACTCCGCAGCGTGGTTCCACCTTCAAGCGAGCGAGCGCTCGAGCGCTGAATCGTCGGTCCATCCGCTAGTGGATCGCTGAACGGTACGCCAATCTCAAACCCGTCAGCACCCGCCGCTGCAAGAGCTGGAAGAAGGCGCCGAGTAAAGGATAAGGCCGGATCACCCGCTGTGACGAAGGGATAGAGCCCCCCCCGGTCTTCTTCTCGAAGACGCTCAAACAAAGCCCCGAATCTGCCAGAAGTCTGCATCAGACGGCCACCCCACCTTCATCGGCTAACTCGCGCAGGAGGCCTTCTGCCTGCTGAACGTCCTTATCTCCCCGCCCCGAAAGACAGACGACCACCGTTTTCGGCCGGCTCGCCTGGACGGTTTCTCCGGCAAGTTTTTCGAGGTAAGCAATTGCGTGCGCGCTCTCAAGCGCCGGGATGATCCCCTCAAGGAGCGAGAGATTTCGAAATCCCCGAAGGGCGTCCGTGTCCTCAACCGCCGTGTAGCTGGCCCGGCCGGAATCCTTGAGATGGGAGTGCTCTGGGCCGACACCGGGATAATCGAGTCCCGCCGATACCGAATGGGCAGGAATAATTTGCCCGTCCTCATCGTAAAGAAGATAGGTCCGGCATCCGTGTAGCACACCCGGCCTCCCGGCGTTTAGCGAGGCACCATGTTCTCCTGTGTCCATGCCTCGGCCCGCAGCCTCGACACCGATGAGCTCAACACCCTGATCCTCGACAAAAGGGTGAAACAAACCAATTGCATTGCTTCCGCCTCCCACGCAGGCAATGCAGGCGTCCGGAAGACGTCCTTCAGCCTTTAATATTTGCTCCCGTGCCTCGCGGCCGATTACCGACTGGAAATCGCGAATCATACGCGGAAACGGGTTCGGCCCCACAACCGACCCAATGATGTAATGAGTTGTCCGCACCGAGGCAGTCCAGTCACGCAAGGTTTCGTTTGTGGCATCCTTGAGGGTACGGCTTCCCGAAGTGACCGGAATGACCCGCGCGCCCAGGAGCCCCATGCGAAACACGTTGAGCGCTTGGCGGCGGACGTCCTCCTCCCCCATATAAACCTCGCATTCAAGGCCGAACAGGGCAGCAGCTGTCGCCGTGGCTACGCCGTGCTGGCCCGCACCGGTTTCGGCGATGATGCGCTTTTTGCCGAGTCTTCTAGCTAAAAGTACCTGGGCAAGGGTGTTATTGATCTTATGGGCACCAGTGTGGCATAGGTCTTCGCGCTTGAGATAGACCTTTAGGGAGCCCAGCACCTCCGAGAGCCTTTTGGCATGGTAGAGTGGGGTTGGCCGGCCTACAAATTTTTCGAGGACATCGGCCAATTCGGCATGAAAAACGGAATCCTCGCGGACTTTATCGTAGGCAGCCTCGAGCTCCTCGAGGGCAGGCATGAGAGTTTCGGGAACGAACCGTCCCCCGAATCCACCAAATCGCCCCACTTCGGCGATCTGCTCCATCTCCCCTCCGCGATTAGCCCCGACGCACCATTTCAGAAGCGCGGGCATTTCCTAGAAACGTTTTAACGCGAACCGGATCTTTTCGACCCGGCGTTTGACCTTCGACCCCACTACTCGAGTCCACCCCATAGGGATTCACTTGACGGATGGCATCAGCAACATTCTCTGGCCGTAGACCCCCTGAAAGAATCAGCGGACGAGCTGCGCCCAACTCGCGGGCCAACGACCAGTCGAATGTCTTTCCCGTCCCGCCCAACTCCCCTTCTACATAAGCATCGAGAAGAATCGTGCAGTCCGGATAGAGGGCAGCTTCCTCCCCTGTCTCCGCCCCACGAACGCGCAACCCCTTAATTACCCGTAAGCCGCGCTTGATTAGCCAGCAGCATTCCTCGGGAGATTCCTCTCCGTGAAGCTGAGCGGCGTCCAACCCAACTCGCCGGGCGATAGATTCTACCCTCTCGGCTGATTCGTTCACGAATACGCCCACGCGGACGCCGAAGGAAGGTAGGACAGCTACGATTCCGGCGGCGGCTTTCTCGTCCAAGCACCGCGGCGTTCCCGGCACGAAGTTGAGGCCCAGCGCATCCGCGCCGCAATCAAGAGCATGGAGAGCATCTTCGATTGTCGTTACACCGCAAATCTTGACGCGAATCATAGCGCTCCTACCTCCCAGCGGCAAACAATACACCAGTCGAACGGGAGAGAAAAAGACGAGCATTCTTAACAAGTTACAGGAATCAAATCGGGCGGAAGAGAATGCTCCCGCCAGTTGAGGGAATTCTTGGGTTCGGCTCAGCCTCCGAGGTACATCCTCCGGACATCCTGGTTATCCAGAAGTTCCTTACCCGTTCCCTCGTAGCGGTTCCGCCCCAATTCGAGAACATAGCCGCGGTCGGCGATTTCAAGGGCTCGGGCTGCATTCTGTTCGACCACCATGATGGTGAGCCCTTTTTTCGAGAGGGAGACAATCCGCTCAAAGACTTCAGTCACAAACCGTGGACTGAGGCCTAGCGAAGGCTCGTCAATCATGATCATTCTCGGTTGGGTCATCAGAGCACGGCCCATGGCAAGCATCTGTTGCTCGCCGCCACTCATGGTGCCGCCAAGTTGCTTCTCACGTTCGGCAAGCCTGGGAAAGAGTTCAAATACGTTCTCCATCGCCTGTTCCACTTTTTTCTTGTCCCGCTCGATGTAAGCACCCATTTCGAGATTTTCGCGTACGGTCATCTGATTGAAAACGATTCGTCCCTGGGGAACGTAGCCGAGCCCTTGACCGAGGATTTGATCGGGCCGGAAGCCGACGATGTCGTTTCCATCAAAGGATACTTCACCGCCCATATAGTTGATGAAGCCCATAATGACCTTGAACGTGGTGGATTTACCTGCGCCGTTGGGTCCGATAACGCAGACCACCTCACCCTCATTCACCTCCAAGGAAACGTCGTGGAGAATCTGGATGCGGCCGTATCCCGCATCAATATTTTTTAATTCCAGTAACCCCATTTATTTGCGCCCGAAATATGCTTCGATGACATTCTCGTCGTTCTGGATTTCCTCAGGGGGGCCTTCGGCGATTTTCACACCGTAGTCCATCACGAAAATTTCCTCACAATGGTTCATAATTACGTTCATATCGTGTTCGATAATAAGGATCGTTTTGCCATCTCTTTCCTGGAGAAGATGTATGTGCTCTAAAAGGCTCCGGAGGAGCGTCCGGTTGACGCCGGCGGCAGGCTCGTCCAGGAGAATGATGTCCGGGTCGGTCATCAGCGCGCGCGCGAATTCGAGAAGCTTTTGCTGCCCGTAGGAAAGGTTCCCGCCGTACTCCCCACGGAGCTTTGTCAGAGTAACGAATTCCATGAGGTGTTCAGCCATGGCGCGCGCCTCTCTCTCGGGCACGCGCATGCTTGATACCGAGAGCATGTTTTCGAAAACCGTCATCTCGCGGTAGATGCGCGTGATCTGGAAGGTCCTGCTGATGCCTTTGTTGAAAATGCGGTAGGGCCGCAGATTGACGATATTCTCCCCATTGTATATGACCTCGCCGCTGTCCGCCTCGAGCACGCCCGTCATCAGATTGAAGGTCGTGGTTTTCCCGGAGCCGTTGGGCCCAATCAGGCCCGAAATTTTTCCTTTGGGAATTTCGAAGCTACACCCATCAACAGCTTTAATGCCGCCAAAGTGCTTCTTTAAATTCTTGACTGTGAGGGCGATTTCTTTTGTTTCAGACATTGGTTTTTTATAAGGCTCTTAGTGAACCATCCCCTTCCGGGCCCAGCCCTTGTCTATTGCGTACCCCATGAGCCCGCGCGGCATGAACCGGGCAACGAGGATGATGAATATTCCAAAAGTGATGAGATGGGCCGTCGGAAAACGGATCCAGGTGTACTCCTGAACGGAGTAGAGAAGGGCCGCGCCCAATATCGGGCCAATCACGGTGCCCTTCCCACCGAACATGGCGAACAGCTTCATATAGATGGTGATTAAAATAAAGAATTCCGATTCCGGTTCAATGTAAAGGACTTTGTAGCCCTGAATTCCACCCGCCATGGCCGGAAAAATCGCCGAGAGCCCGAAGGCCGCTAGCTTGTAAAAAGTGGTGTTGACGCCCAGGGATTCCGCCGCGACCTCGTCTTCGCGTATGGCATTAAGTCGAATCCCAAATCTCGAATGGCCCACCCAGTAGGCAACGATTATGGTGAGGACCATCACCACCAACATCGCATGATAGGTCTCCCAAGAGTTCTCGATGTTTGGAAAGTTAATCCCATCTGCACCATGGGTCAGGCTATGCCAATTGATGGCAATGACGCGGATCCCCTCGGAGGCACCGAGCATGGCTATGGCGAAATAGGGGCCTTTCAGGCGCAGGACGGGATACCCGAGCACGATGGCGAAAATAAAACCGGCCACCGCGGCCGCGAACAGGGTCGGTATCCAGTGCCATCCGTAGTCAACAACCAGTATCGCGGTGGCGTAGGAGCCGACGCCGTAGAAGATGACATGGCCGAAGTTGATGTAACCCGTGTAGCCGCTGATGATGTTCCAGCTCAGGGAGAGAATCACATACATCATCATGAACATGAAGAACGAGCGAACATAGATGGAAAAGGTCGGCGGAACGAACAAAAGCAGAACGACCCCGCCGGCCAGGAATCCGAGATTTCGCAAATTGTCCTTTTTGCTCACTGACTCTCTCCGCTAGAGTTCTTTTGCGCCCATCAGGCCTTGCGGGCGAATCAACAGCACGAAAATCATGAGGCCGTAGGCCGCGATTTCGACCAGCGCCGTTCCGTTCGGAAGCATGAAGGATATGAGACTTTCCATAACGGCCAACATCACTCCGCCGATCATGGCCCCGATAAAGTGGCCGCGCCCTCCGAGTACGATGATGGCGAAGGCCTGGAGGGTGTAGATGATCCCGGTCTCGGGATTGAAGCCGAACTGAATCGATACCAGCGCCCCGCCCGCGACGGCAAGCGCGGCCGCGATTCCCGAGGTGATCATATAGATGTTGTAAATATTGATCCCGCACACCATGGCGACATCGGCGTTTTGCGCAGTAGCCCGGATGGCCTTCCCAATCCGGTGGACCTTCAGGAATACGAAGACACCGATTGATATTACCAACGCCATTCCGAAACTAATCATGCGGCTCCTCCCGACCACGATCGACTCAGCGATTTGAAAGGAGTCGGGAGCGTAAGGGATGGTCCGGAAGTCCGTCGTGAAAAGCAACTCGACCCCATAGATCATGGAGAGGCCGAGGCCGAAGGTCATCAGAAGCGGCGTCAGCTCTGGTCCCCCGACCACCGCATTCAAAAGGAACTTTTGAATCAGCCACCCCAAGCCGAACGCTATGGGGAGGGTGAAAACCATGGCCGCCAGGGGGTCAAAGCCCAAGAAGAAAAAAGAAGCCCAGCTCAGATAGGCCCCCAGCATGACCATCTCACCGTGGGCCACGTTGATAATGCGCATGACACCAAAGATCATCGTCAGGCCGACGGCAAACATCGCGTAAACACCGCCCTGCATAAATCCGTTCAAAATTACCGTGATCAAGTCCTTGAACCATTGCATTTCAAAGAACACATTTTTTGTGTAAATGCCGATAGCAAATGGCAGAGTGTAGGCAATAACAAGGAATCCACCCAGCAGGTATTTGCTTCTGCGATCAACCTTTTCCATGTTTCTACTATATCCTTTTGGCCCGAGTCAGGCGAGCATAATCGACTCAAAAATGCCGGGGCCACAGCCGTGGCCCCGGCAATGTGCGCTCAGCGAGCTTCTTTTAATCTTAACTAGTCCTACATTTTTCCCGCTAACTTTTCTAGCGCTTTTTCCAAGCAGGCATCGGAAGCTTGTACTTCACCTCCGCCAGCTTTGCGGGCCAAACAATCTTCCTCTGTCCGTTCTGAATCTGGAAGGTCAACCCTTCATGATTGTTGAGGTTGTTCTTGTCCATTTTCCAGGGACCCACGATGGACGTTGTGCTCATCGTGCGTAGTGTCTTCCAGACCTTATCCCGTTTGGTGGAGCCACCCTTGTTGATAGCCGCTTCCAGAACCTGGAAAACCGCGTAGGACTGGCCAGCGTGATAGTTGGGCTTTACGCCGTAGCGCTTCTGGTAGGCCGCGATGAACTTCCTCATCCCGGGACGCTTGAGGATGTCGGGCTTGGGCTCCCATTGGCTGAAGCCCAGAACATATTCGGCTGTCGGGCCGAGCTGTTTGGCGAACTTCGGAAGGGCCGGTCCGACCGTTCCGGCAAATATCTTAAGATTGATGTTCAACTCGCGGAGGCCACGAATCTGGGCAGTGGAATCTGCAAAGTAGCTGTTCGAGATCAGGGCTTCGACCCGGCGTGACTTGATTTTCTGAAGAAGGGCAGTGAAATCCTGCTGCTTTCTCGGATAGCTCTCCTCGAGAACAATCTTGAGTCCCAACTTCTTCGCCCATGCCCTGACGCCCTCTGCAGTCTGGCGCGGGAATAGACTGTCCTCGCCAACAACGGCGATGCGCTTAACCCCGATATCTCTGGCGATATGGAGCGCCCCCTTTTGATAGTCCTGGGCAACGGCGATGATATTGAAGAGATACTTGCGCCCCCTCTTCCAAATAATACCCGAGGCCGCGCCCGGCGCCATCGTCGGATACTTGTAGCGCTCGAAAATGTTTGCCACAGCATCGGTAATTCCCGAAGAATAGGGACCCATCGTGAGATCGACCTTATCCTGCGTGATCAACTTCTCAAAAAGCTTAATGCTCTGCTGTTTGTCCGACTTGTCGTCCAGGATGGTCAGCTTAATTTTCTTTCCCAGCCAGCCACCAGCAGCATTGCGCTGATCGACAAAAAGCTTCCAGGAGTTCACAAACCGTCCAGCGGGCTCAGCATAGCGGCCCGTCTGCGATACGGCCACACCGACACTTACTTCCCCGCCCGCCCAGGACCGGGAAGTCCATGAAAGCGAGACGACAAAAACCACAATCAGAGCAAACATAAAACTGCGTTTCATTTAGGGAACCCTCCTGTGCAAATCACTATTTCTCAAAGAAATCTAACCAGAGTATATAACCTAAAATTCCACACCTAAAACACCGCAAAAACCACTCATCTCCTGACAATAAATCATGAAATCTCCAGGAGGACGAGAGGACTGAAAACCGCCAGCCCATTTAAATCACTATATATCTCAATTGATAAGAAAGTCATATTACCCAGATTTGAACGGAAGTCAAAGATATTTTAGGCACCCTCCGCATCGACCGGGCATTCCTCCACCCAGACGGCACCATCATCGCCAAACTCTTTCTTCCAAATCGGCACAATTTGTTTGATTCGGTCGATGGCATAGCGGCAGGCCTTGAAGGCGGCATCCCGATGTGCAGAAGAAGCGGCAATTCCGACTGCAATTTCACCAACCTGGAGAGTGCCGATCCGATGCTCCACCGCAATATGGTC
>Ga0315336_1001550_pt1 | contig 43098 bp, 34 predicted proteins | sample ASW5metaG_FD_204512 | JGI IMG/M metagenome (GOLD analysis project Ga0315336, IMG submission 204512) | Ammonia-oxidizing marine archaeal communities from Monterey Bay, California, United States - ASW #5 | ecosystem: Environmental > Aquatic > Marine > Intertidal zone | place: USA: California... | reverse complement strand
TTAAGCGCTCCAGCCATATCTTGAGCAAAGACCCAGATCAACGGCGTCATGAATTGAATACCTTTTTAACCAAGGTTAAAAAAATTGGAAAAGGTAGGCAATACGACTGTGTAATCGGTCTCTCCGGAGGTGTAGACAGTTCTTGGGCATTGGTTCAAGCAGTCAAGCAAGGTTTACGCCCATTAGCAGTCCACATGGATAATGGCTGGGACTCAGAACTTGCTCAAAACAATATCACCAACCTTGTGAGAGGACTAGGTGTCGATCTTTATACATACGTTATCAACTGGAAGGAGTATCGTAATTTGATGCAGGCATTTTTTGATGCAGATGTAATTGATGTGGAACTCTTATACGATAATGCCACGCTAGCGGTTAACTATCAACAAGCAGCAAGGCATGGAGTTAAATTTATCTTGGCGGGCACAAATCAAGCAACTGAAGGGATGTGCATTCCTAAAGAGTGGTGCTGGTTTAAGTTCGACAAGAGAAACATTAAATCAATAGGAAAATATTTTCGCAGTATTCAGTTAACGACATTTCCTTCAATAGGAACATTTGATTTTATTTACTACGAATTTATTAGACAAATCAAATGGATATCATTTCTTGATTATTACGAGTATAACAAGTTTGAGGCTATTGATATTCTCAAGAGTGAATTTGGCTATAAACCTTATCCCTTTAAACATTACGAATCAATTTTTACCCGCTTTTACCAGGGCTATATTCTTCCGAACAAATTCAAAGTAGACAAAAGACGGGTTCATCTAGCAACTTTGATCATTTCTGGACAGATGACTCGTGAGAAAGCCTTACTAGGTGTTGATGGCATCCCCTATCCTTCTGAGCGTTTCTTAGAAGAGGACAAGTTATATTTTTTAAAAAAAATGGGGTGGACATCGCAAAATCTTCAAGATTATCTAAAAAGGCCACCAAAGCATCACAAGAATTATTCTTCTGAAAAATTTTTATGGGATTTTTTTGCAAAAATATATAAAACTTTTAAATCTGACGGGTTAAAATCTCAAGTGGAATATCGGCACTAACCTTGCCTCTGAATTTTGATGCATTTAAAATTTATCATAAAATCGATAGCAACATTATGATATTTAAAAATCCGAGTTCGGAGGGCATTATGTTACTTTTCACATCGTCAGATGGACTCTCAAAATTTTCTCCCATTAAAAGTTGTCCAATAAATAAGCACTTGTCAAAAAAGTAACTTTGAACTAAATAAAGGCGTACTTTTGAAAGTTAAGGGTAAAATATGGCAGCATTGAGTGCTTTTTTAAATAATTGTACAATTTGTTCATCAAACAATGTTTCAATAATAAATACATATAAACATTATTGGAGAGTCTGTAATATATGCGGCAATGCTTTTAGTAAAGTAAAAGAATGTTACCCTTTATCATTCCTTCCTTTTGCGCAACTAAAAAGAAACAAAGCTATTTTACAAGACCCCGCTAATAGCTACAAATTTGCAAGCAGCACCGAGGAACAAATCAAGCAGGTCGAAGCACAAGCCATGCTGCTTAGTAACGAATGGGTTAATTTAGATAAAATTGATCTTACAGGAAAAAAATTTATAGAAATCAGCGGAGGCAATGGTCATTTTCTAAACGTATTGAAAAAATTTAACACGGAATTATTTCACACTGAATTAAACCAGAATGACGTTGACTATGTAAAAAACAAATTCGGAATAAATTCCAAGCAATTTGATTTCAATAAAGATGAATTGCAAAATATTTTTCCGGGTAAGTTTGATATCATTCTTCTTAAGGGTGCCCTTGAATTTTGCTTAGATGTAAAAAATTTTCTTTGTGGTATAAAAGGAAATACCAATCTCGGCACAATAATAATTGTGACGACTGCTATGCCAACACTGGGGAATTTTTTGATAACACAGTTTGAAGATTATAATCAGCAAGTTCTCTATCAAAAAGAAACATTGATAGAGATTTTCAAAACAAATGGTTATTTATTACTCAAGGCAAGAGAGTTTGGGGATACTAGAAATCATTACCCTTTAGTCTATTACAGAAACAAATGGTCCAGGCTTGCCATGCTACGGTATATGATTCCGGCAATGTATAAACTTTCTCCCGATAAACGTTTTTTATTCCATTCATTGGATGTTAGAGGTGTAAGTATGGCTTTTCAAAGGGACAAGTAATATCTATTTCTTCATTTTTTTCATAGGAACAATATCATCGCTTCAACCATAATGGAATATGGCAAGCATTTTTTTGATATCCAGATACGGTCGTAAGCATCGTCATATTATATTACCAAGCGATCTAATTTATTATTACTATGAAAATCTTATTTATAACTTACATGTTTCCACCCTACAGCGCAATAGGATCCATTCGCACAGGCAAGACAGCAAAATATCTTTTTGAATTCGGCCATGATGTTAATGTTGTCAGTTGCGCTAACCAATCATTAAAAAATAATTTACCCTTGGAAATTCCAGAACACCATGTTCAATATACAGCTTGGATAAATGTAAACAGTCCGATAGAACTTATTTTAGGAGGTAAAAAAAGGGTAGCTAGGCTTGGGTTTTTAGAAAGCGCTGGGCATTTGCCTTCTTTGATTAGGGAGAAAGGTTACCTCTACAGAAATCTTTTCAATTTCCCTGACGGTCATATCGGATGGTTTCCATTTGCTAAACAAGCGGGACATCAAAAGATTCAAGAATGGAAACCTGATTTAATTTTTGCCAGCGCTTCGCCTTTTACCTCACTTTTAGTCGCTTCCTCTCTTTCCCGAAAGTATAATATTCCCTGGATTGCAGAATTAAGAGACTTGTGGACAGATAACCATATGCAGGTAAGACCGTCCTGGCGTCAATTCTTTGAGAAACCTTTGGAACGTAGAGTTCTATCTTCCGCCTGCGGCCTAGTGACCGTATCGGATCCTATGAAGAAAATACTCGAGTCTAAGTACTCAAGCCCATGCGTAGTTATTACTAACGGATTTGATCCAGATGATAGGCCTGAAGAACCCGACATCACTTTTTCCAGTGACACGGTCAATATCATTTACACCGGCCAGATTTACGCTGCAGAGCAAGATCCTTCTCCGCTGTTCAAAGCACTCCACCTAATGGGAAAAGAGAGAGAGGATGTTCGAGTATACTTTTTTGGGCGGAACCTTAGCGGCATGAATCCGTACGCTGTCGAACATGGTGTAAATCATTTAGTTGAAATTCATAAATCCCTTAGTCATCGGCAATCACTCTCAATTCAGAACCAATCAGACATTTTGCTTCTTTTAAATGGACAGTCTGCTGCTTTAGTAGGACCGGGTGGAAAGATTTTTGAATATTTAGGAGCAAGGCGGCCCATTTTATGTATTGGCAATACAGAAGGGGTTGCAGCCGACCTTATTGGGAAACGATGCGCGGGTACAACTCTTAACGATCCCGAAAAGATTGCTAATCAACTGAAGTACTGGATCCAACAAAAGAAGAATAATGGAAACATACCCTTTTTACCTGCTGAGGTAGGAAAGGGTTTTACAAGAAAAGAACAGACTGAAAAACTGGTCAACTTTTTCAAATCATGCCTAAAAAACCCGGTTTCTGCTTAAATTCATAGTTAATTTATAGCTTAAAATATCATTCGACGGAAAACCGATTTAACCAGGCTCCAAAACTAATAATTCTCCATATAGCTGGGTCATAAGGAGCAGTTCCATATATTATTTTTAAGGCATTCTTTTGGATTAAGTCATTATTTAATTTACCTTGGGATTGCTCCAGCGCTCTTTTAACCGCCTTCATAAAAGCATCCGGATCACCTCTTTTTACCCAAACTTCCTCAGGAGTCACATATCCCATTTTGTCAGTTCGCTGGAAAATTTTTTTAGGCAGCTTATCACGCATAGATTCTCTAAAAATCCGTTTGGTTATTCCATGTTTAATCTTGTAATCCTCGGGTAAGCCCATAGCGAATTCAACTATTCTGTGATCGAGAAATGGAACTCTGCATTCAACCGAATGAGCCATTGAATCTCTATCGGCGCAATGAAGGTGCGCGGGTATGCTCGAATATAATAGTTGGACTCGTGACATATCGTTTACAGTTTTATCACTTTTCATGTGAGTTAGAAATTTTCCTTCCTCATACTGAATTTTAGAAATATTCAGCCAGGAAGGTTTAAAGGCATAATTACTTCTCGTCGATCCTGTAATCAATTTCTTAAATCCGTTGATAAATGACAGATCTGGATTTCTTCCGTGCACTTTACGCATAAAAAAACATTCACGGGCAAGCTCTATCCAATTCGCTTTCATTAATAAGGCCCACAATTGAGCCTTAAAAAAAACTGGATATCCGGCAAATAATTCGTCAGCCCCATGACCGTCAAGGGTAACTCTAACAGACGCTTCTGAGACTATTTTAAACACATGCCATTCTGCATATACGCTAGTGGTACAATGAGGTTCATCATGATGCCACAAAATTTTTTCATAAGTATCAAAAAGCTCATCCAAGGGTGGAAACGTATAATGGGTCTTAGCCTTAGTCTTCCGTGCAACTTCTTCGATAAACGACCGCTCATCATAAGCTAAAATATCTGAGCAGGATGAAAAGGTATTTTGAAAATCATGGGCTCCTTTTTCGTGAAGAATCTCTTGGATAACGCAAACGATGGAAGAAGAATCTACCCCCCCAGACAAACCTGTCCCAATTGGCACATCTGCTCTCAAATGCATGCGAACAGAATCATAAAATAGCTCTTTTAAATGACTGGCTGATTCTTCGAAGTCAAGGTTTTCTTCCCCAGGTTTCAATACGTACCATTTTTGGACAGGCAACCGAACATGAATATCCGACAGGCGACAATGTACAAATTCCCCACCTTGCAATTGATTAACACCGACAAATAATGTTTCCTTTGTGTGGTCCAACCATCTTCGTGCAAGAAAGTCATACGCTCGGTGCCCATTCAAATATGCCCTCCATCCAGGAAGGACAGAAAATTGTTTGATTTCTGAGGCAAACGCCAAAAACCCATTAGGAGAAAACCAATAGTAAAGCGGTTTAACACCAAATCGATCCCGTACAGCGAAGAGCTGTTCCTTTTGAGTATCAAGTAAAACAAAAGCAAACATCCCGTTGAATCGATCCAAACAATTGGTTCCCCATATTTTGTAGGCAGCCAGTATAACCTCGGTATCGGTGTTAGAGTTGAAAATATATCCTTGCGCTATCAACTCCTCACGGAGCTCCAAATAGTTATAAATTTCACCGTTGTAAACCAATACATATCGCCCATCTGGTGTTACCATCGGTTGGTGGCCAGCAGGTGAAGGGTCAATAATCGACAGGCGTCGATGCCCAATTGCTACTTGACAGGGACGTTTTTCCCACTGTCCTATAGGTTTTAGAGGAGTATAAGATAAATTACTCTGGTAAACGACATCGGGAGAATCTTCTCCTCCCAAGATGATCGTCTCCCTCCCTTTCTGTAATAACAGCATATAACCTTCGTCATCCGGACCTCGATGGCGAATATGGTCGGTCATGGGACGGATATAAGGAGCGACATCAAACTGGCCAAGACTGATTAATGCGGAGATTCCACACATATGATTATGGAAATAGAATTTTTGATCTCGAGAATCAAAGTAAACAACAATCCATCATGCGGGCTATCTTATAAGGACGCAACTTTCATAACTTTTTTTATAACTCTGCAGGTTTTCTCAACCTCCAACTCCTTAAGAGTTGGGTGCACTAGAAACACTAAACTCGTTTCCCCAAGTTCTTTTGCAATTGGCAAACGCTTTTTAGGTCTCCAACCCGTTTCATCAAATGCCTTCTCTAAATAAACTTCAGGACATCCGCCTGTATAGCAGGGGACACCAAGTTGGTTCACTTCTGCCATTATTTGATCACGAGTCCAGTCTTGCTTGAGGTGATCCGGGCGAACAAACACGTAATGTTTGTAACACGCATGATCAACATAACTTGGAACCTGAGGCACTCTTAACGAAGAGAAGTTAGTACAAACCTCACTTATCTTTTTAGAGTTGGCTCGTCTTTTCTGCGACCATTCAGGCATTCGTTTGAGCTGCAAGCGACCTATGGTTGATTGCAGTTCTGTTAATCTGCCATTGGTTCCAAATGAATCCTGAAACCAACGAAACCCTATAGTATGACTTGTATTAAACACGGTGTGAAATGATTTACCATGATCTTTATAGGACCACGCTCTCTCCCAAAGGGCCCTATCGTTTGTAGTAATCATACCCCCTTCACCACCTGTTGACATAATTTTGTCCTGACAAAATGACCATGCGCCTATATGCCCAAAAGACCCTACCGAGCGCCCTTTATAACGGGCACCATGAGCCTGCGCACAGTCTTCGACCACATATAAACTATGCTCATTGGCAAAAGCCATAATCTCGTCCATATCGCAGGGCCATCCCGCCAAATGCACACAAATAATCCCTTTAGCACGAGGCGAAAGAACCTCTGCAATAGTCCTAGCAGAAATATTTTGCGAGTCCGCATCCACATCTGCAAATATAGGTATTGCCCCTACCGCAACAATGCTAGATACGGACGCAAAATAAGTGCGTGGAGTAACAATCACTTCATCACCCGAACCAATATTTAGTGCGCGCAATGCTGTCTCCAGTGCCACCGTACCATTAGCTAAAGCCAAAGCATATTTGCTTCCTATCCAAGCTGCAAATTCTTTTTCAAATTCATGACCTTCCTGCCCATTCCAATAGTTAACCTTATTCGATAGTAAAACCCGGGTGACGGCTTCAGCTTCCTCTTTTGAAAAACACGGCCAAGGCGAGAATGGAGTATTTAACACGTGTTAGTCCTTTATTAGTTTTTTAGCTGGATTGCCTACAACGGTAGTACCGGAAGGTACACTCTTGGTAACCACCGCTCCCATTCCCACGTAAGCGCCTGCCCCAATTACTAATGGTTTTCCCAGTTTCCCTTGCTTAATTACTGCACCCGCACCGATGTATGCATGATCTTCTATAACAATATTTCCATTACATTTGACCGCAGGAGCGAATGTTACAAAATCACCTATTATGCAATCATGCTCAACGTAGCTATAAATGTTAGCTTGAAAGTGTTGACCAATCCTTATATTCGAAGTCAGAGTAACAAAGGGGCTCAAAATGGCTCCCTCACCTATTTGCACATCATCCATAATCACTACATTTGAAGCGGTTACGCTCAATGGTCTTATGCCATCCTTTATACAACGCTCAGCTTTTATTTTTCTTATATTACCATTCGCTATGGCAATAACTATATTATGTTCGCTCGCTTCAACTTCAGTAAATTGGGAGAAGGTAATTACCTTATGACCATTTATAGTCTGATATCGCTGGTCATCATCAACAAATACTAATCTATCTAAGGGTATATCTAGTAATTGTACCTGCTTTCGAACCAACGGCATTACACCACGTCCACAACCACCAACGCCACATACTGCATAAATTGGTTGCGTCATATTCCATCCTTTTTTAGAGTTCCTGTAAAACGTGGCATAGTCAATTCACCCTCAGCATTCACGCCTTCGCGAACAAAAACCTTTTTAATTGTTTTAAACAAAATTTTAAGATCCAGCCAGAAGGAGTGATTGTCGACATACCAGACATCAAGTTTAAATTTTTCTTCCCATGATATTGCGTTTCGACCATTAATTTGTGCCCACCCCGTCATACCAGGACGAACTTCATGACGGCGGTTTTGCAGTTCACTATAAAGAGGTAAATATTCAACAAGCAGAGGCCGAGGTCCAACTAGACTCATGTCACCTTTTAATACGTTCCACAATTCAGGTTGTTCGTCTAAACTGGTTGCGCGTAGCATTTTCCCGAAAGATGAAAGTCTTGAACTATCTGATAGCAATTTGCCATTAGTTTTCTTCAAGCCCGACATAGTTCGAAACTTATAAATTTTAAATGGGTTACCATTCAGACCAGGACGAATCTGCTTAAATAATACCGGGCTTCCCAGTTTAATTTTTATCAATATTGCCAACAAAATAAATACTGGGGAAAGTGCTATCAGCGCAAAACCTGCGACTACTATATCAAATAGTCGTTTTATCATACTTTTAAATAATTTTCTAAGTGCATTATCTTCATCAGTTCACTATTGACTTGATGAACATCATAATATTTTTCCGCAAGTTCACGGCTTTTTTCTCCCATTTCCTTCCACTTATTTTGATGCTCAATAAACCAGAGCATACGCTCAGCCAATGCATTGGCATTTGCTTTGGATACCAGGAACCCATTCTTACCCGATATAACTGTTTCACGACATCCAGGAACATCTGTTGTCAAGATGGGGCGTCCCACACTCATTGCCTCTATTATAGTCCGGGGCATACCCTCATGGTAAGAAGGCAGTACAAACACACTACATTCATTCAAGAAAGGTCGTACATCCTCGGTAGCACCGCAATACTCTATCCAGCCTTGCTTATGCCAATTTTGAACCTCAATAAGGGGAATGCTATCCGGCGATGAGTCTTCCGGACCAATCAGACGAAACAAAACCTCAGGGAAACGTTTTTTAACAAGGCTTGCTGCAATTGCATACTCTCGAAATCCTTTATCACCCAGTAATCTACCTATGGCTAAAAAAACACACCGATTATTAGGTAGTGGCGTCTGAGGGAAACGAGATAAATCTACACCAGAACCATTGACTATAAAACAGTTAGATTGCGATGTGATTTTTCGCTTAACAAACTCTTTTAAATTATCTGGATTTTGGAATATGATACCCGATGCCCGAACCAATGCCAATCTGTATAAAGTAACCACCAGTCTAATCAAAAATCCACGCAAACCATTTTTAACTTGGAAAGCAAATCCCAGTCCTGTAATCAAAGCGTAAAAACGGATTCTAGGGATTCCTCTAAGAGCTAAGCCACCCCAAATAACAGGCTTAATCGTATAAGCAAACACAACATCAGGTTTGAAAACACGAAATGCTTTTCGAAGTGCCAGAAAGGTTTTTAAGTCTGCAAATGGATTCATCCCATTTCGCTGAACAGGAAAAGGATCAAAACTAACCCCTATATTCTCTAATTTTGCAACTACATCTGGTGCCGCCTCATGCGCCAAAGTAATCACTTCGTGCCCCGCCGCAACCAGCTTCATAAGAAATTCGCCGCGAAAATTTAAAAGAGACTCTGGCAAAGCACCAACTACAGCTACTCTCATTCCAATATCCACAAAATATTTATATAAAAGTTTATTGTTTCTCCAACCATATTTGGAACATCAAAACATTCCACAAGTAATGGCCCCAGTTTCGTTGGCCCGACAAATGCTCTGCCCAAAGAGTGCGAATTTGTTCCGGTCGGAAAATGCCTTCTTTCTTCAAACGTGTTTCCCCCAGCAGAGCTTCGGCCCAGTCTTTCAAAGGACCGCGCAACCAATCGTGTAAAGGAATACCAAATCCCATTTTGGGCCTTTCAACCATCTCTTGAGGCACATAGCGGTACAAAATCTGGCATAGTGGCCATTTACTTTTTCCTTTGTGTATTTTCATCGATTGTGGGAGGGTCCAAGCAAACTCAACTATCCGATGATCAAGAAATGGCACGCGAGTTTCTAATGATACTCCCATCGACGCACGATCTACCTTCACTAGGATATCGTCCGGTAAATAGGTTAACAAATCAAGTGCCATCATTCGTTCAACATCACCCAAGCCCTTTAAATCAGGTCTATTTCCAGCCAACAAGGTCTTAGGTTCCCAGCCATTAATAACAAGTGATTTGGGATCAGAAAACAATGATACCAGTTTCAGATAGAGCTCATCAATCGACCTACTATCCATCACCTTAGCCCCCTTATGAAACTTATCCCCGATATTAACAAATCGATTGCTGGCAGGAATATAATCACATAAGTTATCCCAAGTTTTAGGGGATAAAGACACTATTCCTTTGGCGGCTAATTTTCTTAATGATCTTGGTAATAAAACAAGTTTTTTCCAAAGATTACCTGTCATCTGGTAACGGTTATAACCACCAAATAATTCATCTCCACCATCACCAGAAAGAGCAACTGTAACGTGTTCTCTTGCAAGTTTAGCCACTAAAAATGTGGGGATTTGCGACGAATCGGAAAAAGGTTCGTCATAGAGTATAGGTAAACTAGGAATCACGTCTCTCGCAGTATCTGGCGGTATATACAACTCGGTGTGGTCTGCACCTAAATGTCGTGCAACTTCTTTGGCATAAACTGCTTCGTTATAGCCATCTTCTTTAAAACCAATGGTAAAAGTCTTTACAGGTCGACTTGATTGCGCCTGCATTAATGCCACTATTGTAGATGAATCCTTCCCTCCTGAGAGAAAAGCACCGAGCGGAACGTCCGCAACCATTTGCTGTTTTATTGCACTTTTGATTAGTCGTTCAAGCTCATCGACTGCTTCTATAGGAGTCCCTGAAAATGGGGAATTAACTCCTTTTTTTATTACATCGATTGCGGACCAATAGGGCCAAATTTTTGGTTCTGGTTGAGTTAAGGATAAACTTAAGAGGCAACCTGGCTCTAATTTTTGAATGCCATTATAAATAGAATAAGGAGCAGGCACATAACCGTAACGCATAAAAACACACACGGATTCTCTGCTTATGTTAGCTTTGAATGCTGGGTGCATCTTTAACGCTTTTAGTTCGGAGCCAAATAAAAAGCTATCGCCTTGCCAACCGTAATAAAGAGGCTTTTCTCCAATACGGTCGCGACCTAAGATTAAAATATTTTCGGTCTTGTCCCATACAGCAAAGGCAAACATTCCCTCTACACGCTCTAATGTACCTTGCACACCCCACTCATCAAATCCAGCGAGAAGGGTTTCCGTATCGGAATGACCACGCCATAGGTTTGTTCGAAGTTCATGCCTTAAGACTTCATGGTTATATATCTCTCCATTGAAAGCGATCACATAACGCCCACTAGGCGAGATCATAGGCTGGTGACCTGCAATGGATAAATCTAATATCGACAAACGACGATGGCCGAGACCAATACGCCGCTCAATATCAGACCAATATCCTTCATCGTCCGGACCCCGGTATGCGATAGTATTGACCATGCGTTGAAGTATATTTTCCGCACCCCGCTGCCCCTCGAAAGAAACTCCACCTAAAAAACCAACAAAACCGCACATTAGTCGACCTTTTTTTCCCTGGAGCGTCGATAACCAACAGCACACCAAAATGGTTCACTGGATGAAATTGTGACTCGCTCAAGACCAGCTTGTTCCATCATGGCCTTAATTTGTCTACTAGAAAATCTTTTTTCTAAGCGGGTACCAAACCTATCTAAAGCATCTGTTCGCATAGTGTAAAAGCTTCTATTTCTATAAGCGCTCAAAGGAAAATTTCTAACATTAAGCCCGATTTTTTCCACAACCCTTGAAAGTCTCGCTAATGGAAAGTAAACAAAAACCGCAATAACTTGAGTGGAGCAAAACTTAAAACTATAAGGAAGTCGAGAAATTATTTTACGAAATAAATTACTCACATGCCAAATTAATCGATACCACCAAGGTCGATTATCCATGTTGTAATAGAGATAAACTAGAAATGGCGCGTTGGGTTTTAGCTTTTTAGTACACGCTTCTATCGCTGCTTTAACATCTGGCACATGATGCAAAACGCCTAAAGAGTATCCGAAATCCATAGTGCCATCTTCCAGAGGAATCGCATCAACAGTTGCTCTGTGAAACTCACAGTTATTAAAACTAGAAAGATTTTTTTTTGCAACATAAAGGGCATCACTTGGATCTATGCAATGCAGACGACCCACTCGAGGACTTACCAGCTTTGCCCATCTCCCGCTTCCGCATCCGATATCAAAACCTACAGAGTTTCCAGGTAAAATATCCCAAGGAAAAGCAGAAAAGTAAGTATCAAAGATAGCCTTACTTTCCTGCTCAGAAAGTTTAGCCTGGTTAAATCGTCTCCATTGATGACCAAACCCATTAACTGTTTTTGGGTCAATATTATTCTTCAAATCAATTCTCTCTTGATATGTAGTACAGTGATCTTTTCTTCAGGACACTAATAACCTAAGCCGGAAAAGTTAATTGCATGACGACCTTCAATAATATTTAATGGAGAGATTAATTTCTCCAGTAGTATTCCCAATAGGCCCAAAAAACGTTTGAGTCACAATTAAGTTAAATACAGAACCAAGCCCCTGCCATTACAAAATGAGTCAAAGCGTAATAACTGCTTGCTCACATCTAATCTATTATTAAATAGAATTAATAAATCACCACCACTTTCTAACTAAGGCTAAGAAAAAAAAGGTTGAGTATCATCGTGATACTTTACCTCTCTAACATTACTGCGGCATTCATAGGGTATGAGCTTTATTTGTTTTTGGTTGTAAACACATAAAAGCGGCTAAAATTAAAATGCCAAGGGATGGCGTGTGGTGTCTAGCTGCAGTACCCCAATTCATTGTTCCAACGGCCCAAACAGTTTCAATAAAAAAATAACAGAGTATGACAAAAAATCCAGCTCCTCTAATTTGGGATGAACTTTTACAAAATCGTTTTAATGCTAACCATATTAAAAATCCTCTAAGTAAATTTTCAAGAAAAAGTTCCAAATCTAATAAATATGCCATACCCGGCCTGACCAGTTTCCAGGGCATAGGTTCAAAAAGGTATTGAAACAAGGCGGTTGGAACAAAAAGCATTAAATCGTAGTCATCCTTTAGGCTTATCTCAAACCTATACAAAGTACCAGAGCCATACATAACATTGGTAATTATTCCTCCTGTTTGATGCCTTTGAATACTTTGGGCGATACCAGCTTTCTCATCGAGTCCTTGTCCACCAGTTTTTTCAATAGTTTCAGAAACGTTTTCTATCACAAGTACAGAGATCAAAACAATGAGTGGAATAACAAATAAAAGCTTAACTTGTTGGAAGCCTTTATAACTGCGACCAGCAAGCATAAATAATCCCAAAATGGTCACAAATCCACCAAATACCACAATAGTACTATGTAAAAATGCCCCTAGTATTGACGCAAAAATTATCATTAGCCAATACATATAGGATTTATGATAATAAATTTTAAAAAAAGCATAGACAATCAAGTTAACCAAAAGCAACTGGTACGATTCGGTCAAAGTTACACTTGTAAAAATAATCGAGGACGGAAATAAAACATACACGAGTGTTGCTTTTCTTTGAATAGACTTTTCAATAGGAAAGAAACGCATAGTTTTAGCAAAAATTAATGCCGATCCCAACCAGGCAAAAACCGACAACATGCTTCCAATAAATAAAGAATCTGTTGTTAAAAAATAAATGAGACCGAGCCAACAACTTATGGCATACCGGATTCTTACTTCGCAATGCGCTATGGATATATCTTGGGAAAACATCACACCAAAGCCGTGGATACTCCCTGGATCGGCTGTTTGTCCAAATGAAAAATCATAGAAACCATTATAAAATGCCACCAAGGAGCGCACCAAGAAACCAAAGAAAATTATAAGCTGGATCGAATTTTTCATAAAAGATCAACGCTATCGTCTAATCGAAAACATAAAACATCCAACATAGTATTAGCATACACCTGAAATTGCAATATGATCTCATTCGTGTTTTAGTGGCTCCCCGTCGCACAAGAAGCCAAAACCATGCGATCTAGCATATTCGCTTGCCTTTCAACTAAATTCATAATAACGTTTCTAATTAGAAAAACTTGCTACCTGATAGTAAACTTAGTTTGCCTAACAAGATTTTTAACCAACAGATATTCACTCACTATTTAAAAATCGTAAAATAATTTTATTTTGATGCTTTAGTCAAAGGCCGGAAGTTATTAATGGAAACCATACCAAGTTTTGAAAACAAGTTAAGTTTAGACAGTTTTGCCGATCCGAAAGATGTTCGAAAGACCATACTTGGAATGCTTTATCATGGACAGGCATCGCACTTAGGCCCAAGTATGTCCGCAGTTGAAATATTGATTTCTATATATGGGTCTGTGGATTTAAAAAGAATCCAGATGAAAGATAAAAATCGGTCGCGAATCATAATTAGCAAAGGCCACTGTGCAGCGGCCACTTATGCAACTATGGCCCATTATGGATTGATAGATTTTAAAGAACTCGAAAGCTACCATAAAAACGGTTCCCTACTAGCGGGCCATATTAGTCATGCTGTTGAAAGAGTTGAGCATTCCACAGGGGCCCTAGGGCATGGCCTCTCTGTTGCAGTCGGCTGCGCTCTTGGCCTGCGTTCCCGTGGGATCCATGATGTCCCTGTATTTTCTTTGGTGGGCGATGGTGAAATTCAGGAAGGATCTATTTGGGAGGCCCTGATGCTTGCAAAGCATTTGAATCTTTTTAAACTAATTACTATGGTAGATAATAACCGTATTAGTAGTATCACTAAAACTGATGCCGTGATTGACATGAAACCCTTAGAAAATAGGTTCGCCGGGTTTGGATATAAAGTCCACAGTGTAGACGGACATGATTTAAATGCATTACAGGGTGCTATTAACGAGCTTAAATCAAGCTCAGAAATTGGGATGATCATTTGTAACACAACCAAGGGGAAAGGAGTCCCCTTTGCTGAAGATGAACCTATCTGGCATTATAGATCTCTTAATGAAGAGCTTTATAAACAGGCATTGGATTCCTTAGAGTAAGAAAAAAACAATGAGAGATCAGATTATTAACGCCGTTTTGGAGAATATGTCAACCAATCCTGACACATTTTTTCTAACAGCTGATATGGGAATCAATCTAGTTGAAAAAATCCAACAAAAATATCCTGACCGGTTTTGTAATGTTGGAATCGCAGAACAAAACCTGATTGGAATCAGCGCAGGGCTCTCTAACCTTGGGTATCGACCATTTACTTATACCATCTCAAATTTCAATATTCACCGATGCTATGAACAAATTCGTAATGAGATAGGTATAAATGGGCATCCTATTACACTTTTGGGAACTTCAACAGGATACGATCACGCCTCCTTGGGACCAACTCACCACGTAATTGATGATTGGGGTGCTATAAGAAATATTCCGGGCATTGATATTTATTGCCCTTCCAGTGTCACAGCGGCATCTATAATGGTCACTAAAATATTATCTAGGTGTCGGCCAGCCTATGTTCGCATCCCAAAGGGTGCGTTCAAATCACCTAACTCATCAGATGACATGGTTTTAATGCCTGGAGAGGGGAAAGGTATTCTTTTGGTTTCCTATGGATCCATCGTCCAAAACTGTCTCGCTGTGAAAGAAAAAATCCCTTCAGTGTCGATTCTTGTTTTTAATTGCTTGAGACCTATTGATGAAGAAACTACTGCAAAAATAATATCAAGTTACCAGAAGGTGTTCATAGTTGAAGACCATTTTCCTGGGACAGGTTTATACAATGTATTATGTGAACTGGTTACTAAAAAGTCCATATCTAGAAATTTAACTAGCATCGCCCCTCCCCCCAATTATGATATGGAGGTCGGTGTTTCCCCAGATTTTTTTCATCGCAAATTTGGATTAGATATTGAAGGAATCCAAAAAGTGATTTCCTGAATAGAGTTAAGGAAACAGATATGCTTTTTAAAGCCAAAATAGTATTCCAACAAAACAGTTCTTCTTTATCAGAATAATTAAAGTTTATAATGGCTCATAAAGTTATTTGGTTGACGGGTTCTCGGGGTTTTATTGGCAGACACTTGGTTTCTAAGTTAAAAAAAAAGTTTTCAGAAGTAACATGTTTTACAAATAGACAGATGGATCGGAGTTTATTAGTTCAGGAAAATAACTGTCTATACATGGATTATTCGAGTTCTTCAAATTTTAAAACACAAATAAATAAGCTTGGGACTCCAGATATTTTTATTCACTTGGGGTGGGGAGGCATGACAGATCCAGAATCTCAAGTACATCTTCAAGAAAACGTCGATGAGGGTAAAACGCTCATTAATACCGCTTTCGAATGCGGAGTTAATAAGTTTCTATTCATAGGCTCAATGAATGAATATGGCGGAAAAAAAGGAGCGCTCGCAGAGCACATGAAACCAGAAGGGCGCCTTACAAGTTATGCGAAAGGTAAAATAAAATTAGCGGAGCATGGTTTTCAGTGCGCAAAAAAACTCAATAAAACTTTTATACACATTCGGCCCTTTTATGTTTTTGGACCAGGCCAAAGAAGCGGCTCTCTGATCAACGACGTGTATTATTCCTTTAAAAATAAAAAGTTCCCAGAGCTAGGCCCCTGCAATCAATATCGAGACTACATTCATGTTTTTGATGTTGTTCAAGGTATTTTATTAACGAGCAAACTTGACATCTCAACAACTTTAAATTTAGGAAGCGGAGAATACATTCAAGTTAGCAAATTTGTTGAAATGTTCTGGGATTATTTAGGGGGCGATAAAAGTGAGTTGAAGTTTGGCTCCCGGCCTATGCGTCCGGGTGAACCTGAGCAACCTAAAAGTTTTGCTGACCTCACACATCTTAAAGAGCTCACAGGATGGGCGCCCGAGCATTCCCTAAAAGAGGGAATAAGGCTTACGATAGAAAAACTTAAATATTTATCCTGAATAACTACCTAATCTCGGTCAATTTTTTAAAAGAACAGACCGGGATCAAACAATTTTTAAACTAATACTGGCATAAGTTAAATTGTAGCACCGTGAGGGTGAAATGTTTTGTGAATAATTCGTTTTGATTGCAACCCAATGTCATATAATTGTTTATAAATCGAATCAATGCTATCTTTATGCTGGTTGCATATTAGAACGGAAACTTTTGCTATCTCATCTACTGTTCGACCTTGCAAAATACGAGGCAGACTTACTTCCAACCCAGAATAAAATGTACCTGCCACAGTTTCATCATTATCAAGAATTCCCTTAACTGGATAACCCTCATTAATTATTAATCGTGCGACTGCCTTGCCAGATATATTTTTAGAGAATATGTATAGCTCCTCATAGCCAATTTCTTCCAGCAATAGCATTATCTCTTTTACTACTGACTGCCTGTATAATCGCAAACCGTCATATGAACCAAATTTTTTTGTGAAAGAAAGCAAATTAAAATCATCGGATACATCTTCTAGCAACTCCAACGATTTAAAACTGCTATCAATATTTTTAGATAACCGAGATACCCCTTCTCGGTCAAGAGAAATCAATTGGGGTACAAATTGAGCCAAGGGAGACTGGATCCGAGCAAACAAAAACTCTCGCTTTACACCTGAAAAATTATTAGCCTTTATAAATTCACACAGTCCATTAACTACTTTCAAGCAAGCAAAAGCGGTATCATAGTCCAGTTTTTGGGTAAGGGCTCCACTACTAGTTCTTTTACAATAAAATGTGCCCTTATAAAAACCAAAGCTTTTAGAAACACAAAAAAGTTTTGCAACAAACTCCTGATCTTCAGCAAAGCTTATGTGAGGAGTAAAAATTAATTGGTTTTGGCCAACAACATCACGCTTTACAATATAACACCAACAAGTCCCATAAAAATTTTTTAAATCATTAAAGTTCTTTATAACCTCATCCGGCGTACCACTACTGGAAATGCTGTTATCAAATAATTTATGGATTGTAAATGAATCAGGTTCCCGCCGCGTGAGAAACTTCTCGATTACTACTATATCGGGGTAGTTTGCGTCTCTTATTACTTCTTCAACGCCCGCAAGACCATTATTTAAAATATAATCGTCACTATCCAAAAAAATAACATAACAACCTACAGCGGTCTTAAGCCCGGTATTACGACTGTGAGAGACGCCTTGGTTTTTTTTGTTGTGGATTACCTTGACATTTTTATGTTTTTCAGCGAAAGCATCACATAGCACACCGCTTTTGTCTGTGGAAGCATCGTTAACAAGAATTATCTCTAAATTCATTAAACCTTGATTTAAAACGCTTTGAATGCAGTCCTGGAGATAGTTCACTACATTGTAAACTGGTATGACAACACTAAAAAGAATATCGCGATCGAAATTAGGCAAGTAACGGTAGGGGATTCTTGGTTTGAATTGCAGACTCAACTACGCCAAAACCATATTCTCTTCCCTTGCAATAAGAGCAAGCACTGATATAGTTTTCTCTATAGTAAAACCTTTTTAAACTTTCTCTAGTTTCTTCAATACTCATACGCTGGTCCGAAAGGTCGATGACGTCATTAGGATCATGAGGAATTACCCCAAGGTTTTCTCCATGACCCGCGGTGGGGCATCTGTATAACTTTCCATCCAACAAGGTTAAAAGATCATTTGCACAACAATTATTAAATAAATGGTTAAGTTCATTTCTAGTTTTCTGTTCATACTTTAATGGGCCGACGTCCTGCCACTTTTCCAGAACAGGCTCTGTAATATACAATATTTTATTTGAATCGAGTAATTCAATGAGCTCAGAGTGTACTGGACTTAAATCGCCATAATTAGTGATCAGGAGGCTTACCTTATCATTCTTTAAGCATTCCAAATTCCCCCCCCTAGGAAGGATTTTTGCGTTAGTATAAATTACTATACTCTCAGCATTCTCATATGTTACAAGCTTGTTAACGACTTCATACATCTTTTCATTCATTAGTGGATCGCCACCAATTACTCTAAACTCCCCTATCCGGTCAATACATTTCATTAATTTGTCAGTAGATTTAAAAAGTAGACTTAAATCACTATTTTTAGGTTTTTCATAATATTGCATCAGATTTGCACAATCTCTACATTTAAGGGAGCACCGCTCTGTAACAACAATGTCCATAAACTTCATATTGAATTCAGAGAATGATTCCCTGGTTGCTTTATCACAACTATATTTGTGTGTTGTCATTTCTTTTTTTATCTTCAATGGAGACCAACGGTAGATGAACTTGTGCCGCGGGCTAGACAAATTAGCTTTAGAAAAGTCATTATCTTCAGAAAAATTAGTACTTTCTAAAAGATCTACGCAATTATGTATGTTAACAAAACCCATTTTTTCGAGCAAAGCAGAAACTTGGCTTACATAGTGATTTGATATAAAAATATGCCCATCTTTATTTATCTTTGATAGTTCGTTGGGACCGATAGTTTTAATACCGCAAAATATCTTTCCTTGTTTTTCTTTATTACTGTCGCAGAAAAAGCTGGCCTGGATACCAATTTTTTTTAAAGCATACAAGGCAAGCTCCCCAAAATCGCCAGCACCAAATAACACGATGGGAACCGAACCGGATTTTAGATTGCTTATTAAACTGCCAAAATTAGCATTTGCCATTTAAGTTCTTACCTCAGTTGGAATGATAAATAAACATTGCATTATCACGTTATTCGAGCCAATGCCATTGTCTAATTATATGGTAAATATAACATAGTTTAAATTAATTCCCAACTCGCCTCGCCCTTAATACCTTCTCCAGCCACATGAGCGCCCCATTTTTAATAATGCTATTAGTAGCTTTTATCGACTCTAATATCCCTTTGCTTTAAGTTTATTATGGCACATTAATACACGTCCTTTTTAGACCGTGGTCCAAGCTTAAACTTCAGGCACTCAGCCATAATCTGTTTTTCTAAAGAGCGAGTATGAATGCTGTGCTTTAAAAGGAATGGCACAATACGCAACGAGCGTCACCGTAAGTATAATTAAACTAAGGGTTGATAAGTAGAGCAACTGATTTTTAATCAGTAGGTTATTGGTTCAATTCCACCCATTATACCAATATAATGTATTATAGTTGAAGCTGCCCAGTATTTTTATATTTATATAGGTAATTATATAGGTATTTCTGACTACCATCCAAATTGCGTATTGCAGATGGGATATCGTTTCAGCTAAAATCAAATTTAAGTGGGTCTAATATCATTTAGGTTATATGATCTAAGGAAAACCTCACCTAACATGTGTACTTTGTTCGGTATATTTCATGACTATTGGAAATATATTTTGAAATGGTAAGCTAGCCCGATGTCAACCAATCCACATTTTGATGGTATTTCGATAGTAGTTACTTACTATAACGAGAGACTCTTTTTAGAAAAATGCGTAAAGGCTATTTCTAATGCTCTAAAAAACCTAGAACCACAAAAGCAACAGGCCGTAGAAATTATCATAATGGATGATGCCAGCGAATGCCCCCCGGGAAAGATGCCTGATGAGGGAAACTTTAGAGTTGTTAGGCTGCCAGAAAATGGAGGCGTAGGGGAAGCAAGAAACGCGGGCATTCGCCTGTCTCGCTACAATTATATTCACTTTTTAGACGTTGATGTATACATTTGCGAAAAATTTTTGAAAATCTTATTCCAACGACTAGATACAAATCCACCCATTTGTGCGATTCAAGGGTATTACAGTGAGATCCCGGGAAATGAGCATCCAACCTGGTTTAATTGGTATATGTCCTTATCTTGGTATCATAATAATTCATTTGTCCTAGCTGGAAATGAAAAGGGGCTGGCCTACTTTGTCAACTCGGGTTGCATCACTTTTCGAAAAGATTATTTTCTATCCATTGGTGGTTATCGGAATTATGCTAGTAGCGGTGGTGAGGAATATGAGATTTTAAGCAGAATGAAAACAGGTGACTTAAAACACGATTCGTCTTTAATAAATTATCATAATTGCGATTTCTTCTATCAGAGAGCGAAAAAAGTCTGGAGAAGAGGGAGTAATTACTGGAGTACCGTTGCAAAAAATGAAAAAATTCCATCAGAGTTTAAATCAACGTGTGGAGTCCGGGCCATATCTTCCGTCTCAGCTAGCATGGGTCTTGCCGTGTCGCCGTTTTCACCACTTGGGGGGGCGATAATTTTCATCTTGGCCACCATTGGAGGTATACTTGGTGATAGGGGTGAAGTTTACTTCATGGTAAAAAAAGGCGGGGTGTTTTTTGGTTTGACGGCAATCTTATTTCGGCAAACCGAGTATACAATAGTATCATTATCCGTAGGCTGTGCATTCATCATCGCTCTGCGGGACGTGGTTTTTCAAAAAGCCCGTCAATTTCTGGAGTCCTTTTAAAGCTTACGGTCTCTCGAAGTATTAGCCACTTCTACCTTATGGTAGATACCAGCAAAATCTCCATTTGATACCCCATTTTAAGTATTTCAATCAGCTGTACTTGAATAAAATAAAGGAAGCCATTAATCATGTACGATGAATTAAAATTCCTGCTCCAGAAATCTCCATCATATTTTATTTTCTGGGTAGCTCAGAATTGTAATTTCACATGCGATCACTGCTTTAATTATATTGAAAATAAGAAAAAAGAGGAAGAGTTAACTCTTGATGAAATTGATCGGTTTTCCAAAAACCTTGACCATATCAAATACATAACTCTTGCCGGTGGCGAACCTATGATTCGAAAGGATTTGGCCGAGATTACCGAAATATTTTTCAAAAATAACGGCTTGCAAATGGTGAATGTTGTCACTAATGGCTGGTTCACCGATGAAACGATTTCATATGCTAAGAATGTGGTCGAAAGATGTCCGGGAATAAATGTTGGCATCAACATTTCAATTGACGGATTCGAAAAAGAGCACGATCATATCCGCCAACAAAAAGGGAGTTTTGACCGGTGCCTTTCCACGATTGAGGCGCTAAAAAAACTCAAGTTGTCAAATCAGTATCCTGGGTTGTCCATAAGCTCTTCTGGAGTCTATACCGCTGAAAATGCGGATAAAATTTTAGATCTTGGGCATTTCCTCATTAAAAAAGTAAAAATCCCATATTTTATGAACCTTGTCCGCGGAGAGGATATTCAAAATAACAGCTTGAAGTTTGTTGATGTCAATCATTACATGAAGGTAAATTCAGCACTTTTACGTTTGAATGAAAATGTGTTTTCGGAAAAATATCCGTTTCGGAAAGTTAGGCTTGCCGTTAATCAGGTAGTTACAGAAATTATCCACGAAAGTGCCGTGAACAATAGTATGACCGTTCCTTGCAAAGCTGGTGAAAAAGGTTTTGTCGTAATGGCAGATGGGGAATTACTCTTATGTGAAATTCTTAACATAAAGATCGGCAATCTCAGAGATCACGACTATGACGCTTTAAAAATATTAAACAGTGAATTGGCAAAAAAGGAAATAGCTAAGATAAAATCTGAAAAATGTCACTGTACTTGGGAATGTTTTCAAAGCATTAATACTGTTTTCAGTCCCAGTCTATACCCAAGAGTTGCAAATAGGGTACTTAAGAGTTATTTCAAAGGGCTCAGATCGGAGACCAAATTAAGCCCGGGCCTTCCGGACTCAAGCAAAATGGAATGGCGGTCGAACACGTTGCTGGATAAATAGACACATAAAAATATTTTAAACATAGGAGCCCAAAGGTTCTGACAGAGCTTACCAGATAGACCCAAGTTAGGGAGCCAATTTATCATAATGATACAATCTGCAAAAATTTTCTTTTCTTTTTTTCGTGGATAACGTTGGTCTTTTTATTAGATAATTACTTACTGAAAGATATACTTACGCTTTCTAAATTATTTTCGATAAGAATCTTATAGAAACAGAGTTGGACCTAAAATATCTTTGATTCGGTTCGTATCTAGTTGGTTGTTATAGGTAAAGGCTCACTCAAATCAGGCAACTATTCTTTCAGTTTTGTGTTACTTTATTGAGCTAGTGTTGAAGTTTAATTTGTAACGAGATAGAAAAAGGAGGACTCGATAATCAATACTGTAGCAAATTCATATATTAATCTTGAAATTGGGGGGAAATCCAATATCAGAATATGGCTTGTTGATCCAACATACACACAGCAGCAACTTTCTTCTTATGCCATGCCTTCAGCTATCGGTGGAATAGCCACCTATACCGATAGATATATTGATAAATTAGAAACCCCCGTCAGAGTATTCAAGTTTCCCGAAACGTTGACTGAAGCCCTTAAAGTAGAGGGCGCTCCGGAAATCATTGGTTTTAGTAATTATGTTTGGAATCATGAGCTTTCAAAGACTCTTGCCTCCAGAATTAAAAATCAATCCCCCAAAACCATTACAGTCATGGGAGGACCCAATTATCCAGAAGAAACAGCAGAGCAAGCGACTTTTCTAAAAACCCATCCTGAGATTGACTTTTTTATTATTGGCGAAGGGGAGTTAGCCTTTGCAAACCTCGTTGCTGCGCTTATAAGAAATGGGTTAGATAAAAATAAAATAAGTGAGGAGCTTCCATCGGTGCACTTTAAAAAAGAGACTGGTGAAGTACATATCACTTCTGTTATGGAACGCATCCGCGATCTTACAGAGATCCCATCTCCTTATCTTGAGGGGAAGCTTAGCAGTTTTTTTGACGGTCGTCTGCAACCAGTTGTCCAAACGACACGTGGATGTCCCTTTGCTTGCACATTTTGCGTAGAAGGCACAAATTATTACCAAAAAATTTATCGTAGTTCCCGTGATAGAACTGACGCCGAGCTTGATTATATCGGATCTAGAATGAAAGTGGTCCGTGAAAAGGGCGGACGAAATGACCTCTGGGTCGTTGACTCAAATTTTGGCATGTATATTCAAGATTTAGAAACATGTAAATCAATTGCCAAATGTCAGGAAAAATATAAATGGCCAGAATACATACAATGCGACACTGGTAAAAATCAAAAGCCAAGAGTAATGAACGCCGCTCGCCTTGTTAAAGGCGCTATGCAGATTTCTGGGTCAGTTCAAACTTTGGATGAAGGTGTATTAGAAAATATCAAACGTAACAACATTTCGGCTGGTCAACTCATGGAATTAGCGGTTGAGGCAGCAGAAATTGACGCTGATGCTCGAAGCGAAATAATTCTGGCTTTACCAGGAGAAACCCTGTCTTCACATTTTGAAACAGTAAGGCAGGTTATTGACTCTGGTTTTAGTCATGTCAACACCTATCAGCTAATGATGCTTCCTGGAACTGAAATGGGTTCTCCGGAGACAAGAAAACAATACCAAATGGAGACGCGTTATCGCGTTTTATCTAGATGTTTTGGATATTATGACATTTTAGGTAGCAGGGAGACAGCAGCAGAAATTGAAGAGATCTGTGTCAGCACAAATACTTTGTCTTTCGAGGAATACATTAATTGCCGGAAATTGCACCTTATAGTCCATATCTTTTACAATGACCGATTTTTTGATTCGTTATTAAAATTTATTCAATTCCTAGGGTTATCTCCTTATGCTTGGTTGAAATTACTTTACGATGAACCACTGGAAGGCGATTTAAAAAATGTTTTTTCCGAATTCGAACAACATACCAGAAAAGAACTTTATACTGACCGCGGGGAAATTGAAGAGAAAATTAAAAATACAAAAATAATTGACGAGTACATAAAGGGAGAAATGGGTTACAGTTTAATCCCCGTATATAAAGGTATCGCCATGACTAAATGTATTGATGGTCTTAAAATCGTCGCAAAAAAAACAACCCATAGGCTGCTTCAAAAGTGTAATAAAGACACCCTCCAAAATAAAGCCTTTATAGATGATGCTCTAAACTTTGACACTTCTAGAATTAGTAATATTTTTCAAAATATAGATTCTTCTCCCGCTAAAAAAATGGTTTATGACATTGGACGGTTCAAAAATGATGTAAAACCGCAAAATATTAAGGTATATCAATTTAAAAAAGATAAAACTATAAGGTTTTCGTTAGACGACTCTCAAAAAGATATTATTGAACGGTCACTGGCCCTCTATGGGAAGGATAAATTAGGAATCGCTCGAGCTCTCACCAAACTCCACATGAAAAGATTGCTACGTAAACCTGATTACGAGTATCAAAACTGCTAATCCCTTATGTTCGAGCATTGCACTATAATGATGCCAGAGAAGTCTAACCTATAAAAAAAGCTTAGAATTTCAAACCCAGTTCATTATTTTTATCATTTCTTAAATGAGACTTCTAAATTTAGCTGATTAGCATAGAGATGCTAGCCTTAATTAAACTCGCTCTTGATCATAATATGTGATTCGAGTACCACCACCTGTATCAAATTGAAAAGGCAACTCATAAAGATCGGATAAGCTTCTCCTTACACTTTTTTGATTCTCTGGTTCCACGTAAAACATTAAAAACCCACCACCGCCTGCACCCAAAAGCTTACCTCCAATGGCACCAGCTTTTATTGCATTCTCATAATACTGATCAATTTCACTTGAAGAAATTGTATCTACCAGTTTTTTTTTCAACTTCCACCCTTGGTCTAAAATATAGCCAATTTCCTGAAGGTTTTTCCCTGTTGAAAAGATCTCCCTTATTAGGTTTACCTGTTCTTTCATTTCTGAAAGAATCTTTTGATTTATAGAATTTTTTTCTGATTGAATCTTTAAAATATCATTTGAATCCCTTGTTATTGCGGTATAAAACAACATTAAACGATTTTCAACGGCAGATTTTGTTTCGGGTCTATATAAAACTGGATCTATAGAAACTTGACCACTTTTGTAAAAGTCGAAAACATTAATATTTCCATAGGCTGCTGAATAGTGGTCCTGTTTCCCTATTTTTCTACCTAAAATATCTATCTCAAGCGATGCCGCTTTAGCAGCCAAGCTTCCTTTAGTAACCATTTGACCATTCAAGGCATAAAGAGAATGCAGCAACCCAATAGCAAAAGCACTAGAAGAACCTAGCCCAGTTTTGGCTGGAATATCCGCAAAAGTTGAAATTTCTAAGGGAAAATCAATTTCCATCATCTTAAGTGCTTCCCGAGCTATCGGATGTTCAATATCATCAATATTATTTTTGAATTCAATTTTACTCCAATTGATTCGATATTTATATTCAGCGATAGCGGTTTGACGCTTCACTGCAACATATATATACTTATCAATAGTAGCATTAATTACACGACCATCCTCATTTAAGTAAAAAGACGGCAAGTCTGTCCCTCCCCCGGCAAAACTAATCCGAAAAGGAACTCTAGTAATGATCATATTTTCTCCAAATTAGTGAAGTTTTATCGAGTTTTATTAAGTATTCAGAGTTGTCAATCAAGTTGTTGATGCATACTTACTGCGAATCAAACGTTTATATCGAAACTAAACATTATTAAAGATCTAATTTTTCAACTCTATTTTAAGATACTCCGAAATAGATTTCAGCCCATCCTCTAAATCTATTTTAGTTCCCCAGTTCAAAAGTTTTTTAGCTTTTTTATTTGAAACGTCTTTCAAACTTATTTCGTCTGGGGTTTTTTCTATTATTTTTGGGTTTTTCCCCGATAACTTTTTAGATACTTCTATAAGTTCTCCAAGTGTTATTAATTTATCACCTTGAATATTTAATATTTCAAAACCCTTAAGCCCAATGGCAGCGAGTAATGCCAATGCAATATCAGAAACATGAATGTAATTACGACCTGTTTTTAGTGAACCCACACTCAATGTATCCTGAGTTGCAACCGCATTAAAAATATATTCCACGGCAGACCAATTATTTTTCCGCGGACCATAAATGATACCGAAACGCAAAATAGTGACAGGACAAAAGCCTTGATAAAATTTTTGTTTTAAATTTGCTTCACTAACTAATTTAGATAGTGCATATTCTGAGGTATGGCTCATTATATTAATAAAGCTATCCTCGGACTTGGATTTTCCGTTCTCAAACGAATCATAGACCCACTCCGATGAAGCAAAAATAAATTGCTTAACTCCTTTGGCTTTTGCCGCATCAATAAGATTAAGAGTTCCCATCACATTAAGATCAAAGCATTTAAAAGCCTGGTCACGACAATCATTATCTCTCGATAAAGCCGCGAGGTGAATGATAGCATCCGTATCAAAAGGAATAAACTCTGAAATCTTAGGGGAACATATATCTGCTACTAAGCAATTAGGGCTTCCACTGTCTAATAGGTCAACTCCTGTCACCTGAATTTTTCTTTCCAGGCAAAGGCGCAAAAGCTCTCTACCAATAAAACTTGCGCTACCTGTGATAAATAATTTCATTCCACCCCTGTACCTTCTTTATTGATGGTTAATTTATAAACAACGAAAACCTAAAGAAAACTATAGTTATTTGTTCTCTATTACAATATTTTTGAACAAACCATAAAGCAAGATTTTAAAACGTATGGGAGGGACTACATGTTTTCTGATATAATCATTAATTTCATAATATTACTAAGATTGAAACACTTATATATCCTAACTTTAAGAAGGATACAAATCAATTAAGACGGTGGTTGTATGACGAATAAAAGTTTGGTTGTTTATACGGCCTTGTTTGGCCAATATGATGACCTTTTAGATCCTGCGCCCTCAGACAATTGTGACTATGTTTGCTTTACTGATAACCCACTTTTAAAATCGGAAATATGGAAAATAAAGGTTATCTCATTACATTTTTCTGAAAAAATGATGAACAGATTATATAAGATAAAACCTCACATTTATTTATCTAATTATAAAGCCAGTCTTTATATCGATTCAAATATAAAGATTTTAAAAGATCCTATTTTATTGTTTAAAAAATATTCAGAATTATCTGATTTTCTGGCTATAAGGCATATTGAAAGGGATTGCATATATTCTGAAGGCCTCTCCTGCATTGCAAATAGGGGAACTGATTTTAATTTAACCTTAAAACAGATGTTGTCTTATGCAAGCGAGGGATACCCCACCAAAAATTCATTATTTGAGAATAGGATTTTAATACGAAATCATAACGAAAAAAGAGTTATCGAACTTATGGAAATGTGGTGGGATGAATTAAACAAATGGGTTCACAGAGACCAATTGAGCCTTTGCTATGCGGCATGGAAGTTAAAGTTCAAAATTCATTTCATTTCTGAAAACCCACGATTCAAAAATGACTATTTTAGATGGTATCCACACAAGAATAGCGAGAAAAGGATTTTGAGTAGGGTAATACGAAAAATAAAATTCTATATTAGGTGGATTTTAATTTATCCATATTACTTTTACAGAATTTGGCTCTCTAGGCGAGTTTTTTTATACAGCAAAACCAGAAAATAGATTTGTCAGTTCTGGCTTTGTAAGGTTGATGATTTTTAACTACAGTTTTGGCCTCAGCGGTTTTCTTTTTCCATTTTTTTAATGCCGTTTTATTCTTTAGTACTTCTAAATTTTTATTCCCACAACCTAAATTCCTATAAAGTAGCTCATCATCTAAATAAATTTAATCAACTTTAATTCTTGACAAGACGGCAGTATGTCCTTGACCTGAAACATCAATATCATCAACCCTATAGCCCTGGCTATTTAAACTAGAAACAAGTTGCACCCATTTACGTTTTGACACTGGATGATCATGTTTGGGTGCCCAAGCATCATAAGTATCCATCACCGACCAATTATATGCACATTCAATATCAATTTTACCATAGAGAAACAGATTGATACCGTATACGCTATTAGGCGACCTATTGACGATCCACCTTAATACTTTTAGCACTCCCCTTTTTCTGTGTAACATACGAAGAATTTTTAGCTGGATCGGAAATATTTTTTTTATAAATTTTTCTACAATTAGCATTCTTCCCCGATCATCAACATCAAAGAACAAAAAGAGTGGCCTTATTAAGTACACCAACGGGTTAAAATGCTTTAAGCTTATTGAATATATGTCCATTAGCAGCCGGCCACCTTTATTAGGATACTTAGATAGTTCCAAAATGGCTTTTTTATTGTTTCCAGTATGTTGAATAACGCCATAACAAAAAACAATATCAAATGAATTTTTCATCATTGGTATATCAAAAAGATCAGCTTGAATAAGCATTAAACGGTCTTCTTCTAGGTATTTATGGTGATTACGTTGATTTGCATCGATGGCTGAGGAGTAATCAATAGCTATAACATTAGCGCCATACTTTAAAAATATTTCCGTAAATCTACCGTTTCCGGCCCCCACCTCAAGAATCGTTTTACCAATAAAATCCTTGGGGCTTAACTTTGATTGATTAAGCAAGCGCTTTTCTGTTTCATCCGAACCATTGACCGAATCTAATTGAACTGTTGAAAACTTATTCCATTGCAAACCAAAATTCGAATGATAAGAGCCATCTACATACCTTAAAATGCCATTTTTTATTTTAACTTTTTTTCCACATTCACCACATTCGATAGACTCACTACTCCACTTTTGATCACCACTGAAACACCCAAGACAAATTAAATAATCTCTTAAAGAAACTTTCATAACCAAAAAAACTATTCTTTCTTTTTATTCTCGCATGATATATCTGATGACACAAATTCACGCAATCTCAATCAAATAAACGATCATTCTAACTAACTTTCTTTAACTCATAACCACAGCCTGCTTGCAAATAAAACTTAAGACTTTTGAGAAAGCGAACAACCGGGAGTGCGCCAATATAGAACGATGGAACTTTTTTATCAATCTGCCAGCCGACGTCAACCATTATTTTTTCTAAATGATCGGAGTTCAATTTGTTCAATTGAACCTCAGATCCTTCTCCCAAATTTTCAATCCTTATCCCCGATAAATAAAACCCCATTTTCCCTTTCTCTTGATCTTTTTGGAGTTTCTCACTCCAATAACGACAAAGAGAACTTTCGCAGACTAGCGTCGTTGCCCAGGGAAAATATATATAATCATATAAGTGATCGCCTCTAGGCCCATGAAAATAATCGACAGTCAATAATAACTTCCCACCTGGCTTTACAACTCTAAATATTTCTTGGAGAGCCTTTTTAGGGTCTTTGAGGTGCTCCAAAACGGAACTAGAGTACGCAAAATCAAATTTATCGTCAGCAAAACACAAGTACTCCGTATTCCCCTGAATAAAACTTAACTTTTTACTATTGGATTCATAAAATTCTGTTTTAGACCAGTTTACTTTTTCGTAAGAGTAATCAATACCTATAACCTTTTTAGCGCCTTTTTCAGCTAGTTGATGAGCATGTTGCCCAAGACCAGAACCCACCTCCAATATACGGTTTTCCTCCCACCAACCTGGTGAAATTATGGAATCGAACAACTCCGGTACTTTTTTTACACCTTCCACATAACTGTGAAAGCTATCATGCAAATCATCTGGAATTGATTTTTTACAAACCTTATTTGCCCATTCAATATATTCAACATCTTTTTGGTATATGTTATTTTTATTCGGCCTGAGGACTCTTACGAGCTTAAGAAAAATCCATATAATTAAAAATCTTACCTGATAAAGAAGTCTTACTGCTATTTTAAAAGAATTTTGATTTTTCGGGAATGAACATTTAATATCCACAGCTACTTTTATTTAGAATAATTAACGAAACAGACTAGATTTTACTAGGTAAACATATTACCTGGTAAATTTAATACAGAGGCAAAAATATTATCCCACTGTGAAAGTATTATATCTTCACTGTAGTGCTTATCTACAAAAGCTTTACCTTTTTGCCCAGCTTCTTTCCTAGCCGACTCATCATTCATATATTTTTCCAGAGTATTAACCCATTCATCTCTGGAACGGCATGCCATATCCAAACCACAATGAGCCATGGTCCTTTCATATGCAGGAGTGGCTGAAACTACTGTCGGAATACCCATCCGCCAAAACAGCAGCAATTTATTTATTGGCTTTCCAACAGCAAGAGAACTATCCAGTTGGAGTGGCTTATACAGAGGAATAGGAATCAAAGCTATATCAAAAGAGCTGACTGTAGAAGCAAACGTTTTTCCTTTTAATTCGTGCAGGTAAGAATTATTAAATATTTTTTTTGCGAGGGAGAGTGTCGACTTGACACCATATTTACCCATGTATTTTTTATATTTTAAATCTGAAACAACGTGGAAAGCGATTTTATAATTCTTACTTAGCAATCGCAGTACTTCTTTTATCTCAAGGGCAAATTTTAGGTTACCTGCCATACCTTCCCAAACAAAATTGAAAGTACCATCAACAGAGTAATCACTTTTAGCACAGCGCATTAACATGAAATGAAAGTCTAATATGATATGTACATTTTGGCAAAAAGGCTGGATTCTAGTTTTTTGCTCCTCCGTGGTGCATGCAACCGCATCAGCACGATGACACATTGCTTCCAAAGCCTTCCAATAATCCAACCTTAAATAACGACTATCACCAGCAATATACTTAGCAGAACCCCTAAGCAACCCTTTAATATTCCATTTGGGAACGCTCAAATAGGAATCCACAAAGTCATAAATTATTTTACAGTTTCCTCTTTGGTACTGGCTCCAAACAGTTATATCTGATCTTTGAGTTAAAAATATTAAATCATAAGTCTCCGAAGGATTTGCGATCTCAAACTTTATTTTTCTCTTTTTGGCATAATAGCAAAATCTCCGCAAGTCACCACCGATGAGACAGTCATCAGAAAGCGGGCCGTAACCAATTCTTAAATCACTAAATTTCATAAAAACCTTCAATAACGCTTCATTTTAATTAGTAATAAATGAAGACCGTTAAATAATTACTGGCTACCAAAAAAGGGTATAGACTCACTAAGATATTTAAAGACTTCGATAGGCTTTTCATCCAAAGAAAGTTTGTCTATATCATGTTTCTTTCCAAGAAATATTGAATTGCATCCTGCATTATAGGCTGCTTGGCAATCGCGCGGATCATCACCAACAAAGAAAGTTTTATCCAAACGAAATAACCAATCCTGCGAGGCTTGGAAAAATAATCCTGGGCTGGGTTTTCTGCAAAAACACTGGTCCTCCCAGTGATGTGGACAAATATAAATATTCAGTATCTTTATTCCATTATTCTCTAATACTTTTTTCATTTCATCATTAATTCTTTGAACTGCAGTTTCATCAACCATTTTTCTGCCGATTCCAGCCTGATTAGAAATAATGATAAATGAAAACCCCATTTCAGAAAGAGCTTTCATTCCCTGAACATTTTCTGGTATAAATTTGAAATCACTCCATTTATCAATATACTCGCCCCTTGAAGCCTTTTGATTGATTACACCGTCTCTATCTATAAGAAGAATCTTTTTCGGCGATAAATATTTTTCTGTAAGTTTCCACCGATCATAATCTGAAATGCTATGATAAGGATCCTTAGAAACTAGGCCAGCTACTTGCCCGTCTAGTACAAGGCTTTCTATGACATCAGAAAAACTCCCATCGATACCTTTAAAATATTTAAAAATGAGCTTATTTGTCAACATATAGCCTAACTCAACAAAACCTAGTTTTTCCGCAGTACGGGTTTTATCATATAGCTTCACATTGGCATCATCATCCAATCTTATATTTCCATTAGCCTTTGCTTGTACCATAAAACAGAGAAGCTTCTTTTTCTGGGCAAAAAATATCGCTAGCTTTTTGAGATTAAACTGGACAAAGTTATCTGAGTATAGAAGCAAAAAATAATCTCCTAACAGGCTCTTTGCTTCGAAAAGCCTCCGTCCTGTTTCCCATTCCACGGGACCATAAGAGTATTGAATATTAATGCCCCACTTTCTACCATCTCCAAAGTAATCCTGAATTTGTTCTCCCAAATAACCGGTCATAAGAATAATTTCTCTAATTCCATTGTCCTTAAGCTGGCAAACAAGGTATTCCAAAAAAGGGACTCCATTCACAGAAACCATTGGTTTTGGAATCTCGTTAGTAATAGGTCTCATCCTAGTTCCAAGGCCCCCACAAAATATTGCAGCCTGTTCAGGAATGATCATTGGCCGTTTCTCTCCCCGTTTAAAGCAATTTGGATGCCTTCTTCCAAGGATATTTTAGGGGTCCAATGAATCTGTTTATTTATGTGAGATAAATCAGCCCAAAATCCACTGGCTTTTTCTGTTTTTTCCGCCACAGGATTATTAAAGGTAGCACCCATTTTTTCACAAATCATTTTGTAAACATCTGCGACTTTAGTTGGGGTTCCTGAACCAATATTAAATACACCGGAAATATCAGGTGTTTCAATAAGACTTGCTATAGCACTAGCAGCATCGCGAACATGTATAAAATCATTAACAGAATTAGGGTTTTTGATAAGTGGGGCTTTCCCTTCATTTATAGTTTGAATACAAGACGGAATTAACGAGTCTCCTCTTTGGCCTGGTCCGTAAACAAAAAAGAATCTACCCCATATAAAATTAATACCTTCGTGATCAAATATATTTTTTCCTGATATTCGCAAACCTGTTTTTATTGAAGCAAAAAGACCCATATTTTCTGGAATATCTGATTCGCTAACCTGCCCCTTCAAGTTCCCGTATTCCCAGCATGTTCCTGCAGTAAATATAGATTTACAATCAACTTTTCTGAGAAAATCGTACAATCGAATACTAATATTAAAATTCTTCAAACAGACTGAAAATGAGTAATCTGGTATTCCTTCCCAAGCTAAATGCACACAGGCTTCTGGAGAAAAATTTCTGATATCCTCTTCCAAATCTATAAGATCAGCAAGGTTTCCACGAACATAACTAAGGTTTTCGTATGTTAAATTAGTAACGCTTCGGCCGACCATCAATATTTGATGCTTAGCCAAAAGCGGAATAAGTTGCTTACCCAGAAATCCTGTTCCGCCAGTTAAAAGTATACGCATAGATGTTGGTTTTAAGTTTTAATTAAATTTATTTATTAATTTTATTCAAATCAAAATCTGGAAAGTTTTTATCCTTCGACGAAATAATTTCCGGTTTATATGGCCAGTCTATTGAAAAACTTGGATCGTTGTAACGAAATCCTCTATAGGATTTAGGGGCAAAGAACTCTGACATATAGTATAGAATTACTGTAGAATCCTCTAGCGTTAGGTAAGCGTTGGCACATCCAGCTGGAACGAATAAAGTAAGATTATCACCCGCAACAAGTTCTACCGACATAGACTTCATAAATGTATCGGAGCCTAAACGCAAGTCAATAATAACGTCGTAAAAGCTACCGCTGAGGCAGGTAAGAGTTTTATTTTCTTCGAATGGCTGAATTTGATAGTGAAATCCTCTCAAAGTATATTTCTTTGGATTTTCAGAAATATTGGATTGAACAATATTGAACTCAAGTCTGTTTTTTTTATATTCTTCTTGGCAAAAGTGTCTACGAAATGACCCGCGTTCATCAACCACAGGCTCCGCCTCAATAAGCCACATGCCTTTTATCTTTTGCTCGTAAAATTTCACTTTTGCCTATATTAATTTAAATATCCACTGCTTTAGGGCAACCAGGAAGCGGAACAATAACCTTTCCATTAAAGTTATATTTTTTCTTTAAAAGAGAAAAAATTTCATCCTTAAAGTTCCAAGCAAGAAGAAGAATTGTTTTGGGCATTTTAGCTAGGGCCCTATCCGGAGACACAATAGGAATGGTGGTTCCAGGGGAAAATTTACCATGCTTGATAGCATTACCGTCGGCGATGCACTCTAAGCCAATATCATTTATCTCACAAAAATTAATTAGCGTAGAGCTTCTAGCCGAAGCCCCATATCCAATCAATTTACCCCCATTGATAAGTTCATTTTTAATTATTGAAACCAGCTGTTTTTTATGTACCATACATGCATCAGCAAACTCATCCCATTTCTCTTTATTCAAAATTCCTGTTTTACTTTCGTCTATTTTTTTTTCTTCAAACCTGCCTGACACTGGTCGCTTCTCCTTTGAAAAGTAAATAATCAAGGCACCACCACTAATAGGGCTTTCTAAAATGTCAAATGGATATAAATTATACCTCTCTAGAAGGTGACAAATACTCGAAAGTGAAAAGTACGATAGATGCTCATGGTAAATTGAGTCATATTGAAGTTCATCTAATATAGATCGCGCATAATGAAATTCGACGATTCCGACGCCGTTGTTTTTTAGACATAACTTAATTCCGGCGATTACCTCATGCAACTCGTCTGAATGAGGCACAACATTTCTTGCAATAACACAATTGGCTTGCCCGTAATCACTTACTATTGAGGCCGCAACATCTAATCCAAAAAACTTACTAATTGTATAAATTCCATCATTATTGGCTATATGAGCAATATTTTCTGCAGGATCCACCCCCAAAACCTTATGTCCTGAACGCTGAAATGGTTTTAAGAAAGTCCCGTCATTACTCGCTATCTCAATCGTAAACAAACTTCCTTTTGTAAAATGCTTTATAGCAGATTCATAAAATTTTTCACTAAAGTTTCTAGTTGTTTCAGATGTTCCCGTTACCCAGACATAGTTTTTAAACAATACCTCTTTGGAAACGGTTTCCGTTATTTGAACCAAAGAGCACACCGAACACAAAACTAAAGTTAGTGGATATTTTTCCTCAGTTTGATCTAAATTAGTTCTCAAAGAGTTAGCTAGCGGATGCTTACCCAAGTTAATAATGTTCGTTAAATCTTTGGCACCGCAAACTCTACAAGCTGTAATTAAATGATAGTTTTTAATTTTTCACCTGCTTCAAAGAGTCGCCATGAACCTGTTTTCGCCAATACTCTAAAGTGGATTTCAAAATATCCTCTAAGCTAATGAATGGCTTCCAATCAGTTTTTTCAGTAAATTTTGAGGTGTCACATATTAACCTGGGGACTTGAGTGGGGCGAACATATTTAGGATCAACCTTATATTTAATACCAGAAACTTTTGAATAGCTAATAAGTTTTTCCAAAGCTTCTCTAAAAGTGCAAATATGGTCTTCTTGTTCAGAACCAATGAGGTACAATTCCCCAGGTTCACATTTTGTTACAGCCAACCAGTAACCATGAACCATGTCTTTGACATGAGTAAAATTTCTTTTATCATCAATGTGGCCAACTTTAATTAATGGCTCTTGTAGTCTATTTTCGATCCTCGCTATTTGATAAGCGTACCATGGAATACCAAATACCTTATCCCTCCTAGGACCTTCATGATTAAAGGCACGTGTTCTAATAACTTTCAGGCCATAAGAACGAAAATAAACATAGGAAATTAAGTCCTGGGCTATTTTTGAAACAGCATAAGGATTCACCGGTCTCAACGGGGTTTTGAGGGTAATAGGTAATTCGTGCTCATAAATTTCACCGTACTCTTCGCCCGAACCTGGGATATGTATTCTGGGATTTATATTACTTTCCAAACAGGCCTCGAAAAGATTTATGGTCATCTTATAGTTTCCGTCCATATAAAGAGTAGGATGATCCCAGGAAGGACTAACAAAGCTTTGGGATGCCATATGAAAAATAATGTCTGGCTTTATTTGTTTTATTCCTTTATAAACAGCTTTTGGGTCCAACATGTCGCAATCATACCAATTAATTTTTTCTTGAATTGAAAAAATATTTTTCATATTAGATAGGTGATATCGCTTCATCCCCCAAAGCTCTATGTCTTTTTTGTCCGCACAATATTCTGCAAGATGAGAACCCACAAACCCAGTTATTCCAGTAATCAAAACCCTTTTCATGTTTAACAACCTTTTAGAAGTTTTATAAACTATTCAAACAAATTGTATTTTAGATATTTGCGTAAGTAAATATCCAAATTTTGCCGGCAAGACATTAAAGGCAAGAGAATTTCTTTTATGGATCTATTTTTTACCAAGACAACTAACGAGAACTTCATTATCCATTGCAGATAATTCCGGATAGATTCCAAAATAGAAACCACTATCTTGAATCTGGTCAGCTCCTTTGAGGTCGAAAGAGTTTTTCACATATTTTGAATAAAATGGCTGATTTTGTATGTTACCCGCAATCATTGGCCTGATTTCGACTCCTGCTCCATAAAACTGCTCCATGTAATTTATTCTCTTTTTTGAGTCAACGCAAATCACAGGAAATGAAAATGGCGAGTGTTGTTTAAGGTGGGAGGTTTCTAGCATTAGCAAATCTGGGTTTTGCTTAACTATGGAATTTAGAAAAAGGAAGTGCTCAATTCTTTTTTTTATATTATTAGGCAGGTATTTTAACTGAGCAAGTCCCAAAAATCCCGTAATTTCTGTAGGCCTAAGGTTAAAGCCCAAGTCATAAAAAGCATATTTTGATTCAAACTCTGTGAAAATATCAAATTTATCTCTCCATTTTTGCTGCTGGGTAGCTTCAAGGTTCCGGCCCCATCCGTTGGCTCGAACAATTTTTAGCATTTCAGCTAAATCCGGTTGATTAGTACAAACCATGCCTCCTTCTATCGTAGACATATGATGAGCAACATAAAATGAGGATGTTGAAGCCATTCCGAACGTACCCGTTTTCCCTTCGGGCAAAGTAGTCCCTAAACTCTCACAATTGTCCTCCAATAGGAGAATCTGATTTTCCTCGCATAAAGACCGAATGACATCCAAATCACCGGAAAACCCAAGGACGTTGGTAGTAAAAAAAGCTTTCAATGGATTAGACTCCAGCCGCTGCTTTAAGTTGGAAGACATACAGTTAAGCGTTTGTGGCTCACAGTCAACAGGTACTGGAACAAAACCCATTTGAATTATAGGCATAACATTAGTTGACCAGGTAAGGGCCGAGAAACCTACAGCATCTCCTTCCTTGAGCCAACCTAAGTTCTTTAATGACTGCAAAAGTGCTAGATTGGAACTCCCTCCACTATTAAATAAAACTGCATGACGACAACCCTGAAACTCGGAAAATTCCTGCTCAAAACGCATACACATATCGCCCATGCTCAACTGGTCTGCACGAATAATAAACTCAGCTAGTTGTTTTTTAGTCTCGAGCTCGTTCGTAAAAGTGGTTTTCATTAACGGTATCATAAAAAAAATCTCGCACTATAAATTTTTGAAGTAACTTTTAAGAATCACAACATACTTATTCTGCTATGTTATCAAGAAAAAACTCATATGTTTTTTTAATCCCAGCGATCAACTCAGTTTTAGGCGACCATCCGAAAATCTTTTGGCGAGACGTGTCTACCATTTTTTGACGCATACCAGCTGGTTTTGTAAGATCATGGGTAAATTCTCCCTGATAGCCGATCACTTTGCCGATAGCTTCATAATATTCATTGATAGTATAATCCTTGCCTAGGCCAATATTTAAAAGGTTTGGGATCTGGTCGAAGTTTTCTATAGCTGCTACTGTGAAATCCGCAATATCACCGCAATACATAAACTCCCTCCGAGCCATCCCATCTCCCCAAATAACTACAGATTTTTGATTTTTTTGTTTTGCTTCGTGAATTTTCCTAATTGAGGCTGGTACCATGTGGGACCTTTCGAGTTCAAAATGATCCCACCTTCCATAGAGGTTGCAGGGTATGAATGTTTTATATTGAAACCCAGAGTTTGTTGCAGTTATGTATTCACACATTTTTGAAATGGCAATTTTAGAAAGCGCGTATCCTTCGTTAGTGGGTTCTAACTCCCCTTGAAGAATGCTTTCTTCTTTTAGCGGGTTTTTTCCGTTCTTAGGGTACATACAGGAACTTCCGAAATTAATGAATCTTTTTAAGCCAGCTTGGTATGCCCCTTGAACAATGTTACGACCCATATCTAGATTATCCTGAAAAAATCGAAGAGGTTCTTTAATGTTGGCTTGAATTCCTCCAACAGTTCCCGCACAATGGACAACCATGTCAGGTTTATTGACCTGCAAATAGTTTGAAACCTCCAAAGCTTCTAGCAAGTCGAGTTCGCACCTAGGGGGAAGAAGAAGTTCAAAGTTTTGAAAACGAGGATGTTCTAGGAGGTTTTTGCCAACCATCCCCGTAGAGCCTGTTATTAATAATTTCATCTAAGAATTGGTGATAATGATAGGCCCTGATAAGGTCTTAAACTGAATCTATGGAAGGGACAGCGCATATAAGCCCTGTATTTTTAGATCCGAACAGCCTTAAAAATTACCTGCAGTACTCACGCGACCTTATAACATTTAGTCAAAAATATCAAAATAATTTCTCCTAGGCGTAATCATCATGAACCAACCTACTCCCATTAAGATCGCCCTGGTAATCCTGACTTGGAATGAAGCTGAAGCATTAAAGATCATTCTTCCAAAGTTGAAGGATATGTCTGAACTTTTAGTGGATGAAATATTTGCCGTCAACCGGAAATCGACCGATGGCACACGAGGGGTATTAGAAGAATTCGGGATACCAGTCTACGATCAACCAGTTCCAGGAAGAGGAGAAGCTATGTGTTTTTCCGCTGGGCTTACCGATGCAAGTCATTTGATCTTTTTTAGCCCAGACGGAAACGAAGATTGGAATGATATCCCTAAGTTCAGAGGTTATTTTGAACAAGAGTTCGATTTAGTCATTGCCAGTCGAATGATGGAAGGCGCACGAAATGAGGAGGATGATCAGTTTTTTCGTTTTCGCAAATGGACCAATATTGCCTTCAATTGGCTAGCTTATATTCTGGTGTCCAAAGGAAATCATTTTATCTCGGACACAATCAACGGATTTCGGGGAATTAGAAAGTCCCTGATAAAAGAGCTAAAACTTGACGCAGAGGGTTATACGCTAGAGTATCAAATGACGCTTCGGGCGATTAAAACTAAGAAAAAAATTGTCGAGTTTCCCACTTATGAAGGAAACCGCATCGCAGGATACTCCAAAGCACCGTCCATACCTACTGGACTCCGCTTCATCAAACGACTTTTGAAAGAAGTATAAGAATAAGTCTTTTCGAAACCATAAAGATAATGGATCGAACACACTTAATAAATATAATCGACATTACTACCTGGCTTGGCGGGTAAAAAATGATCTAGCCAAAGATTCATGACTTACTCCATTTTTTCCTTAGCACAAAAATCTCCGTAAAAAATCTCATGTAACGTGCATTTTCCAAGCCCTTTGAAAAGTAATCCCAAAAGTTTTTAAATAATTTTGTGGGCCGACACAAAAAAGAAATGGCGTAAAAATTTAAAAACATCCAAAACATCCAGAGGTGAAGCTGCTTGGGAGTCAGTGATTCGGAGTATGATTTGGATTCGCTAGAATAAAAGGATATGATATCTGCAAGTTCCTCAAGCTTATCGTCGATCACTCCCTTTTCCCGAAATTCATTAAATAAGGGAGCACCTGGATAAGGAGTGAATTTTGAAACTGTGATATCATCGACCCCCATTACCGCAAGTTTGCGTATCATGGAAAGAGTCTCTTTAAGTGTCGTTTTGTTGTCTTCTGGAAAACCTATAACAATAAAACATCCAATAGTAATTTTTATTTTTTGAAAAATTTTAACCACCTTAAAAAAGCTATCAATCTTAATTTGCTTCTTCGTGATTTCACGAATCATTTCAGAGCCTGACTCGGGTGCCAAAGCCATGTTTTTTAACCCAGATTCTTCAAGTTTCTTAGCCAATTGTTCATCAAAAGCTTCACACCGAGTACCTGCTGGAATCTGATAAGTAATATTCAATTCTTTTTTAATTAACTCATCGCAAAAAGCTAAAGTCTTATTTCTATTGATCACAAAAGTGGAGTCCATGAAAGTAAATCCAGTTACATCATATCTGTCTTTCATATAACCCATTTCATCTGCGATGCTTTTACCATCGCGCATAATATATTGGCGTGTCCACATATCTTCGTTAGAACAAAAGGTACAGGCATAAGGGCAGCCTCGGCTTCCAAGAATAGGCATCGACCTACCAAGGTTGATTCCAGATACCTGATTATGCTTAATATATTCTTTAATCGACCATTTATCCCAATCAGGATATGGAAAGCTGTCGATATCCCTCACCCGCTTTCTGGGTGGTTTTTTAATAATCTGTTGCTGGTCATTTAAATAGCTTATCCCGTCAATATCTCGCCAAGGCTTATGGTTTTTTATTTTCTTAATTATTTCAAGAAAGGTTTCTTCGCCTTCACCCATAACTACTGCATTAAAAATACCTGAATTTAAGACCTGATCAGGCATAGCGGTTGGATGCTCTCCTCCTGCTATAAAAATAGCATCAGGAAAAACCTCCCGGATCTCTGATGCAAGACGCGTTACCAGTGGCCATGCATTAGAAAAAAGACAAGTAAAACCAAAGATATTTGTGTTTTGCGGGATCCTCTCAAGAACCTCTTTGTTAGTAAGTCCTTGAGCCATTATTTCTGGGTTATTTTCTAATGGTAGAATCTGGTCCAATGCTTCTCCGCAAGCATCGATCGCTGCATATTCGTGTTGGTGTTTCTTTAAAAATGCACCAATGTAAGCAAGGCCAATTGATGGGCTGGGTGTCTGAATCTGAATACCTTTAATTATTTTTAGGCCCTGGTGATTTATAAGGGTAATCATGCTCCATACCTAAAATGTGACCCGGATATCTGTTGAGGGTAAATGCCTCTGCTCATTAGCTCGCCTTTGAATTTATGCCTAAAACAAAATGTTTTTTGCTATTTACAATCTTTGTTTTCCTTGATACTACCTCAAAACCACATTTATCCTGCCATGTATTAGTAAGTTTATCAATAAATTGATTTGTCTCATCTGAATCTTTATTCCATCTAGTCCCCAGATATGACAAACCATCAGGCACGATCAAAGAAAAAGACTCACCCCGTTTAAAATCGTCAAAAGGTTCTTCACAGATATCCTTATGACTCAAAGCATCCATTATTTTTCTAAGAAGCTTCTTATGGACACTCGGCAAATACTCCAGCGATAACAATTTATTTATATACTTGTACGATAATTTCGAAGACATGTCCTTTGGTAAATCATAATAACGAGAGTTCAACATTCTCAAATGCTCCATTATCGGATCAACCCTGAAGGGTAAATCAGAAGACTGCTCTTGGAACATTTTATCCATTTGCCCATACCGATAATCGGTAAACAAAAGAAAATAATCCTTGGAAATAAAATATGGGCTAAGATAAAAAACAACTCGGTCTTGCCCTAAAAGTGATTCTTCGATTAAATTCCTGAAATCTATGTTGATTTCTGTTGACGACTTATAAAGCTCATGATTCCGATAACCCTTCAAAGCAATAAGTAACATCAAAAATATTAATCCAATCATGGTACCTAGTCTTATTTTTTCTTTTATTTTTTGACGTGTGATAAAGAGGGCAAAGAACCCCAGAAATGGTAAGTAATTTCGGGTTGCATCTCCTACCAAATCATAATTAGCACCTGTTTGGATCGTAACAATCATATTGAATATAACTGCCACAAGAAATAAAGCCGAAATAAACAAGTATGCTGTCCTGTAATTGATATTTCTTATGAGAGTTTTTAACTTTTCAAGAAAATTTAATTTTTTTATTAACAATACTAATAAAATAAAAAACGCGGCAAACCCTAAAATAATTATGAAGCTTGCTGCCTTGACACCATCGAGTATATTTTTAGGCAATAAATACAGCTCGCCACCCCAAGGAAAATAAGTTGCCCAGAAAGGAAAAGCAGGAATAACCGGGAAAACTAAAATTCCAAAAAATAATAAAAAGGTTGCCACTACAAAAACAACTAAGGATATCGGTCTATTTGAGCCAACCTCCTCTTGCCTTATGAAAAATGAGGCTACAAGAAAGGGAACTAACAGCAATGATGATTGAAGCTTAGTGGATACCGCGAAAGCCAAAGCTAGTCCATACCAAAAAATGGCTGATTTATTTATTCCTGAATCGCCCAAATTAAAACCAAGCCCACAAATCACTATGCCGAGCCCAATTAGTATTCCGTTAGGGGTTGTTAATTCTAGAAAGTGGTTACTTGCTGGAAATATAAATAGAAAAGATATAAACAGGATAGTGCTTAGCAACGATATTTTATGGATGAATACTAGCCCAAAATATATCAGGAAAAAATTAATGGCCATTACTGAATTTCTGGCAAGTAATACTAATTTCTCGGGATCTTCGTTAAAGGGAAGAACTTTTAACAACAGTGCTGGAATATAAATTATGGGAACAGCGGGGTGGATAAAATCCAATATAGACCCATCTATATAAGCACTAACTATGTTTGCAATGGGAAGCGTTTCAGTGTCATCAATAATGTAAAAATAAGGCCTTGGAAAAAACACGCCAAGTATTAAAATCAGGGCAAACAAAAATAACCCAAAAAATAACAAACTTCGATTATTTAAATTCTGTATCCGATTCATAAATAGCTAATCCAGGTTAGATGGTCTGGCTATAGAGTTTATAGGTTTCCAGTATGGTGTCTGAATCTGAATACCTTTAATTATTTTTAGGCCCTGGTGATTTATAAGGGTAATCATGCTCCATACCTAAAATGTGACCCGGATAT
>Ga0315336_1001549_pt1 | contig 43101 bp, 40 predicted proteins | sample ASW5metaG_FD_204512 | JGI IMG/M metagenome (GOLD analysis project Ga0315336, IMG submission 204512) | Ammonia-oxidizing marine archaeal communities from Monterey Bay, California, United States - ASW #5 | ecosystem: Environmental > Aquatic > Marine > Intertidal zone | place: USA: California... | reverse complement strand
TTAATAGCGTTTGATATTTTATCTGATTTAAAAGGAGTAATAGATCCATCACGCCTAACAACACTTAAACTTAATAAGTTTATACTTTTTTCTTTTTCATTTTTAGGGGATACGGATAAATTATCTGCCATTATATTTACTATATTTCAAAAATTATTGCCACTGAACACAATATGTAGTGTTGCTAACCAAGAGACAATACAACATTTGCTTAATATCGCAATAAGAACAGATGAGGAACATAATTTATTTTTTTATAATGTCAATTAATAACAATATCAAAATTTATTCTTTTTGCACTCAACTATTTGATATTATTAGAATATGTTATTAACACACCTCACAAAGTATACATAATAACAGGTATTAATAAATTTGAAATTTAATGAAACTGAATTTTTTGAACTTAAATTTGCCATAAACTATTTATAGAAAATATATACTCAATGACTAATATTGCCCTAGTAGATGACGAATCCAACATATTGACTTCAGTGTCGCTTGCTTTGGAAACAGAGGGCTTTAGTGTAGACACATATAAAAATGGTGAAGATGCGTTTATTGGACTACAAAATAAAAAATATGATCTTGGATTGTTTGATATTAAAATGCCTCGTATGAACGGCAATGAGTTATTAATGAAAGTAAGAGCAAGTAGTAATTTGGAATTAAGAAATATGCCTATCATTTTTTTAACCTCTAAAGACCAAGAGCAGGATGAAATTATTGGACTTAAAATGGGAGCAGCAGATTATATTAAAAAACCTTTTTCACAAAAATTGCTTAATGAAAGAATTAGAACTGTGCTACGTGTTCACGCAAACAGATTAGTTGATGAAAAAGATAAAAATATTTCTAAGCAAAATTTTAAAAAAGGAGATTTAGTTTTAGATGATCTAAAACAATTATGTTTTTGGCAAAACAATATTATAGAATTAACAGTAGCTGAATTTAATTTGATCAGATCCCTATCTAAACATCCTGGAGTTATTAAAGACCGTAATCAATTAATGGATGCTATGTATGGCGATTCAATATATGTTGATGATAGAACAATTGATAGTCACATAAAACGTTTAAGAAAAAAATTTAAATCCTACGATAATTCTTTTGATCAAATCAGAACAAGATATGGATCAGGCTATTCATGGCGTGAATAGTTTTTTAAATAAATTAACATTATCCAACCATTCTTTAACTTCGCAGATTTTAATAATAAATTTACTAACAGCAATAATTGGACTATTCTTTTTAATCATTTTTAATTTTTTTTTGATATTGAATGATAACAGCATTGAGATAAAAAATATTGAAAATAAGAAAAAATTAAATCGAATTAGCAATTATTTAAAAGATAATTCAATACTTAGAGTTCCGTTATTTAATGAAAAATGTGAAGAAAATATAAATAGCAATTTAAAGGAATGTGAAGATATAGTTTTATCGGATCCTCAATTAGATCCAACTCTCACACAACAATATATAGTTCAAAATTATTTAAATGAGGATATTGTAATTAAGGTATTTGATGACTCATGGATAAAATATGCAGATACTCTGGATATTTATAAATCCAGTGAAGATGTAGTAGAAGTTGATATAGAAAACAAAGAAATAAAGAGCAATTATTATACTAATTACAGAGATTTTTATTTAGGAATTTTTTATAAAATTAAGCAGTTTTTTATCAAAAAAAAATTACAACCTAATCTAATAAATTATATGGGCGATGTTTCTATAGTAAAAGAAACTATTAAAAAAAAATCTAATGGTATATCTAACTTATATCTTGATCAAGAAAACACCATTATATCAATATTATCCCAATCTATTGTAAAAAATCAAAAAGTTTATGGAGTTGTGCTAGTCACATTTTCTGTAAGTCAAAATAATACACAGTTAGCTTTAACCTCGTTTAATTTAATTAATTTATATTTTATTATTATAATTATTATGTTTTTATCCTCAATTTTTTTTTCTAGAAGTTTAGTGGCACCCATAAAATTACTTTCACGCATAACAAGATCAGAACGAGAAAAATTAAGTAATAATCATATCGATAATTTATATCCACGACGAAAAGATGAAATTGGCGTATTGGGTAATGATATTCGTAGTATGTCTGAAGATTTAAAAAAACGCATAGCAGAAATTGAGAGTTTTGCAGCCGATGTTTCTCATGAACTGAAAAATCCTCTTTCTAGTATTAACAGTTCAAATGAATTGTTGTATTTAAATAAAATATCTGACAAGCAAAAATTCCTACTTTTAAAAAACATGAAGCAAGATATTGAACGAATGAATATTTTAATTACTGATATTTCAAGTTATACTTTAACCCAAGTTGAAATTGAAGAAGAAGTGTTTGAAAAATTTGATTTTATATTTTTTTTAAATGAATTTTTAAAATTATATTTAAATAATAAACAAAAAATAATAATAGATTTTAACTGCGAAAGTCTTAGCGCAATTATACTTGCTAACAAAAATAAATTAGCACAAGTACTGCATAATATAATTGATAATAGTTTATCTTATGCTCCTTTTGAATCTAATATTTTTATCAAACAAAAAATTGTTGATAAAGATTTAATAATAAACATTGTTGATCAAGGAAATGGAATACCTATTAAATTAGCTGAAAAAATTTTTGATCGTTTTTATACCGATCGTTCTAAAGACGGGGATAAACATTCTGGTCTTGGCTTGTCAATTGCAAGAAAAATTATAGAGACTTTTGGAGGCTCCATTATCTTAACAAAAAGCTCCTATCCAAGTCATCAAGGTGCTTGTTTTGAAATAAAATTGCCTTTAAAAGACTAGTCTAAATCAATATATACAATCATAAAGGACACAAATGAGTGCTGATTATAAAGTAAAAGATATTCAATTAAGTGATTGGGGATTAAAAGAAATTGCAATTGCGGAAACAGAGATGCCTGGATTAATGTCGTTAAGAGATGAATTTAAGGAAACAAAGCCACTTAATGGCGCAAGAATTGTGGGCTGTTTGCATATGACAATTCAAACTGCTGTGTTAATTGAAACACTCGTGTACTTAGGAGCTTCAGTTAGATGGAGTTCTTGCAATATTTTTTCTACTCAAGATCAAGCAGCAGCAGCAATTGCATCAAAAGGAATACCTGTATTTGCTTGGAAAGGAATGAATCAAGATGAATTTTGGTGGTGTATTGAGCAAACATTAAGTGGGCCTAGGCATTGGAAGCCAAATATGATTTTAGATGATGGCGGCGATGCTACAAAACTTATTCATGAGAAATATCCTGAAATGTTAAAAGAGATTAGAGGGTTATCTGAAGAAACAACCACAGGAGTTCACCGTCTAAAAGAAATGGAAAAAAATGGTTTGCTTAAAGTTCCCGCTATAAATGTTAATGACTCAGTTACTAAATCTAAATTTGATAATTTATATGGTTGTAAAGAAAGTTTAGTTGACGGAATACGAAGAGGCACCGATGTAATGATGGCAGGTAAAGTTGCAATTGTAGCAGGTTATGGTGACGTCGGAAAGGGTTCTGCAGCTAGCTTAAAGGGTGCAGGAGCGAGAGTATGCATAACTGAGATAGACCCAATAAATGCTTTACAAGCTGCAATGGAGGGGTTTGAAGTGGTAACTATGGATGACGCCTGTTCTTATGGAGATATATTCGTTACTGCGACTGGAAATGTTGATGTAATAACTATCGAACATATGCGAAAAATGCGAGATCGTGCGATTGTTTGTAATATAGGCCATTTTGATAATGAAATTCAAACTGAAGCTTTGAGAAATTATAAATCAGATGAAATTAAACCTCAGGTAGATGAAATAGAATTTCCAGATGGAAAAAAATTGCTACTTTTATCCGAAGGTCGTTTAGTAAATTTGGGAAATGCTACGGGACACCCTAGCTTTGTAATGAGTGCATCATTTACTAATCAAATAATGGCTCAAATAGAACTATGGGTTAACTATAAAAAATATGAAAACAAAGTATATGTTTTACCAAAATATCTTGATGAAAAAGTTGCTTTTCTACATTTGAAAAAAGTAGGTGCCAAACTTACTAAATTGACTGATAAACAGGCTGATTATATAGGGGTAAAAAAACAAGGGCCTTTTAAAGAAGATACATATCGGTATTAGATATAAAAAAGAAAGTGAGTATGTTGAAAAGACCTTATATATTTACCAGTGAGTCAGTATCTGAAGGGCATCCAGATAAAGTATGTGATAGAATTTCTGATATGGTTGTAGATACTTATTTGTCTGCAGATCCTCTATCACGCGTAGGTTGCGAAACTTTAGTAACCACAAACAAAGTTGTTTTAGCCGGGGAAGTTAGAGGCCCCTCTATAAACAAAAATCAGCTAGTCCAAAAAGTCAGGGAGTGTATAAAAGATATTGGATATGAACAAGAGGGTTTTCACTGGGAGCACTGTGATATTCAAAGTTTTTTACATGAACAATCTTCCGATATTGCCTTAGGCGTAGATTCTGGCAGCAATAAAGATGAAGGCGCTGGAGATCAAGGTATTATGTTTGGTTTTGCATGTAAAGATACCAAAGAGCTCATGCCAGCACCTATCCATTATGCTCATCAGATACTTTTAAAAATGGCTGAAGCACGAAAAAATAAAAAAATTATTGAGTTTGAACCAGATTCTAAAAGTCAGATAACTATGCAATATGAAAATGGCAAACCTTCAAAAATTACTTCCTTAGTGATTTCAACTCAGCATAAACCAGGTTTGTCACCAGGGCAAATAAAGGAAATAGTAAAGCCTATTGTTTACGATTGTATTCCTCAGAGTCTAGTTCAAGATCTTAAAGACGAAGAATTTTATGTTAATCCAACAGGAAATTTTGTTATTGGAGGGCCTGATGGAGATTCTGGTTTGACAGGGAGAAAAATAATAGTAGATACTTATGGAGGCGCAGCTCCACATGGTGGGGGTGCATTTTCAGGAAAAGATCCTTCAAAAGTTGATCGATCTGCTGCATACGCAGCTAGATATCTTGCAAAAAATATTGTTGCAGCAGATCTTGCTGACGAATGTATAATACAATTGTCTTATGCCATAGGTGTCTCAAAACCTTTATCTATATATGTAAACACAAATGGCACCAATAAAGTAGATGAATTAAAAATTGAGAGTTTATTGCCTCAACTTATAGACTTAAGTCCCAGAGGCATTAGAGAGCATTTAAATTTGAGTAATCCCATTTATGTGCCTACAACTGCTTATGGTCATTTTGGAAGATCTCCAACTAAACAAGGCCATTTTTCTTGGGAAAAAACTGATTTAGTAGAAAGTCTCAAAGGGGCTTTCTAATTGCTTTTTGTTTAACATACTAGAAAATACTTTCGATTTAAATCAACTTAACTGTCTTACTAAGAAATTAGCTAATAATTCAAATATAGGTGACATTTTTCTCTTAACCGGCGAACTCGGTGTTGGAAAAACGACTTTTACTAGATTATTTATTAACGCTCTATTTGAAAAACACTTAATGGCAATACCTGATAATATCAAAAGCCCTTCATTTCCAATTTTGATAAATTATTCTCTACATAAATATGAAATCAACCATTATGATTTATATAGATTGAAAAATAAAAATGAATTAATTGAAATTGGTATTTTAGAAAATATAAAGAATAATATTACAATAATAGAGTGGCCAGACCTAATTATAAATAATTTTGAAATTACAAATTATTATTTAATTAAATTCGAATTAATTGATTTAAATATAAGAAAATTGACAATATTTCATTCTAGAAAGCAAAAATTGAATGAATTTTGATTTGAGAAATAAATTACCTAAAGAATTTTTAAATTATAAAATTGAAAAAATTAAAATTGAAGCATCAAAAAAATTACTCTTTAGATTATCTAAAGGATCCAAATCTTTTATCTTTATAGATTTTAGCAACTATATTGATGAATATGAAAATTATATTAACGTTCATTCAATTCTTTCAAAAATTGATATATCCGTACCCTCAATTATAGAAAAAAATAATCAATATAAAGTTTTAGTATCTGAAGATTTAGGAAAGCTTAGGTATGATAAAATACTGGATGATTATTCTCTTGGAGATTTATTAAAAAATGCTGTTAAAACTCTTACTACAATCAAAAACTCTATTGAATTTAATTCCTCTTTTAATCTTCATCAATATAAATTATCAACTTTTATTAGTGAAATTTCAGAGATGATTGATTATTATTTACCTTATAGTGAACTTCCTTTTCTTGAAGATTTAAAAAAAGATTTTTACAATACATGGCTTGAATCATACCGCGAGCATGATTTTGATTTTACAAATTTTGTACATAAAGATTTTAATATTAATAATTTAATTCATATTCCTACTAGAAAACATCATCTTAAATGCGGTATTATTGACTTTCAAAGTGCATTTTGGGGAGAAAGTTGCTGGGATTTATTTTCTTTACTTGAAGATTCGAGAATATATTTTGATGATCAATTTAATGAATATTTTATGGAATACTACTATATTAATACAAATCAACAAGTGACTCTAGAAGATTTTAAATCAAAATATTATTTTTTAAACTGTTCGCGTCAGACACGTTTACTTGGACGGTGGGTAAAGTTATCAAAAGAATTAAATCAAAAATGGTATTTGAAATTTATACCAATTACATATAGAAGATTACAAGGGAGTCTTATTAAACTTAACAATAAGAAATTATTGAAACTTTATTCAAAAATATTTCCAGAAATTAATAATGATTAATTCTTTTTCAGCAATGATATTAGCAGCTGGTTTTGGTAAACGCATGTTTCCATTAACAGAGCATAAGCCCAAGCCTCTTTTAGAAGTTAATAAAATATCTTTGTTAAAAAATTGTATTAACTTTTTAGAAGCAGTTGGTTTTCAACAAATAGTAATCAATACACATTACAAACATAAATTGATTAATGAATATTTAGATAGTAATTATAGTTCTAAAAATATCAAAATATCATATGAAAAAAATATCTTAGATACAGGCGGAGGTTTAAAAAATGCAATTCCTTTATTTGATAATCATAAAGTTTTAGTCACAAATGCTGATATTTTTTGGCAGAAAGAAAATCTCAAGGATGTAATTAAAATGATTAATAATTATAATATAAATGATCAATGTAATCTATTACTAGTAAAAAAAAATAATGTTTATGGTCTAGAAAAAAACGTAGGAGATTTTGTTTTAATTGATAATAAGGTAAGGAGATGGAACAAAGGCGATCCAATATTTTTTTATTCAGGTCTTCAGATAATCAATCTAAAAATTATGCAAAATGTTTTGGAAACAAAATTCTCATTTAACAAAATTTGGGATGATCTAATCAAGAAAGACCAGTTATTTGGTAGTATCATGTCCTCATTATTATTTCATGTTGGAGATTTGAAAGGGCTAGAAGAAGCTACTAAATTTTCTACTTGAATTTTCTCTATTAGTAATTACTTTTAGAATAGATATTATGAGCACAAAAGAAACAACTGATGCCACATTTGAAAATGATATTTCTTCTTTTAATACACCAGTAATCGTTGATTTCTGGGCGGAATGGTGCGGTCCATGTAAAGTAATAGGTCCAATATTAGAGAAAATTGCTGAAGAAAAAAAAGATTTAATAACAATCTTAAAAATCAATACTGATGAAAATCCTGAAACTGCACAAAAATATGGTATTAGAGGTATACCGACTTTGATGTGTTTTAAAGAAGGAAAACTAGTTGATACCAAAATAGGAAGCCTACCTAAATCAGCCCTTGATGATTGGATAGCTAGTTTTTTATAGATAAATTTTTCTAATTTTTCCAATTAAATATAATGATCCTGAAACTAATATTTCATTAGGATTGATTGTTTGTATAAGAAAATCATTTGCTTCTTTAATATTATTTTTTTTATGACAAGTAATTTTAATATTATCACATATTGTTTTAATTTGATTAGTTGAAAAACTATTTTTCTGTCCTGGAATTTTAATTGCTATGATTCCTTTAATAATAGGTTTAATTTTTTTTAAATAAGATTCTAAATCTTTATTATTAAGCATTCCTAGTATTAGCCAACGATTTATTTTATTTTTTTTAAAATATTTTACTAATTGTATAGCTCCACCAACATTGTGAGCACCATCTAAATATACAGGAATATTATTTATAGAACATTTTTCAAGTCTTCCCGGCCATTTAGTTTTTGTTAATCCTTGATCTATAGATTTTTTTGAAATTTTGTATCCTAATTCTTTTAAATTAAAAATAGCAGTTATTGCTGTAGCAGCATTTTCAATTTGATGAACTCCATTTAGTTTAGGGTTTTTAAAGTAATAATAATTATTTTTAAAAAAAAATTTAAAATTATTAGAATTTTTTTCTAGTACCCCAAACTGATCATTATAAAATTTTTTATTATTTGTTTTGTTTTTTAATAACTTTTTTATATTTCGCTTAATTCCATTTTTTTGTTTTGATATAATTATATTACTTTTAGGTTTTATGATTCCTAATTTTTCAAATATAATTTTTTTAATATTTTTCCCTAAAAACTCCTGATGATCTAAGCTAATTGGTGTAATTATATCTATTAAACTTTCCTTTACTACATTTGTTGCGTCCAATCTTCCTCCTAAACCAGTTTCTAACAATAAAAAATCAGCATCTTTTTGTGAAAAAAGATGAAATGCAGCTGCCGTTGTGATTTCAAAAAATGTAATTGGCATATTTGAGTTAATTTTTTTTATAAATTCTAAATTTTTATATAACTTTTGAACACTGACCTGTTTATTAGAGATAATTATTCTTTCATTAAAAGATTTAAGATGAGGTGAAATATAAGCATGCACACTGAAATGGTTTTCTATTAAAATATGACGTATAAAACTAAGTACTGAACCCTTCCCATTAGTTCCGGCAATATGGATTATGGGAGGTAATTTTAAATGCGGATTATCGATTTTGGTTAATAAGTTAAACAGTCTGTCTAGTGATAAATCAATATATTTTGGATGAATATTGACAAGTTGTTGTAGCAACCTTTCAAGTCGTTGAGTCATTATAAACTATGTTATATGGTTTAGTATATCAATTAGAGTTTTTTTAAGATTCTTACGATGCACTACAATATCAACCATGCCATGTTTTTCTAAATATTCAGCTTTTTGAAAATCTATTGGAAGTTCTTCTCTTATTGTATCTTGTATAACTCTTTTTCCAGCAAAACCAATTGTTGACCCCTGTTCTGCAATTGTTATATCTCCTAACATTGCGAAGGACGCAGTTACACCGCCAGTTGTAGGTTCTGTTAAAACTACAATATAAGGTATTTTATTCTGATTTAACAATTCTACTGCTGCAACTGTTCTTGGCATTTGCATTAAACTTACAATTCCTTCTTGCATTCTAGCACCACCAGATGAAGTAAAAACTATATAAGGGCATTTTTTTTCTAAAGCAATTTTTGCACCTTTAACAATACCTCCACCTACAGCCCTACCCATAGAGCCTCCCATAAATTCAAAATCCATTAAACCGACAATACTTTTTTTATTATTTAAAGTTACGCTTCCCAACAAAAATGCATCATTGCGGTTGGTTTTTTTTCTATACTCCTTGAGCCTATCTATATATTTTTTTTTATCATCAAACTTCAGAGGATCGTCAATAACTATATCTAATTTAATTTCTTGAAAGTTATTTTTGCCGAATAGTGTTTCAATTCTCCGATCAATACTTATACGAAAATGATAGTCACATACATTACAAACTTCTAGATATTCATGTAAATCTTTGTGATGTATCATGTTTCCACATTTGGGACAATTGTTCCATAAATTTTCAGGAACCTCTCGCCTTTTAACAAAAGCGCTTAATTTTGGTTTAACAAAATTTGTTAACCAGTTCATTAATTAATTCCTTTTTTTAAATTACTCACAAAATTTCCAATTAAATTTAACAAATTATTAGGATCTTCTAAATTATCTTCAATTATTTTTATAATTGACGACCCTACAACTGCTCCATCAGTAATTTGGCAAATTTCTTCAACTTGTTTTGCATTCTTTATACCAAAACCAGCTACAACTGGCAGACTAGTTTGTGTTCTAATTTCTTTAATCGAAGAATTTAATTCATTAATTTCGGCTGAATGTTGTCCGGTAATACCAGTTATCGTTACATAGTATAAAAAACCCGATGAGCGTTCTAAAATTGTTTTAAGTCTTTCGGAATTAGTAGTCGGAGTGATCAAACGTATTAAATCTATATCGCTTAATTCTAGTGCTTTATATAGTTCAGGATCTTCTTCTGGCTGAAGATCGACAATAATAAGACCGTCAACCCCATTTTTTTTACAAGCATTTATAAATTTTGAAATACCGTAGCTAAATACAACGTTATAATATCCCATTAAGATAATAGGTGTATGTTGATTAGTTTGACGAAATTCATAACAGATTGAAAAAATAGAATCTAAATTAATATTGTTATTAATTGCTCTGCTGCTTGATAGTTGAATGGTGGGTCCATCTGCCATAGGATCTGAGAAAGGCATTCCTATCTCTATTAGATCAGCTCCATTTTTCGCAACAACATGTATAATTTTTTTAGAAGTTTCTAAATTTGGATCACCTCCTGTTACAAAAGTAATTAGTTTTTTTGTATTATCCAAAAAAATTTTATTTATGCGAGATGACATTATAATTTAATATTTAGTTCTTTAGCGACGGTGAAAATATCTTTGTCTCCTCTGCCACACATATTCATTACTACTACTTTGTCCGAACTCATTTTAGGTGCAATTTTTTTCAAAGCTGCTAAGGCGTGTGCGGGTTCAAGAGCCGGTATAATCCCTTCTTTTTCACAGCAATATTGAAAGGCATCTAGAGCTTCTGAATCTGTTGCCGATACATATTTAACTCTTTTTTCATCATGCAAAAATGAATGTTCCGGTCCTATCCCTGGATAATCTAAACCTGCAGAAATTGAATGTGCTTCATTAATTTGACCACTTTCAGATTGAAGTAAGTAGGTTTTGTTACCATGTAATATTCCCGGTCGTCCACCAGATAAACTTGCAGCATGTTTATCTGATGATAAACCCAACCCAGCAGCTTCAACAGCCAACATTTTAACTTCAGCATCATCCAAAAATTCATAAAAAAGGCCTAGTGCATTTGAACCACCTCCAATACAAGCTACTAATAAATCCGGTAATCTGTTTTCAGCTTCTTTCACTTGTGAACGAACTTCTTTGCCAATTACTGATTGAAAATCTCTAACCATTGATGGATATGGATGAGGCCCCGCAACTGTACCTATAATATAAAATGTGTCTCTAACATTTGTTACCCAATCTCTCAAAGCTTCGTTCATTGCATCTTTAAGGGATCTTGATCCACTTGATACACTACGAATTTCAGCTCCCAATAATTTCATTCTAAAAACATTTGGAGATTGTCTTTCAATATCTTTTTCACCCATATAAATTACACATGGTAATCCAAATAATGCACAGACAGTTGCTGTTGCTACTCCGTGCTGCCCTGCACCAGTTTCAGCAATAATTCTTTTTTTTTCCATTTTTTTGGCTAATAGAATTTGCCCTATACAATTATTAATTTTATGAGCTCCTGTATGGTTTAGTTCATCTCTTTTGAAATATATTTTTGGTCCTTTCAAATCTTTAGTAATTCTTTCTGCGAAAAATAATGGACTTGGCCTTCCAACAAATTTATTTAAATAATATTCAAATTCTTTCTGAAAAGTTTTATCATTTTTGATATTATTATATTCTTTTTCTACTTCCAAAATAAGTGGCATTAGTGTTTCAGATACATATCTTCCACCAAATTGACCAAAATATCCTTTTTCGTTAGGCCATTGCTTGTAAGTATTTTTAGTTTGCATCGAAAAATTTAAATAATTTATTTATTTTGTCTAAGCTTTTTATACCTTTGTGACCTTCTACACCCGATGAAATATCAATTCCATAAGGAATTATATATTTGTATATTTCCTTTATGTTATCTATATTTATTCCTCCAGACAAAAACCATGGTTGTTTTATATTAATATTTTTAAGTAAATTCCAATCAAATTGTTTAGCATTTCCTCCAGGTAATTCTTTTTTTGTAGGCTTATAATCGAACAAAAAATAATCAACATTGGGAAAAAATTTTATTTTATCCAAATCTTTTATGGATGAAATACCAATATTTTTAATTACCTTTAAATTAATCTTTTCTTTTAAATTTAATATATAATCAAAATTCTCCTCTCCATGTAATTGAATATAATTTAAATTTGTTTGTTTAATTAATTCCAACAGTTCTAATATAGGTTTGTTTACAAACACTCCAACAGGAATAATTGGCTTATGTTGGCTATATGAAACCAACTTTATTGCTTCTATAATTTCTATATTGCGAGGGCTTGTCTTATAAAAAGTTAGGCCGAAAAAATCTACATTATTATCAATACAACAATCTATTGTATCTATAGTCTTTATTCCACAAATTTTAAATTTCGGTCTAAGCAATGGAGGAGTTTATAGATCTTATTTCGTTTAACGGATCTGATGACAGTGTAATTGGCCTTCCAATAACCAAGTAGTCAGCACCAAGATCAATTGCTTCTTTAGGAGTCATGGTTCTTTTTTGATCATCATTTTTGTTTAAGAAGTTCAAAGTACGTATACCAGGTGTTATAATAATAAATTTATTTAATGACATTTTTTTAATTATTTCAATCTCTTTCGGGCTGCAAACAATCCCATCTAATTTATTTATTTTTGAAAAGTTAATAAAATCAGCAACAATTTTTTCTACATTTTTTTCATTATAATATTTTTTTGTTTGTGTAGAATCTAAACTCGTAAGTATCGACACTCCAATAATTTTAGTATTATTTTTCATTAAAACAGCCATTTTTTGCATTTCATCTCCACCTGAGATATGGATTGTAGTAAAATAAGGCTTAAGTTTAGCGATAGCTTTAATTCCATTTTTAACAGTATTCGGAATATCATGGAGTTTAAGATCTAAAAAAATCTTAACCCCTTTTTCCTGAACAGATTTATAACCGCTGATTCCAAAATTTAAAAAAAACTCGTAACCAATCTTAAAAGCAAATGCTTCTTTTTTTAGGATTTCAACTAAAGATATAGAAGATTCAATATTATCATTGTCTAATGCAACGATAATTTTTTTTTCATTCATTCTTGAGTTTTTTCTGAATTTATTTTTTTATGCAGGATTTTACCTATTTTAAAATGTATTTTATAGTTTTCTTTCTTAAATAATTTTTCATTTGTTTTTGGGTTCCTTACGTATTTGGCTTTATTAATTTTTTTTGTTAAAGTACCAAAACCTCTTATTTCAATCTTATGACCATCTTGTAAACTTTTTACTATTTTTTTAAAAAAAAAATTAGAAATTAATTCTACATCTTCAAAGCTTAAAGAGGGATATTTTTTGTTGATGTTTAAAAATAAATCTGATTTTAACATCAGTTATTATTTTTTTTCTTAAGAACAGATCCCAATATATCTCCAAGGGAAGCTCCAGAGTCACTTGATCCATATTTAGAAAGTGCTTTTTTTTCGTCTTGTATTTCAATCTCTTTAATTGATAAATTAGCAGTTCGTGTTTTACTATCAATCGAAATAATAACTGAATCGACCATTTCATCTATAGCAAATCTTTCAATTTTCTGCTCTGACTTATCTTTTGCTAAATTTATTTTTTTTATATAACCATTAATATTATTAGCTAAATTTACAGTTATTCCTTTTTCATTTATCGCAGTGATTTTTCCTGTTACCATTGATTTTAAAGGATGATTCTCCATAAAATTTTGGACAGGATTAGTTTCTAGCTGCTTTATTCCTAGGCTTATTCTTTCTTTTTCAATATTGATATCTAAAATCTTAACTTTGATTGCGTCTCCTTTTTGAAAATTTTCTAAAAATTTAGAACACTCAGATTCATTCCAACTAAGATCTGATACATGTACCATCCCATCAATTTCTTCATGAACTTTAACAAAAATTCCAAAATCAACCACATTTACAATCTCAGTATCAAAGTCATCTCCAATATTAAATTTTTTAGTTAGAGAAGCCCAAGGATTTTCTTTTAACTGTTTTAAGCTACAAACAATTCTTTTTTTATCATTATTAATTTCTATTATTTTAACTTCTAGTTCTTGTTTTAATTCAACAACTTTTGATGGATGAGGGGGTTTTTTTAACCAGGTTAACTCACTTATTGAAATAAAACCTTCATAATGTTCATCTATTGAAAGTGAAATACCTTGATCAGATATTGATAAAACCTCGCAATTTAATATTTTATCAACTTGATAAAATTCATTAACTTTTTGCCAAGGATCATCTGTTAGTTGCTTAATACCCAAGCTTAATCTTGTAAGTTCTTCATCATATTTTAGGACCTTTACATTAATTTTAGACCCTAATTCTAAAACTTCTGATGGATGACCAATTTTTTTCCAAGAAATGTCAGTAACATGTACGAGACCATCTATTCCTCCTAAATCAACAAAAGCACCATAATCTGTAACATTTTTAATTTTTCCCTCAAGTATTGAACCCTCAGTAATTGTTGACAAAAGTTTTTGTCTCTGTTCTTTTAATTCAATATCAGAAATTGCCTTTCTTGAAACAACAATATTTCCTCTAAATTTATCCATTTTTAATATCATTAAATCCAGAGGTTTATTTAGTAATTCTTTAGTATCTTTTAATACTTGTCTTGCATCAATTTGACTACCTGGTAAGAATGCGGTTACTCCGTCTAGATCAACACTCATCCCACCTTTAACTCTGTTAAAAGGAGTTCCTGTTACAACTTTATTATTATCATAGCATTCTTGCAAATAATTCCATGCTCCTTGTTTGACAGCTTTTTCTCTTGATAGTTTTGTTTCACCGTTGGCACCATCAACATTTTCAATAAAAACTTTTAAATTTTCGCCAACCTTAACTTCACTTTTTTGTCCGGGTCTTGAAAATTCAGTGAGAGGAATTCTGCCTTCACTTTTGAGACCCACATCAACAATTACCACATCATTTTCTATAGCTATAATTTTACCTTCAACAATAGATTTTTCTTTTTTATCTTTGAGCTTTATAGATTTTGAGATTAAATTGTCATATTCAGAATTTGATATTTTATTTGCTCTTAGATTTTCTTGCATATAACTATATTGTTTTAAGAGCTTTCTTAATTTGATTTATTGTGCTTCTAAATGAATCCGAATTATGAATATATATTGCCCCATCAGGTATCACTAGGGGTGACTCTTTGCGATTTATATCACTATTATCTCTCAAATTTATTTCCTTCAAAATGCGGCTGTATATAGACTTTTCGCCCCGTTCAATCAACTGTTTATGTCTTCTTTTCGCTCTAATTTTAGGTTTAACTTCAATAAAGAGCTTGATTTTTGCTTCCTTAAAAACCTTAGATCCAATATCCCTTCCGTCTATTACACATCCTCGATAAGATTTGAGCATATTTTTTACTATAATCTTTTGTTGGAAATTAATAAATTGTCTTACAAAGGGAATAGCTGATATTTTTGATGTTTTATTGCCTATTTCTTCTTTTCTTAATAATTTATGAGCTCTAGGTGAAATATAATCTATCGATTTAATAAATTTCTTTAATAAAATTTTGTTTTTATAGTCAATTTTATTTTTTAAGATTTTTGATGCAAGGCGTCTATATAAAATGCCTGAGTCAAGATGGTAAAGAAAATAATTTTTAGCAATATATTTTGCTATACGTTCTTTTCCGGATCCTGCAGGACCGTCGACTGAAATAATGATGTTATTCAATTAAATTTCCACCTACTTGATTATAATTTTCAATAAAATTAGGAAAACTAGTTTTTATAGAATCTGAATCTGTTATTTTTAGATTAGTATCAAGCTTACTTCCCATTACAGCAAAAGACATTGCTATACGGTGATCAAAATTTGTTTGAATTAAATTATTTTTGACTGCTGATCTATTTTTTGGATTGATGAACAACTGATCTTCCGATACACTGCATTCCACGCCACATCTGTCTAAATTTATCCGAATTAATTCCAATCTATTACTTTCTTTAAATTTTAATTCTTTTAAACCTTTAAAAAGTGAAGGTGTTTCAGCAAAAGAAGCTGCTATAGAAAGTATTGGATATTCATCAATCATTAATCTAGACATTTTTTCATCCAATTCACAACCCCTAAGTTTTGAAGACTGTACTTTTAGATCTGCTACAACTTCATCATTAACAGTTCTTTTATTATAAACATTAATACTAGCTCCCATTAATTTTAGAGAGCGCAAAATTCCATCTCTAGTTGGATTAATATTAATATTTTCTAATTTAATGCTAGAGTTTTTATTTATAAGTGCAGCAATAATAAAAAAAGCAGCACTTGATAAGTCAGATGGAATCGAAATATCTTTGGGAAATAACTCTGATTCACCAGAAATTATTATCTGACTTTTGTCATTAATTTTTGTACATTCAATATTGGCCCCAAATGATTTTAACATTATTTCAGTATGATCTCTGGAAATATTATTCTCTAGTATTTTTGTTTTACCCTTTGTATTCAAAGCGGCAAATAATATTCCTGATTTAACTTGTGCTGATGGAATTGGAAGCTCATATTCTGTAGCATTTAATTTATTACCATAAATCTTTAGGGGCAAAGTGTTATTTTGACTTTCAAATTTTCCTCCCATCGTCTTCAAAGGGTCTGTAATTCTTTTCATTGGTCTTTTTGAAAGTGATTTGTCTCCCGTTAAAACAGTATTAAAATTTTGTGACGCTAAAAGACCAGTCAACAATCTTGCACTTGTTCCAGAATTTCCAAGATAGATGTTGTGAAGAGGTTTTTGTAATGAATTTAAACCCCTTCCTTCAATGATTATTTTGTCTTTAAATTGTTCAATTTTAACCCCCATGGAAACGAAAGCATTTAGAGTATGAATTACATCTTCTGAAAATAGCAAATTTGATACTTCGCAAGATCCATTTGATATTGAAGAAATGATTATCGATCGATGTGAAATTGATTTATCACCTGGAATATTAATATTACCACTTATTCCATCATGAATTTTTGAACTTATAAGCATAAAATCTTATAAATAAAATTCTGAACCAAGATAAATCTTCCGTATTTTGTCATCGTTTATTGCATTTTCAGGTAATCCTTCAAAAAAAATAGATCCTTCATTTACAATATAAACTTTATCAACAATTTTTAATGTTTCCCGTACGTTATGGTCAGTAATTAATACCCCAATATTTTTTTTCTTAAGTTTTTTTATAATAATTTTAATTTCCTCAATCGAAACTGGATCAATACCAGTAAGGGGCTCATCTAAAAGTAAATAATTTGGTTTTGAAGCAAGAGTTCTTGCAATTTCAAGTCTTCTTCTTTCACCACCAGACAAAACTATAGATTTTGATTTTCTTACATGACTAATATCAAATTCATTTAATAAATTTTCTAAAATTATTTGATGTTTTGATTTATCTTTTTCAATAATTTGAATTATAGCCATTAGATTATCTTCAACATTCATGCCACGGAAAATGGATGGCTCTTGAGGTAAATAACTAATCCCTTTTTGTCCACGTAGATAAATTGGCAAGTTAGAAACATCAATTTTGTCTAGAAAAATAGATCCTGCATCGGGCTTGATTAAGCCAACAATTATATAAAATATTGTTGTTTTTCCTGCTCCATTTGGGCCAAGCAACCCAACAACTTCACCTCTATTAATGCTCAATTCAACATCTCTAACTACTTGCTTATTGCCAAAAGACTTAGAGACTTTATTAATTACAAGTCCATTATCAAGTACCTTAAATTTATTCATCTATTTTATTAATTAATACCTTAACTTTTTTTGATTTATTTGTAGTTACTTTATATGATTCATTTAGTGTATCAATATTTGCATAATCACCAGTTATAATTTCATTATCCCTAATAATTTTAACATTATCAAACAACTCTATAATATTTTCTTTTTTGCTGTAGTTAGCTTTTATAGCAAACATATTTATTTTATTTGTTTTAATGTTTGCTTGATTGCTATCTTCAACATATATCATTTCTACTTCATTAATTTTGTTTGCTGTAATATAATTTCCATCAATTAAAGATCCAGATATTTGAATATCATTCGTTTTTAGTTCTGAGCCCTTGCCTTCTAGTTTAAACTTACCAGTTAAATTATTTACAAAAATAAAATTTTCAGAAAACATAAAAATATCATTAAATACAAGAGAAGATTTTTTTCCTAAAATTAAAATACTTTCTTCTTTTGTAGAAAAATTAACTTTTTGACCTTTAGCAATGATTCCTTTTGATGATTTTAAAAATACACTACCTTCAGATTCTATATTTATAATGTCGTATAAATCTTTATCAAAATACGCTTTTACCAAGTCGGCCTTCAGTTCAAAGTCATCTGAAAGTATACTTACATTTTTTTTTAATAAATAGTATTTTTCATTTTGAAAAACCTCAATACCTTCGTCTGTTGTAATTTCTGTTTGACCTAAATCTCTGGCTAATACAAAATTAGAGATAAATATGATCAATAATATTAATATTTTCATTTTGATAAAGTTAATGATGTTTTACCGTTAAATTGAATAATATTACCTTGATCAATAATATCAAACCCTTCTGATTTTATTTCTGTTCCCTTTGCTCTAAATATAGAGTTTTTATCACTTTTTGCAGTCTGTTTTTTTTTATTAAATATAACTTCTTTAGAAAAAATTTTAAATTTATCTGATTTAAATAATACATTATTTTTTAATAAAATTTGATCATTATTAACAAAATTACCTTCATTTGCAGTTATCAAAATCTTTTCATTTTCATTGTTAATCGTGAATTTAGGTTTAATTATATCATAAGATGAATCCACAGAAACGCCATTAATAGAACTAGTGTTTTTTTGAATTTGATTTTTTTGAATATATAAAATTAATATAATTAATAGAGTTACCAGAACTATAAAAGTTAAAAGCAGCTTTTTATTTAATTGCAAAAAGTAATTCAACTTAGTTACTTAGTCTTAAAAGATCATGTATATGTACAATGCCAATAGGTTTCATCTTATTACAGACGAATAAACTAGTTATTTTTTTAGCATTCATCATATTAATGGCTTCTCCCACTAACGTTTCTTTTTCTCCAACCATAGGTTTTCTAGTCATAACTTCTGATGCTGTTTTATTAATGATATTCTTGTCCATATTTCTTCTGAGATCACCATCAGTAATTATACCAATAAGATTATTTGATTTATTAATAACCCCTACACAACCAAAACTTTTTTTCGTCATTGTTAAAAGTGTGCTAGACATCTTTTCTTTTTCTTTTGCAAGTGGTAATTCTGAAATACCATGCATAATATCAGATAATTTCGCTAAATCCTTACCTATATTTCCTCCGGGATGAAATTTACCAAATTGTGATTTCTTAAATCCTCGCATTTTAAGTAATGTAATTGCTATTGTGTCCCCTATGATTAAAGCCATTGTAGTTGAGCTAGTAGGAGCTAAATTCAGTGGACATGCTTCTATTGGTTTTTTAAAAAGTATCGCATAATCAGATTTGGAAAATAAAAAACCTTTTTTGTTTGCAGAAATACTTAGTAAAGGAATATTAAATCTTTTTGAATAATTAATAATACCATTTAATTCATATGTTTCACCTGAATTAGAAATTGCAAGTATACAGTCATTTTTAGTTATACTTCCAAGATCTCCATGACTTGCTTCAGTAGGGTGAACAAAGTGTGAAGGGGTTCCTGTCGAAGATAAAGTTGCTGATATTTTATTAGCTATATGTCCACTTTTACCAATTCCTGTAACAATTACTCTTCCTTTGATATTAAAAATAGTTTTAACAAGATTATAATAATTACTATCAAACACCGAACTAATTGTTTTGGCACTTTTTAATTCTGTAAGTAAGACTTTTTTCGCCTCTGAAAGAATTTGAGCTTTATTCATCATTTAATGTTTAAATATATCCTGATCATCCCAACCTTGTAAATCTAGATCGGTTCTAAAAGGAATGAAATCAAAACAGGCTTGAGCAATTTTTACTCTATCTTCTCTAATTAACATTTTGTTAAGTTGTTCCTTTATTTTGTGTAGATACAACACATCTATTGCTGCATATCTTTGCTGTTCTAAAGTTAATTTATTAGAACCCCAATCTGATGTTTGTTCTATTTTAGTAATTTTTTTATTGAGTAACTCCTTACATAAATCCTGATATCCATGTTTATCTGTAAAAGTACGTACTAACTTTGAAGCTATTTTAGTACAAAATATGTTTTGAATATCTACACCATATGTATGTTTGAGTATACCAACATCAAATCTGGCATAGTGAAAAATTTTCAAAACTTTTTTATTTTTTATAATTTTAATCAAATTATAAGGTTTAAAATTAGTATCGTTTATTTTTATTAAATGGCATAATCCATTGCCATTTGATAATTGTACCAAGCACAATCGATCTCTTTGATGATTAAGTCCCATAGCTTCTGTATCAATGGCAATAGATTTACCTAATTTAATATCTTCAGGTAAGTCATTTTGATGCAGTTTAATCTTCATTTTAGTAGAATGTTGTTGTCTTTTATTTGTTTAAAATAATGCTATATCATTTATCGAATAAAAGGTCATGAAAACAGTAGTAATTTTTGGAGGATCCGGTTTTGTAGGAAGACATTTGATAAGAAGAATTGCAAAAAATGGATACAAAATTGTTGTTCCTTACCAACATTCAATAAATGAAGCACAGCTAAGATTATTAGGAACCACTGGGCAGGTAATTCCTCTTAAATTCAGTAAAATTCAAGAAACAATGATTATTAATTTGTTGAACAGTTCTGATGTAATCATAAACCTTAAAACTTTATGGGATGAAAATAAAATTACTTTTCATGAGGGAATTTATCAATTTAACAAGAATCTTACAAATTTGATTCAAAAAATTAATAAAAATATATCACTCATATATTTTTCAGGAATAGGAATTGACAAAAAAACTAAATCAGAAAGAACTAAAGCTATATTTAAAGCGGAAAATTACATTCAAGAGAATTTATCTAATGTTATTATAATAAGACCTGGTATCATAATTGGTGGTGGAGACCCGTTTTTTCTTAGATTACTGCCAATATTTAGATATTCTTTTTTCATTCCCTTTTTTGGTGCTGGAGAAGCAAAAATCCAGCCAGTTTTTGTAGACGATGTAGCTCAAGCAATTAACAAAATCATTATTAATAAGATTAGAGGCAACAAAATATACGAGCTAGTTGGTAAGGAGATATTTACTTTTAAAAATTTTTATAGATTCATTGCAAAAAGTTTGAGTGTTAAGCGCGTTTTTTTTTCTATTCCTTTTAATTTAGCAAAAATAATAGTGAAAATTATAGAAAGAACACCTGTGAAATTATTAACAACAGAGCAATTACTTCTTTTCGAAGTTGATAATATACCTTCAGGAAAATATAATAATTTTTTTGATTTAGAAATCGAACCTCAAGATATTAAAGAAATCATTAAAAAAATAGTTAGGTAAAATACTCAATTATTACTAGAAAATAGCTAAATAATTAGTTTTAGTACATTAATGGTACTAAAATTGACTTTTTGTTATTTATTTTATATTTTAGTCACTATATTAACCTATTTTATAATAAAAATTAGTACTAATAATTTACTAAATGCTTAAATTCGTTAAAATTAACAAGAAAAATCCTGATAAAACAAAGCCTTATATACGTACTAAAACCTTTAATGAAATTTATGGAAAATATGCAAAAGAAAAAGCTGAGGAGCAAGCATCTCGATGCTCCCAATGTGGTATTCCATTCTGTCAAGTTCATTGTCCTCTTCAAAACAATATTCCAGATTGGCTAAAATTAACAGCTGAAGATCGTCTTGAGGAAGCTTATGAACTATCTAGTTCTACAAACAATATGCCTGAAGTATGTGGCCGAATTTGTCCTCAAGACAGACTATGTGAAGGTAATTGTGTAATTGAACAATCAGGTCATGGTACCGTAACTATAGGATCAATTGAAAAATATATAACAGATGTAGCTTGGGAAAATGGATGGATTAAAAACATCCAAGTTGAATCAGAAAAAGATTTTTCAATTGGAATAATTGGTTCAGGACCAGCAGGTTTGGCAGCTGCAGAGCAACTTAGAAAGAAAGGATACCAAATTACAATTTACGACCGCTATGATCGTCCTGGAGGATTGCTTATCTATGGAATACCTAATTTTAAGTTAGAAAAAAAAATTGTTCTCAGAAGAACGAATAGACTAAAAGAAAGTGGCGTAAAGTTTGAGCTAAATTGTAACATTGGTTCATCTATTAGTTTTGATGATTTATACTCTAAACATGATGCTGTTCTTATTGCAACTGGTGTTTATAAATCTCGTGAAATTAAGCTTAACACTTTAAACGCACCTAATGTTGTTCGTGCCTTGGACTTTTTAATAGCTAGCAACAAAAAAGGATTGAATGATATTGTAGAAAATTTTGAAAATGGAAAACTTAATTCTATAAACAAAAATGTAGTCGTAATAGGTGGGGGGGATACAGCTATGGATTGCGTTAGAACCGCTGTTCGCCAAGGAGCAAATTCAGTTAAATGTTTATATCGAAGAGATCAAAAAAATATGCCTGGTTCCCAACATGAAGTATTTAATGCAATGGAAGAAGGTGTTGAATTTAATTGGCTTACATTGCCGACTAAATATGTGGGTATAGAAAAAATTTCCCAAACTAAAATTGTAAAAATGCAATTAGGTTCTCCAGATGAAGCTGGAAGAAGACAACCAGAGATAATTTCTGGGACGGAAGAAAACCTAGATACTGATCTAATTATAGAAGCACTTGGATTTGAACCAGAAAATTTACCCAAAATGTTCGATAAAAATGAACTTCAAGTTACTAAATGGGGAACCTTAAAAATTGATTTTCGAACAATGATGACAAGTATAGAGGGTGTTTTTGCAGCTGGTGACATTGTTAGAGGTGCTAGCTTAGTTGTGTGGGGAATTAAAGATGGCCGTGATGCAGCAATTAACATTGATAACTTTTTGGTAAAAAAAATAGAAAACCAAAACTATAGCGCTAATAATAATGAAAAAGAGTTTGTCCATGGATAGTAGTTTATTTATTGATAAGTGGAATAAGAATAAAAGCAAATTAATTAAAAATCATGTCTATAGAGAAGAAGATGAACATTCTTCTTGTGGTGTTGGTTTAATTGCTTCAATTAACGGAATTTCATCTAGAAAAATTGTTGAAATGGGGGTCCAGGCTTTAAAAGTACTCTATCACCGCGGAGCAATTGATGCAGACGGAAAGACAGGAGATGGAGCAGGCATACAACTTGAGCTTCCTAAAGAATTTTTTAGAGAACAAATTGAAAGAGCTGGACATAAACCAAATGAAAACCCCTTCGCAGTGGGCATGGTATTTCTACCTCGAACTGATTTTACCGCACAGGAAAGATCTAGAACAATAGTCGAATCAGAAATAATTCAGGGTGGTTTTCAAATTTATGGTTGGCGACACGTTCCCATAGATACAAAAACTATTGGTGAAAAAGCAAAAACTACTAGGCCAGAAATTGAACAAATTCTAATTGGTAGTATTACAAAATATAATCAAATAGAGCTTGATAGTAAATTATATTTAATAAGAAAGCGCATCGAAAAAAAAATTCGACAAGAAAATATAAATGATTTTTATATTTGTTCCCTGTCTTCTCAATCTATAATTTACAAGGGAATGTTTTTAGCTGAACAATTATCAAATTTTTATCCCGATATGCAAGACAAAAGATTTATTTCTAAATTTGCAGTTTATCATCAAAGATATTCAACAAATACATTTCCTACGTGGTCTTTAGCACAACCATTTAGGATCATTGCTCACAATGGAGAAATTAATACATTAAAGGGGAATAAAAATTGGATGGCTGCACATGAACCAAGAATGAACCACCTTAATTTTGGAAAAAGTATTAATGATTTAAAACCCATAATTGACTTAAATGCTTCTGATTCAGCGGCTCTAGATGCAGCTATAGAATTGCTAGTTAGATCAAATAGATCTTTGCCAATGGCCAAATTAATGACAATACCAGAGGCTTGGGCTCATAGAAGAGACTTTCCAAAAAAATTGAAGGATTTATATGCCTACGCTAATGCGGTTATAGAACCTTGGGATGGGCCAGCTGCCATTTGTGGAGTGCATGATGAATGGGCAATAGCTGGAATGGATAGGAATGGTTTAAGACCAATGCGCTTTACTTTAACTAAAGATTATTTAGTTGCTGGTTCTGAATCTGGGATGGTTGATCTTGAAGAGAATGAAATCATCCAAAGAGGACGTGTTGGCCCTGGACAAATGATAGCTATTAATTTTAAAGAAGAAAAATTTTATAGTGACCAAAATATAAAAAGCTCGTTATCTAATTCTCGACCATTTGGGGAATGGACAAAAAAAATAATTCATATTGATAAATTAGTACAATCTGTTGATGAGGAATTTAGAGAAATTGACTCTAACGATCTAAGAAAAAGAATGACATCTTTTGGATGGACAATTGAAGATATGGAATTGATATTACATCCTATGATCGCAGAACAAAAAGAAGCCACTGGATCAATGGGAGATGATACACCCCTAGCTGTGCTCTCAGAACAATATAGAGGACTCCATCATTTTTTTAGACAAAATTTTAGTCAAGTTACGAATCCTCCAATAGATAGTTTGAGAGAAAAAGTGGTAATGAGCCTAAGAACAAAAATAGGAAATTTAAGTAATATTCTAGATGAAAATCAGAGCCAATGTGAACACCTTCAATTAAGCTCACCTCTTTTATCGATTAATCAGTTTAAAACTATGCGGCAGTATATGAAAGAGACCGTTAAAATTATTGATACCACAATGGATTTACAAAAAGAGAATCCAAATTTTAAAAATGAATTAACTAGAATTAATGAGGAAGCAGAACACGCAGTTAGATCTGGATTTGTACATATTATTTTGACAGATAAAGAATTATCTAAAAATAGGTTAGCCCTACCAATGATTTTAGTAACTAGTTCAGTGCATCATTATTTAGTTAAAAAAAACTTAAGAACTTTTACATCTCTAAATGTTCAGTCGGCTGAATGTTTAGATGTTCACTATTACTCAGTTTTAATAGGTGTTGGAGCAACAAGTATAAATGCGTATGTGGCTCAACAGGCAATAGCTGAACGACATAAAAGAGGATTGTTTCAAAATTTATCATATGAGGAATGCGTAGAAAGATACATTAGAGCTGTTAATAATGGTTTGTTAAAAGTTATGAGTAAAATGGGCATTTCGGTTGTAAGTTCTTACAGAGGTGGTTGCAATTTTGAAGCCATTGGTTTGAGTAGAAATCTAATGAGTGATTATTTTCCAACTATGAGTTCAAAGATTTCTGGAATGGGCTTAGTAGGTCTTCAAAAACGTTCTTTATTAGCTCATAAGAAAGCTTTTGATGATAATATAATAAACTTATCCATTGGAGGGTTTTATCGTTATCGCAAAGGAGGTGAAAAACATGCTCATGGAGCAGCATCAATACATATGCTTCAAAGTGCCGTTGGTAGTGATAATTACTCTTTATATAAAAAATATACAAATTTAGTAAACAAAGATCAACCTATAAATATTCGCGATTTATTAGATTTTAATTCTAATCGACAATTTGTATCTAATGAAAATGTTGAAAATATTTATGAAATTCGAAAACGTTTGGTTGCTCCAGGCATATCTCTTGGCGCCTTAAGCCCAGAAGCCCATGAAACACTTTCAATTGCAATGAATAGAATTGGCTCAAAATCGGATTCAGGTGAGGGCGGAGAAGATCCTAAGAGATCTATTCTGAAAGCTAACGGAGACAATCCATCATCACGAATTAAACAAATTGCAAGTGGACGTTTTGGTGTAACTGCAGAGTATTTAAATAATTGCGATGAAATAGAAATTAAAATCGCTCAAGGTGCAAAACCGGGAGAAGGAGGACAATTACCTGGCAATAAAGTAACAAATTTAATTGCTAAACTTCGACATTCAATAACTGGTGTAACTTTGATTAGCCCTCCTCCTCATCATGATATTTATTCAATTGAAGATCTAGCTCAGCTGATTTATGATCTCAAACAAATTAATCCGAAAGCTAGGGTTTGTGTTAAATTAGTTGCTCAATCAGGCATAGGTACTGTTGCAGTTGGTGTTGCTAAGGCAAAAGCTGATACGATTCTTATTTCTGGTCATAGTGGCGGTACGGGTGCAAGTCCGCAGACTAGTATTAAATACGCAGGACTTCCCTGGGAGTTAGGATTAAGTGAAGTTCATCAAGTATTATCTCTAAATAATCTTAGAGATAAAGTTATCCTTAGAACAGATGGGGGCTTAAAAACAGGCAAAGATATAGTTATAGCTGCAATGCTGGGAGCAGAAGAATATGGAATTGGAACAGCAAGTTTAGTAGCAATGGGTTGCATTATGGTTAGACAATGTCATTCTAATACTTGTCCTGTGGGAGTTTGTTCACAAGACGAATCATTAAGAGAAAAATTTACTGGCACACCTGAAAAAGTAATTAATTTATTTACCTTTATTGCTGAAGATGTACGAGAAATTTTAGCATCACTCGGATTTAAAACTTTACATGAAATTATTGGAAGAACAGATTTATTGTATCAATTAAATAGGGGCAGTGCCGATCTCGATGATTTAGATTTAAATCCTATTTTAACTAATATTGACACAGATATAGGGAATTATAATCTTAAATTAATGAAAATAAATCATATTGCTGAAAGTTTAGATAAAAAAATTATTAATGATGCTTCTCCATTATTTGAGAATAAAGAAAAGATTCAGTTAACTTATAATGTAAAAAATACTAACAGAGCTTTAGGAACAGGTTTATCATCAGAAGTAACAAGAAGATTTGGAATGGAAACTCTTCCTGACGATCATGCCAGTATAAGATTGCGGGGAACAGCCGGCCAATCACTAGGAGCCTTCTTAGCAAAAGGTATTACCCTTGAAGTCTTTGGTGATGCAAATGATTATGTTGGAAAAGGCCTTTCAGGAGGTAAAATTATTGTTCGGCCAAAGGTATCCTCAAGTCTCTCTACAAAAGATAATGTTATAATAGGCAATACAGTTTTATATGGAGCTACCAAGGGGAATTTATATGCAGCAGGTATGGCGGGAGATAGGTTTTGCGTGAGAAATTCGGGGGCAGAAGCTATTGTTGAGGGCTGTGGAGACAACGGATGTGAATACATGACTGGAGGTCATGCTATCATTCTAGGATCAATAGGAAATAATTTTGCAGCTGGTATGACTGGTGGAATGGCTTTTGTGTATGATAAAGAAGGCACACTACCAGTTAGAATAAACTTAGATGATGTTATTTATCAGCAGCAGATGACCCAATATTGGGAAGATTATTTATTATCAAAAATAACAGAGCACTATAAGATTACTAATTCTAATCATGCAAAAAATTTAATAGATAATTGGGATAAAGAAAAATTTCTTTTTTGGCAAGTTGTTCCAAAAGAAATGTTAAATAAATTCGAACAGGCAGTCATTGTTAATAATGTGAAAAGAGCATAATTATATTAATTCTCTAATATTAGTTATTGCATTATTAATTGATTTTAGATCTTTTTTAGATGATAAACGATGATCGCCTGATTTTAAATAACGAATTTGAACATTTTTACTTGAAACACTTTTCAATATTTTTAGAGGTATTTTAATATTAACAACTTTATCTTTAAGTCCCTGTATTAATATTATCGGTTTTTTAAACTTAAACGATTTGTTTAAAATTTTATTTTTTTTGAGTTCAATAAAAAATTTATTCGTTAAAATATAAGAAAAACCATAATCCAACAAATGTTTTGTATAACCTTTTTTCTTAATTTCTAATTTGGATTTTTTTGATAAACTAAAGTACAGCTCGTCTCCAAAATCAGGAGCAGCTGCCAATCCTAATAAGCCAGCTATTTTTTTTGGTCGTGCTTTGGCTACTAACATCATAAGCCAGCCGCCCATACTGCTACCAATTATTATTTGAGGACCTCTTGTAAGATTATCAATTAATTCAATAAGATCATTTTTCCAATCTTTAATAGAAAAATCTTCGAAGTTACCAAAGGATTTTCCATGACCACGGCAATCAAATCGAAGAAAAGCTAATTTGTTTTTTATGGCATATTTCTCAATACTAATTGCCTTTAAACCTCTCATATCAGAATTTAAACCATGAACAAAAACTAAGCCTGGGGATTTGCCTTTTATATATTTATAGGCAATTTTCTGATTAAATTTGTTAATATAATAACTCATCTTATAACAAAATTAATTTAGTTTATAACATATTTATATTAATGAAAAATTTTAAATTAATGCAAATAATCCCGTCATTAGAATCAGGTGGCGTTGAACAAGGAACATTGGATGTAGCTAATTATTTAGCTGAAAGAGAAATTCAAAACTATATAATTTCTAATGGTGGTAACATGCTACCTTATCTTAAGAAAAAAAATATTGAACATTTTACACTACCTGTGCATTCTAAAAACTTTCTTGGTATGCCTCTAGTAGCAAAAAAAATTAACAAAATAATTTTAAATAAAAAAATTAATATTCTTCATATCAGATCACGGGCACCTGCATGGCTTCTACCTTATATTGATAAAAAAAAACTAAAATGTGTTTCAACCTTTCATAATGTTTACGGTACACAAAATATATTTAAAAAAATTTACAATAAGAGATTAAGTAAAGTAGATCATATTGTAGCGATATCAGAGTATGTTAAAAATCAAATTGTAGAAAAATATAAAATAAGCCCTAATAAAATTAAGATTATTAACAGAGGCACTGATGTTAATCATTTTAATCCAAAAATTAGTAACCAAACTGAATTTGCGCATTTTTTGAATAATAAAAATATATTACCAGATAAAAAAATAATTTTATTTCCAGGACGATTAACTGATTGGAAAGGTCAAATTAATTTTTTAAAAATTGTTGAACATTTTAAATCTGATCCAATTATCTTTTATTTTGTTGGTGATGACAAAAATACTTCTTATAGGGATAAACTTCTAAATATTATCAGAAAAAAAAATCTTAACAAAACTTGTAAAATTCTTGGACATATGAATAAAAATGATTTGCAAATGATGTACTGCTGTTCGGATATTGTTATTTCCGCACCTTTAAAACCTGAAGGATTTGGACGAATTGTTAGTGAAAGTTTAGCAATGCAAAAAATTATATTGGCCTATAATTTTGGAGGAGTTGAGAATCAATTAAAAGGATTAGATTCTTTGTACAAGATTAAACCTTATGATCATGATGAATTAAAAGAAAAAATTACGCATGTTATGAATTTATCAAAAAATCAAATTGAAAAATTAGGTTTAATTGCTAGACAGCATGTAATAAGTAAATATTCTAGAGATAAAATGCTTCAAAAATATTATGATTTTTATGAAGGAATACTTAATTGAACAAAATATTAATTATCAAACATGGATCGTTGGGAGATATTGTTTCAGCAACTTCAGTGTTGAAAGATATACGTGATCATTTTTCTAAAGCTGAAATTGTTATTTTAACAACTGAACAATTTCATGGGTTTTTATTAGATTCTTTTTTAACTGATAATGTTTTAATTGATGATAGAAAAGGAATTAAATACACATTAAAATTAATAACAATGATTGTAAAATCAAAATTTGATTTAATCATAGACCTTCAAAATTCAATGCGCACAAAAATTTATGGTATGTTATTTCGCTTATTAACTAATGCTAGTTTGAATGGTACTCATTTATTTTCAACGATACGCTACAGATACGATATTAATAAGATGCCCAGTGTTATTGATGGTTTATCAAATCAAGTTGAAATGTTAGGCATTAAGTGCAGAAGAAAGCCATATCTTGATTGGCTAAATAACAATAAAACGAAAATTAACCAAATTGTTGAGAAAAAATTTATTATTATTAACCCAGGTTGTTCAAAAAAAAGTATTCAAAAAAAATGGCCCGCAGAAAATTATTTAGAAATTTGTAAGTATCTGAATAATATAAATATTTTACCAGTTTTAATTGGAACCAAGGATGATGAAAAGGAAATTGAAAAAATTTCTAATCAATCTAGTAATGTTCTTAATTTATGCAATAAATCTCCACTTCCAGTAATTTATGAAATTGCACAAAAAGCAATTGGAACTATATCTAATGATACAGGGCCTGCACATCTTATAGCTGCTACAGGATGTAAAATTCATTTAATTTTATCTTCATTTTCAAATATTGATACAGTTATTCCAAGAGGACAGAATGTTACTTTTACTCAAAAGCAAAATATAAATAATATTACAGCTAATGAAATTATTGATCAAGTAAGTCGAATATTCAGATTATGAATATAGATATAATATTGCCTTTTAAAGAAATTTTTTCTGAAAAAAAAGCATCCGCAGTTTCTCTTACAGTAAAAAATAGTATGGAATATTCAATATATTTTGATTCAATCAAAGTCTATGGTCAAATGACATCCAAGCCTTTTTTTAAAAAAAATTTTCAAGGTATTAAACCAAATTGGTTTTTACATTTAGGTAACAATCAATCAATTTTAAAAAATTATATACAAGTAATCAAAAACAACTCCAACTCAAAAAGACTGATTGAGATTCATAATAGACCATATCTTTTTAATACTGCTATTAAAAAAATTAAAAATTATCCGATTACCCTTCATTTTCACAATGATCCTAATACTATGCGAGGTTCAAAAACTATTTTAGAGAGAAAAAAAATAGCTGAAAAAGCTGCAGCAGTTTATTTTGTTAGTAAATTTATTAAAGATAAATACTTAGAGGGTATAGATAAAGAATATAATAATTTACACATCCTTCCAAATGGCGTTGAAAGAAGACTGAATCACATACCAGATAAAAAAAAAGAAGTAGTTTTTGTAGGTCGATTAGTTCCAGAAAAAGGAGCACATTTATTTGTTAAAGCAATTAGTTCTATTGTGAAAAATAATCCCAAATGGTTATTTAGAATAATAGGAACAGCAAAAGCTGGTCAAAATAACTTAATATCAAGTTATGAAAAGCAAACTATCGAAGAATTCAATAAACTAGGACCCAATACATTATATTCTGGTTTTATTCCAAATAAAGAGGTTCAAGAAATTTTAAAATGTAGCTCAATTCTTATAGTACCTTCATTATGGGATGATCCGTTTCCATTAATTGCCCTAGAAGGAACGTGCAACGGAATGGCTGTTATTGCTTCTAACAGAGGAGGTTTAACTGAAATGTTGTGTAATACCGGAATATTGATTGATGATATTGACGAAAATAATCTGAAAGATACGATCAATAGTTTAGTTTTGAATGAGGAGAAACTAACTAAATACCAGAATAAATCATGGGAAAATTACTCTTTTAACCAGAGTTTAATAGTAAAAAATCAGGATAGAATCAGATCAGAAATAGTCAATAATTTTTTTAGTCACAATACTAAAATTTTTTAAAATAATATATAAATCAAAACTTGAATAATAAAATGAAAAGACTTATATGTGATTGCCATGTGTTTTAATCGTTAAGTATGCTTTCACAAGCTGTTTTCACCTTCAATATTATTAAGTTTTGAATTTTAGTTATAGATCTAAAAAAGATTCTGGGCCCAGAACTAATGAGCATATTACTGCTAGTGAGGTGCGGGTTATTTCGTCAAAAGGTGAACAACTTGGAATAATTAGTATTAGGGAGGCACTTAATCATGCTGAAGATGAAGGATTTGATTTGGTTGAAGTTTCTCCAGATGCAAAACCTCCTGTCTGTAAAATTATTGATTATGGCAAACTTAAATATAGAGAACAAAAAAGTAAAAAAGAAGCTAAAAAAAAGCAAAAAACTATTGAAGTAAAAGAAATTAAAATGAGGCCCGGTATAGATACCCATGACTATCAAGTTAAGCTAAAAGCACTACACAAATTTATTGATGGAGGAAATAAAGTTAAAGTTTCTATGAGATTTAGAGGCAGAGAAATGGAACACCAAAATATTGGAATAAATTTGTTAAACAAATTAACAGCAGAAGTATCAGAATATGCAAAGGTAGAAGTTCCGCCTAAATCTGAAGGTAGGCAAATTATGATGATTTTGGTTCCTCAATTGACAAAATAATTTTCAATAAGATTGTTGCTTGTGAATCACATTTTGTCTATAAGCCGCATAAACTAGTTATGGCCTGCGGGGCAGCCTGACAGTTAAATTAATAATAAGGAGTTTTAATGCCCAAGCTTAAAACAAAAAGTAGTTTAAAAAAGCGTTTTTCACGAACAGGAACGGGCAAAATAAAGTTTAAACCTTCTGGTAAACGTCATGGTATGAGCAAACGTTCAAACAAATTTATACGCAATACAAAAAGATCAAGTATTATGGCTCCTGCAGATGCTGCATTAATTGATCATATGTTGCCTTATAATAAATAGAGGTAAATGATGGCAAGAGTATCTAGAGGTGTGACAGCGCATGCAAAACATAAAAAAGTTATAAAACGAGCTAAAGGCTATTATGGTAGAAGAAAAAATGTTTTTAGAGTTGCAGTCCAAGCTGTTGAGAGAGGAATGCAATACGCCTATCGCGATAGAAGAAAAAGGAAAAGTGATTTTCGTGGATTATGGATCCAACGTATCAATGCAGGCGCTAGAATTTACGGCCTGACATATTCTCAATTTATTAATGGCTTAAAAAAAGCATCTATTGAAATAGACAGAAAGATCTTAGCAGAGTTAGTTGTAAATCAACCTGAGGTATTTAAATCTTTGGTTGAAAAAGCACAATCTGTTAGGTAGTTTTTTATCAATATATAATTTATATATACCCCTATGTCTTTATCACTTGATAAGAGCGACATTGAAGCCAAAATAAAAGATTTATCTAATTTGGAGGATTTAGAGTTATTAAGAATTCTATATCTTGGCAAAAAAGGTTTAATACCTCAGCAAATGAAATCATTATCTTCATTATCCGATGAAGATAAAAAGATAAATGGACAAGAGTTAAATCAAATAAAATCATTTTTAGAAATAGAATTATCGGAAAAAAAACAATTTTTTGAAAATGAAAAAATTAATAAAAAGTTACAATCTGAAAAAATCGATACAACGCTTCCTCCTAGAGATTTTAATTCAGGTAAAATTCATCCTATAAGTCAGTCAATTTATAAAATTATTGATATTTTTTCATCCATGGGATTTTCGGTAAAAAGTGGTCCTGATATTGAAACAGATTTTAATAATTTTTCAGCATTGAATATTCCCGAGCATCATCCAGCAAGAGAAATGCAAGATACTTTTTATGTTGATTGTTTTCTTGATAATGAAGACAGAGTATTGAGAACTCATACTAGTCCTGTTCAAGTTAGAACGATGTTAAATGAGGAACCTCCTATTAGAATTATCGTTCCTGGACGAACCTATAGAAGCGACTCTGACGCAACTCATACTCCAATGTTTCATCAAGTAGAAGGTTTATTAATCGATCAAACTTCTTCAATGTCTCACTTAAAAGGATGCTTGATTGATTTTTTAAAAGAATTTTTTGAAATCAGTAATTTACAGTATCGTTTTAGACCAAGCTATTTTCCTTTTACTGAACCAAGTGCCGAAATGGATGTTGCTTTTACAAAAAAAAATAATGTAATAAATATTGGTGAAGGAAATCAATGGCTTGAAATTTTAGGTTGCGGGATGGTCAATCCTCGCGTTCTAGAGAATTGTCAAATTGACTCTACTAAATATCAAGGTTTTGCCTTTGGTATGGGAATCGAACGTCTTTCAATGTTAAAATATGGTATTTCCGATGCACGCAGTTTTTTTGAAAACGATTTTCGCTGGCTCTTACATTATGGCTTTAATCCTTTGGATTTAACTTCTTCTTCTGGAATATAAAATGAAATTTACTTTAAGTTGGCTTTACGATCATTTGGATAGCAAAGCGGATGTAAATGTTATTATTAATACCTTAACAAATATCGGTCTTGAGGTGGAGTCAGTACAAGATAAAGAACAAGAGTTTAAAGCCTTTACGGTAGCACAGGTAACTAATGTAAAAAAACATCCTGACGCTGATAGGTTAAAAGTATGCGATGTAAAAACAAAAAATGGAAATTTTCAAGTTGTATGTGGAGCGCATAACGTTAAAACTGGAATGCTAGGAATTTTTGCTCCAATAAATACCTACATTTCAGGTACAAAATTGCATTTAAAAAAATCTAAAATCAGAGGCATTGAATCTTGTGGCATGCTTGTATCTGAAAGGGAAATGGGAATATCCGATGAACATGAGGGAATTATTGAAATTGATAAATCATATCAAGTAGGTGATTCCTTTGCCAAGATTTTTGGATTAGATGATCCGATTATTGAAATAAATATTACTCCCAATAGATCAGATTGTTTGTCTGTAAGAGGTATTGCAAGAGATCTTGCTGCAGCTGGTTTGGGAACTTTAAAAGAAATAAAATTTGAAAAAATTAAAGGGAATTTTGAAAGCAATATTAAATGGAAGAGAAATTTTAATAAAAATGAAGATTTTTTATGTCCAGGAGTTTCTGGAAGATTATTTAAAAATATTAATAATATTGAAAGTCCCGATTGGTTAAAAAAGAAATTAAAAGCAATAGGTCTAAAACCTATATCAGTATTAGTTGATATTACAAATTATGTAACTTTTGATTTAGGAAGACCATTGCATGTTTATGATGCTGATAAAGTAAATGGGAATCTTAGTATGCGCTTGGCAAAGCAAAATGAAGAATGTGAAACCCTTGATGAAAAAAAATATTACTTGAATTCTGACACAGTTGTTATTGCTGATGATAATATTCTCCATGGTATTGGTGGAATTATGGGTGGACTTCATAGTAGATGTTCGCTTCATACAAAAAATGCTTTTTTAGAGGTCGCTCTTTTTGATCCAATAAGTATAACTAAATCAGGAAGGAAATTAAATCTACAAAGTGATGCAAGATATCGCTTTGAAAGAGGAATAGATCAAACCTCTATTGAATGGGGTGTTCACAAAGCAACAGAATTAATACAAAAGTATTGCGGTGGCGAAGTAAGTGAGATTACTTCGGACCATTTAGCATTAGATAAAAAAAGTAAAATTGATTTTCACACCCAAAAAATAAAAACATTAGGAGGAATTGAAATTGATGAAAAACATCAAATCAAAATTTTAGAAAAACTTGGCTTTGTTATAAAATCTAATAAAAATAATATATTAAAAATTGAAGTACCTTCTTTTCGCCCTGATATTGAGGGTGAGGCTGATATTGTTGAGGAAATATTGAGAATTTATGGATTTGATAAAATTGAGCCAATTTCCATAAGCCATGATACGAATATTAAGAGAAATATTTTAAGTGAAAATTTACTTCCTTTTTATAAAACAAAAAGATTAATTGCTAACAGAGGTTATCTAGAGACCGTTTCTTGGTCTTTTATGTCTTTAGAACACGTAAATTTTTTAAAAGATAATCAACTAATTAAAATTAAAAATCCAATAAGTTCAGATTTGAATATAATGCGGCCATCAATTTTTCCCAACCTTCTAAATTCAATCAATTTTAATATTGCTAAATTATTTGATAATGGAAAAATGTTTGAAGTAGGGCCTATTTTTATTCATGATAAAAATGAAAATCAGTCAATGATTGCTTCCGGTATTAATTATGGTTCTAAAATTTCCTCTACATGGGATCAAGAAAAAAGATTATTTGATGTATATGATGTTAAAAGTGATATTTTTTATGTTCTCGAGCAACTTAATGCTCCAATAGATAAATTAGTTCATGAGAGTTGTAACAGTGAATTTTATCACCTTGGTAAATCAGCCCAATTACGATTAGGAAAAAATATTCTTGCTAATTTTGGTGAAATTAACCCAATAGTTCTTAAAAAATTTGATATTAAAGCTACTGTTTGTGGTTTTGAAATTTTTTTGGATAACTTGGATCAATTTCAATACAAAAAATCTTCTACAAAAAAATCCTTTGATAACAATCCACTACAGCTCGTTGAAAGAGATTTTGCTTTTGTATTACCTAAAGATCTTAGGACAATCGATCTTACCAATGCTATAAGAAAATTAGACAAAAGACTAATCAAACAAGTTGTAATTTTTGATATATTTGAAGGTGGAAAACTTCCAGAAAACAAAAAAAGTATCGCATTAAAAGTCATTCTTCAGCCTTTTGAAAAAACTTTTACAGACAAAGAAATAGAAAAAATTTCAAATACAATTATTGCTCTTATCTCAAAATCGTTTGATGGTGAATTAAGACAATAATGACAGAATTAAATCAACTTAGAAATTTTTCAATTATAGCACATATTGATCACGGCAAGTCAACCTTAGCAGATAGACTAATTCAGTTTTGCGGAGGTTTATCTGATAGAGAGATGAAAGAACAGGTTTTGGATTCTATGGAATTAGAAAGAGAGAGAGGAATTACAATCAAAGCTCAAACAGTAAGATTAACCTACAAAGCTGATGATGGAAAAAATTATATTTTGAATTTAATGGATACCCCAGGGCATGTTGATTTTGCTTATGAAGTATCAAGATCTTTAGCAGCTTGTGAGGGGTCAATACTAATTGTTGACTCTACACAAGGAGTAGAAGCACAAACTCTTGCTAATGCTTATCAAGCAATTAATAATAACCATGAAATAATTCCTGTTTTAAATAAAATCGATTTACCCTCATCTGAACCTCAAAAAATAAAAGATCAAGTGGAGGATATACTTGGTATTGAATCTCAAAATGCAGCTTTAGTTTCTGCAAAAACAGGAAAGGGGGTAAAAGAGCTTCTTGAAAAAATTGTTAAAAAACTTCCACCGCCTTCTGGAAGTGATGCCAAACCTCTAAAATGCATGTTAGTTGATAGTTGGTATGACAGTTATTTAGGCGTTGTTATTATTGTTAGAGTTATTGATGGGCAATTAAAGAAAAATCAAAAAATTCGTTTTATGGCTACAGGAGTTAATCATACTATTGATCGAGTCGGTATTTTTTCTCCAAAACCAATAGAAATAGATTCATTAGGCCCTGGAGAAATAGGTTTTATTAACTCTGGTATCAAAAGTGTTTCAGACTGTAAAGTTGGTGACACAATTACTGAAGAGAATAAACCAGCTGGAGAGGCACTTCCAGGTTTTAAGCCGTCTCAGCCAGTTGTTTTTTGTGGAATGTTCCCTGTTGATTCAGATGATTATGAACATTTAAGAGATAGCATGGTTAAACTTGCCCTCAATGATTCAAGTTTTTCATATGAACCAGAAGTTAGTCCTGCACTTGGATATGGTTTTCGATGTGGATTTTTAGGCTTATTACATTTAGAGATTATTAGAGATCGATTTGAGAGAGAATTTAACCTAGAACTTGTAACAACAGCACCTTCAGTTGTTTATAAAATTAATTTAAAAAATAATACTGTTTTAAATCTTCATAATCCTACTGATCTACCTGATTCTGTTAAAATTAATTCTATTGAAGAACCATGGATAAAAGCAACTATTATTGTACCTGATGAATATCTGGGTTCTGTTTTAAAACTCTGCACTTCTAAAAGAGGAATTCAATATCAACTATCTTATAGCATGACTAGAGCTATGGTAGAATATAAACTTCCATTGAATGAAGTAGTGTTTGATTTTTATGACCAATTAAAATCAATAACAAAAGGCTATGCGAGTTTTGATTATGAAATTACTGGATACGAAGTTGATGATCTCGTTAAAGTAAGTATTATGATTAATGGTGATGAAGTAGATGCTCTTTCTTTGATTGTTCACAGAAATCGATCTCAACAGCGAGGGAGAGCTTTATGTGAAAGATTAAAAGAATTGATTCCAAGACAACAATTTAAAGTTGCGATTCAAGCAGCTATAGGGGGAAAAATTATAGCCCGTGAAACAGTTTCATCTTTTAGAAAAGATGTAACTCAAAAGTTATACGGAGGGGATGTTACAAGAAAAAATAAATTATTGGACAAACAAAAAAAAGGTAAAAAAAGAATGAGACAATTTGGAAAAGTTGATATTCCACAAAATGCATTTCTCAATGCTTTAAAAATGGGAGAAAATTAATTATTTTGATAAGCATTATTTTAACTGTTCACTAAGAAGCATTTTTAAAGATAGTAGAAGGAAAATTTTAGCAACCGGTGAGTTTATTTTAATCAAAAATTGAATATCTCAAAATGCAATAAACTGCTATAAATCCGTCTTTCCAAGTAATTTTTTTTCCTTCTTCATAGGATCTTCCATTATAACTTACTCCTATTTCGAAAAATCTACATTTTTTCTTTGCTAATTTAATAGTGATTTCAGGTTCAAAACCAAAGCGCCTCTCTTTAATTTTAATATCATTAAATAAATTTTTTCTAATAGCTTTAAAACCAGTTTCCATATCGGTAAGGTTTAAATTTGTAAACATATTGCTTAGATTTGTTAATAAAAAATTACCCAATCTATGCCAATAAAACATAGCTCTAACTGGTTGACCACCAGAAAATCTAGATCCATACACTACATCCGCTTTATTATCTAAAATTGGTTTTATCATTTTTATATGTTCAGAGGGATCATATTCTAAATCAGCATCTTGAATGAGCACTATATCTCCTGATGCAACTTTTAATCCTGAATTAATGCACGCACCTTTCCCCTTGTTTTTTTCATGACGCAATATTTTAAAATCTTTGTTATTACCAAATTCTTTTACAATTAAATTATTTGTATTATCAACTGATCGATCGTCTATAACAATTATTTCTTTATTACTATATGCGTTATTAATAACTTTTTTTAACAAAGGAATTATAGTTTTTTCCTCATTAAAACATGGAATAATTATTGAAAGTTTCATAAACTTTTAAAATACTTTATAGTTTCTTTTAGTCCGTCATCTAAGCTTACACTTGTATCCCATTTTAATTTTTCTTTTGCCTCTTTTAAATCCGGTTTTCTTCTTACAGGATCATCTTCTGGGAGTTTTATAAAATTTATCTTGCTTTTAGAGTTAGTAATTCTGATAATTTTTTTAGCTAAATTTAGTATTGTAATTTCATTACTTGAGCCAATATTGATTGGCCCTGTAATATTTTTATTAGTATTCATTAAATTAATAATACCCTTAACGGTATCATCAACATAACAAAAACATCTTGTTTGTTTGCCATCACCATAAATATAAATTGTATTATTTGTTATTGCTCTAATTATTATATTGCTTATAACTCTCCCATCATTTACGTCCATCTGAGGCCCAAATGTGTTAAAAATTCTTGCTACTTTAATCTTTAATTTATAACTCCTATAAAAATCAAAAAAAAGAGTTTCAGCTGCTCTTTTACCTTCATCATAACATGCTCTTTTACCTATTGGATTTACATTACCCCAATATTTTTCATTTTGGGGATGCTTTAGAGGGTCACCATATATTTCACTAGTTGATGCTTGAAAAATTTTTGATTTATTAAATTTTGCTAAATTTAACAAATTTATTGATCCCAAAACATTTGTTTTTAAAGTTTCAATGGGATTTATTTGATATTGTTTTGGTGAAGCTAGACTAGCTAAATTGTAAATCTCATCACACTTAAATTTGAATGATTTCGTAATATCTAGCTTTTTAAAATGAAAATATTTATTTCCCATAAATTCTGAAATATTTTTTTTATTTCCAGTAGATAGATTATCGACACATAATATATTATGTTTTTTCTTAAGTAGTTTTTTGCATAAATGGTGACCGATAAATCCAGAACCTCCCGCAACTAATATTTTTTTCATTATTTTTATACTGATATCTTATTATAAATAATTTCTTATATGTTTTGATTCTTTTAACATATATTTATATTTGGCTATCTTGTTTATTAAATTATTAATAAATTTTATATATTTAATATTCTAATTTTATACTTTATTGTAGTATTTGTGGGCATAACTTTTTCATTTTATTTAATCTGTTTACTTATATTTTTGATTAGCATTAATGGTTTTGGAAAATTATTACTAAATATATTTAAAATAAATGAACCATTATTTAAAGATTGCAAAAATTTAGAATTTATTATTGGTTTAATCTTCATAGGTTTGTTTTCAATTATTATAAATCTTTTTAGTAATTTGAATGATTTGATATCGATTTGTATAATTTTTCTAGGCCTTGTTTCTTATTTCTTTTTTTTTCTTAAAATAGATAATAAAATAAAAGAAATTTATACAATTTTATTTGTTGTTCTAATATCCATATTTTTTTCGTTTTACGCAACAATTAATGATGATTTTGATTATCATTTTAAAACAATTAATAATTTCAAAGAGTTTGCTGTTTTTGATATTATACATGGAAGACGAATTAGTTATAATTCACATTGGTTGCTAATTAATTCAGCTTATTATTTGAGTTATTTTCCTGCAACAGTTTTTTGCATTACATCTTTATTTTATAGTTTGACTATATTTGATTTTTATAATTCATTTAAAAAAAATTTATTAAATGAATATTATTTAACCAGCATATATTCATTCTTTGTATTAATTTTTTTATTGGGAGTATTAAATCAATTTAAAGAATATGGAACAGATTTTCCAGGACAATTAATTCTATTTTATATTTCTTTATTTTTTTTGAAATTTATAAATTCAAAAAAAAATTATGGTGAAATTCAATTTTATTTAATAATTTTGTTACTTGCTTTTTTTGCAGTTGCAATAAAGATATCAAATTCTTTGATTTTCATTCTTTTGATTTTTATTTATTTGCAGTTGCAACAGAAGAAGCTACTTTTATTCTTGTCAATTATTGTTTCAATTCCTACTTTTTTTTGGATTGTACAAAATTATATTATTAGTGAATGTTTGATTTGGCCAGTTAGTTTTACTTGTCTTGAAAATGTTGAAAAAGCAACAATTGAAATGAATATAATTGAATCTTTTGCTAAAGGAGATATTAATGCTTTTGTTGATACTACCAATTTTCAATGGGTATATGTATGGTTTAATAATCATTTTAAAAAATTAATTGAAATATATGGATTTTATTTTATTTTATCTTTATCACCAGTTTTAATATTTTATTTTAAATCTACTCTGAATAACAAGAATCATTCAAAAATTAAGATTAAAGAATTATTGTTTAAGTTTGAATATCCATATAGTTTTTTTGTATTTATCATCATAATTTTTAATATTATTTGGTTTATTAAGGCACCAGCATATCGTTTTGGAGTTTTTTATAATTTAAGTTTTTTAATAATTATACTAATTCCATTTTGGGAAGATCTATTATCAAAAAACAAAAAATTTGCTACACATGCACTTAAATTTCTTTTGTTAGTTTCAATAATTTTCTTTATTTATAAAAATATTGCAAAATACGACAAGTATATAGACAGATATGGCGTGCTTTGGCCTAATATTGTTAATGGTAAATTGATTCAACCTTTAAATTAACTTAGATTAATATTAAAACTTATCACAATTCTTTCTTCATTGGATTGACTAGCTTCAACAGAGTGCTGAAGATAACTAGGAAATAAAACTAATAAACCTTCTTTCGGTTCTATAGAGTGTGAATTTGCATTTAATTTATTGGGTCTGTTTGACTTAGGGTGACTGAAAACAGGCGCTGCACGTGGATCATAAAATACAATATGGCCACAATTTTTTGGTGCTTTAATATAGTACGCGGCACTTATAAAATTATTGCCGTGTATATGTCTGTCATTAGATGCTTCTTTGTTATTAATAATAGACCACATACTAGTAATGTTAATTTTTTGATTTTCAATATCCCAATCCATATCCGTAAACATTTCATTTAGTATTGGTGATATTGAGTTAATGAAAAAAATAGTATTTGGATCTTTGAGATCAAAATCAGGGGAGTGCCAACCCCCAATATTACTTTTTCTAAGAGTAAGGAGGTCTTTATCTCTTAAAGCATGTATATATTTAGACATTTTATTATTTATTTCCAGGTAGTTTTCTATTTTATTCGTCCAAATAGGAGTAGGAAAAAATAAATGTAATTCTGTTTTTTTATTTGTCATCTTAATGAATTATAAGTTATTTACTACAACTGACTCTTATATTAATCTAAAAAAAAATTAAGGGAATAAAATTCTTAAAAAAAATTGTCAAATAGCTATAATTTAATGAATATAGAAAAATTATTTCCTCACGCTTTATTGAAAAAGAAAAATGGTCAGTTTATTGAAGCTGAAAATATTTTTAAAGAAATCCTGTTACTTTCACCTAATCATTTTGAAAGTATTATTAATATTGGTTTATTAAATATCCAAAAAAAAGATTATGATAAATCTATAATATATTTTAGGAAGGCTATTTCAATTAATAAAAACAACTCGGATCCTTATATTAATCTTGGGAATATTTATTTTATTCAAAAAAAATACAGGAAGGCAATTGAAAATTTCCAATTAGCAAAAAAAATTAATCCAAAAAATGAAAACGCTTATAATAATTTATGTTTTTTACATAATCAGCTTGAAGAATATACTGTTGCAATAAATATTGCAAAGGAGGGATTAAAAATAAACCCTAACAATTATTTTATTTTAAATATACTTGGAAGTATTAACATTAAGCTAAACAAAATTGAAAGGGGAATTGCATTTTTTATTAAGTCAATTAATTCAAATAATAATTATATATATTCGTATATAAATTTAATAAATATTTTAGAAAGAATAAATAAATTAGATTTATGTAATGATTATTTAAATCAAGCTAAAAAAAATTTTCCGGATGATCCTCAAATAATTATTTTAGAAGC
>Ga0315336_1001548_pt1 | contig 43111 bp, 36 predicted proteins | sample ASW5metaG_FD_204512 | JGI IMG/M metagenome (GOLD analysis project Ga0315336, IMG submission 204512) | Ammonia-oxidizing marine archaeal communities from Monterey Bay, California, United States - ASW #5 | ecosystem: Environmental > Aquatic > Marine > Intertidal zone | place: USA: California... | reverse complement strand
TCTCACCGGGTTCCGTCGCGAGACGTCGTAAATGGCGGTCTGGCAAGGCGCGTGAGCTCGGCGACCGGAGGCGTGCTCAGAGAGCACGGTGAGGATCGTCGAGTGAAACGCAACGCAGTCCAGGGCGCCATTTACGGCGTCGCAGCAGGAACTACGGTGAGAAATCCGGGCCAGGCGTAGCGTCGTTCGCTTCCGATAATGCGGCTCGAGAAGATCCATGCAGAAAGATTCCCGCCACGAGATCCTCGCCTTCCTGATCATCGCCTCGACGGCGTTTCTCTTTATCTGCCTGTTGACCCATGATCCCAGGGACACCTTGGACTCGAGCTCTACTGTCCGCAACGCGTGTGGACCCGCCGGAGCGTTCGTCAGCTTCAAAGTCCTCGTCTGGGTCGGGAAGATTGGCGCGTATGGTCTCACGGCCTTGCTCAGTATTGCAGGGGTTGCGCTGCTTTTTCGACGCGCCATCCACGAATGGAAATGGAAGGTTATAGGGGCGGTTCTGATGATTCTTGCCCTTGCGTCCTTCGAGGTCGCGGGAAGCCAAGGCAGTCTTTCTTCCGAGACACTGCCGGGAGGGTACTACGGTCAGTTCTTCTATGGAGCACTCCTGGGCCAGCTCTCCACCACCGGCACTCACCTCCTTCTCGGACTGGTCGTGCTGGTCGCATTCATCATCTCCACCGACACGGTCTTCTACCCCGCAATCACTCGAGCCAGCGAAGCCGTTCTTGATGGTGAGCGCTGGGAAGCCGCGGTCAGAGGCGTTCAAAAACGCCTGCGGGTGTTCTCGCTTCCTACGCTTCCTACGCTTCCCCGGCTTGCTCGTCCCAAACTGAGGGTCTCCTGGGAAAAGAACACAAAGACCCGTCGGTCAGGAAAGGAGACTCGAGAGCAGGCGGACGACGCGAACCTCGAAGGTACCGAAGAGATTCCCGAGGATCCAGCGCGCCTACCCAAGGAGGCGGAGACAAAGGCCGCCCCACTGCGGGCAGAGCCCAGGCCACCGCTGAAGATTCGTGAAGCGGACGTACGCCCCCCCGCACCGAGAAGAAAGGCCGAGGTGGTCCAATCCGGTCCTTACAACTTGCCCTCACTGGACCTGCTGGATTCTCCGCCTCCCTCCGTCAATCCCCTGGACCGTACCATCCTCGAACAGACGGCCGCAAAGATCGAGGAGACTCTCAAGCACTTCAAGATCGACGCCCGCGTTGTTGAGGTACAAAAAGGCCCTACGATCACGCAATATGAGGTCTCCCTCGCCGCAGGGATCAAGGTGCACAAGATCATTAACCTATCGGACGACCTGGCGATGGCCCTCAAGGCGCCTAGCATCCGGATCGTGGCGCCCATTCCTGGGAAATCGACGGTGGGTGTCGAAGTCCCTAACAAGACCAGAAACATGGTGGGACTTCGGGGGCTTCTCGAGTCTTCAGAGTTTCGCGACGAGGACTACAAGTTGCCCCTGGCGATAGGGAAAGACGTGGCAGGATCCCCTGTCATTGGTGACCTCGGTGACATGCCGCACCTCCTGATTGCAGGGTCCACCGGGTCAGGAAAGTCCGTTTGCATCAACTCGATCATCATCAATTTGCTCCTCACCCGCAGTCCAGAAGAGGTAAAGCTCATCCTGGTTGATCCGAAGATGGTAGAACTGGCGCCCTTCGAGAACATCCCCCACCTCTTGACACCCGTGGTAACCGACATGAAGAAGGCGCCCTCGGTGCTGAACTGGATGGTGGAAAAGATGGAGGAACGGTACGAGCTTCTGGCTCTCACGAGCGTTCGCCATATCACCAGCTTTAACGCCCTGGGACGGGAAAAACTTCGCGAACGGCTCAAGGGCAAGGTGGAAGAGTCCGAGATTGACGACTTCCCCGAAACTCTTCCCTTCATGGTGGTGATCATCGATGAGCTGGCAGACCTGATGATGACTTCCTCAAAAGAGGTGGAAGCCTCGATCACGAGGCTCTCGCAGAAGTCCCGTGCCGTGGGTATCCACGTGATCCTCGCGACTCAAAGGCCTTCCGTTGATGTGATTACTGGCCTCATCAAAGCCAACATGCCTGCGCGGATCTCTTTCCATGTCGCATCGAGGGTCGACAGTCGTACGATACTCGACAGAAACGGCGCCGAGAAACTGCTCGGCAAGGGAGACCTTCTCTATCTGCCACCCGGGACCTCCGCCCTGAGGAGGGTCCAGGGGACTTTCATTTCTGACAAGGAAATCCGCGACGTGGTGATGGACGTGGTGAAGCAGGCAGAACCCCAGTTCAGCCCCGAGCTCTCCCAGTTCGGCATTGAGAACGCGCGAGCCGGAGCAGAGGTGGACGAGCTGTACGAGCAGGCCGTGAAGATCGTCCTCGGCTCCCAGCGAGGCTCGGTGACACTACTGCAGCGCCAGCTACAAATCGGGTACACGCGGGCCTCCCGCCTCATGGAGATCATGCACGAGCATGGGCTGGTGGGCCCGTTCAAGGGAAGCAAGGCGCGTGAAGTGTACTACACCCTCGAGGAGTGGGACGCGGCGAATGCCAAGCAGCAGGCGGCCCATGCCTGCGAATCCGCAACGGGAGACGAGTCCGGGTCCGGGGTAGAGGAATCCGAGGAGGAAGAACCGGAGGACGAAGAAGCCGAGGAGGAGGAAGCCGAAGGGACAGCGAATAGTGAACAGTGAACAGAGAATGCAGAATGGAGGAGCGGAACAGAAAAGGCTGAAATACACCTTCACTATTCCTCATTCACTGTTAAATTCACTATTCAGTATTGACTGTTCACTATTCACTATTCCTTCGTGTCCAGCAACGACCAGCCAGTGGAAACGACCCGCACGACGGACGAGGTCCGCGTAAACCTGATCAGCCTCGGGTGTCCGAAGAACCTGGTTGATTCAGAAATGATCCTCGGCGGTGCTGGGGAAGAGGGGCTCGTGATCACCCCGTCGGCTGAGGACTCAGATATAATCGTTGTCAACACATGTGGGTTCATCGACAGCGCTAAAGAAGAGTCCATCAACACGATTCTCGAAGCATGTGAAATCAAACGAGCATCGAGCACACCCAAGAGGGTCGTGGTGGCCGGCTGTCTGGCTCAGCGCTACGGAACCGAGATCAGGAAGGAGATTCCCGAGGTAGACGCGATCATCGGTCTGGGGGAGTATGACGACATCGGTTCCGCGCTTCGCCAGATCGTCGAGGAGAAGCGCGGCAGTCAGCTCTTCAGGATCAGCGATCCCGACAAGGCCTGCAATGCCGAGGTCGGGCGTTTTCGCCTGACGCCATCCCACTACGCTTACGTCAAGATCTCCGAGGGGTGCGACAATCCTTGCACCTTCTGCGCGATTCCCTCGATCCGCGGCGGCTTTCGATCGAAATCCATTCCAATGATCGAGAAAGAAGTGCGCGAGCTTGTCTCGAGTGGGGCGAAGGAAATCATCCTCATCTCCCAGGACACAACGTCCTACGGCATCGACCTGACCGGCAAGTTGGAGCTTGCTCGGCTTCTCGAACGACTGGCTCTAATTGACGGCGTGGAGTGGATCCGTATCCTTTACGTATATCCCTCCTTCCTCACCGATGAGATGATCGAAGCGATCGCACAAATCGACAAGGTCATCAAGTACGTCGATATCCCCCTGCAGCACATCTCTGACAGAATGCTGCGCCACATGGGGCGTCGGTCCAATGAGACAAAGACGCGCTCGCTGCTCGAAAAAATGCGTGAACGCATTCCGAATCTCTATCTGCGGACCACCTTCATTGTCGGTTTCCCTGGCGAGGACGAAAAGGATTTCGGCATCCTGCGCGATTTTATCCGAGAATTCGCCTTCGAGAGGCTTGGTGTCTTTCCCTACTCCGAAGAGGAGGGAACTCCGTCTGCCGCGTTTGAAAACCAGATCCCACCGGAGGTTCGAGCGCGCCGGCTGGAGGAGATCATGCTGGTCCAGCAGGCAAACGCCTTTCGCTCAAACCGTGCTCGTAAAGGTGAAGAGGTTACCGTGCTGATCGATGGCCCAGGTGCGCGCGGCAAAAACGGAGCGACCCGTCTCAAGGGAAGAACCTATGGCGAAGCCCCGGACATCGATCCGTGCGTCTTTCTCGATATCGACGACACAGGTATCGACGGCACACTTATCGAAGGTACGGCGGAGCTTGTCGCAGAGAAGGTGCACAATGAAAGCACGTTTCGCGAAATCGCTCTCAACAGTCGCCCAACCCTTCCGGCGCAACCAATAAAGCCTGGGGATTTCATCAGGGCGAGGATCACGGGCAGCAGCGATTATGATCTGCTAGCCGAAAGGATAGAGTGACGGCCCGTTCGCGCGAAGCGAACGGCGAAGACAGGAGAATGGTAGATTTGCTGAGCAAGCAGACCTCTTTCCGTGAGACGGTCTGGAATATTCCCAACCAGCTCACGATCGCCCGGCTACTCCTGTCTGTCGTCTTTTTCGTGTTGCTAGCTCTCGAGACCCATGGGACCTTTGGTGGGGAGAGTCAGCTCATTCTCAATATTTCTCTTTTGATCTTCGTGCTGGCGGTGATCACTGATTTCCTCGACGGTTACCTGGCACGGAAATGGAAACTCACTTCGACCTTCGGCCGAATCGCAGACCCCTTCGCGGACAAGATCGTCGTCTGCGGTGGCTTTGTGATGCTCACCGGAGTGGCTCCCGAGCTTGTAGAGCCCTGGTTCGCCGTCGTGATCATCTTTCGCGAGTTCCTCGTCTCGGGGCTGCGGAGCTTTCTCGAATCCCGCGGTGTCGCCTTTGGCTCGGCATGGATTGGCAAGCTGAAAATGCTGGTGCAGAGCTTGACGATACCTGTGATTCTGTTTTACGAGGCCAACCTCTCCACCATTTCTCCCGGTACCAGCGTCGTTGCGACTTTTTTCTACTGGCTCACGCTTGCCCTGCTCGCCACCACCCTCGTTCTGACGATTGCTTCGTGTTCCGGTTACATTCAGAGGGCCGTCAAGCTCATCCGTGAGGATGGCGTCCGGTGACGCCGTGGTCAAAAAGACAACGGTAGCAAGTCGAACAACTCTGAAGATACCCATAGCCCTCAAATTCGCGGGCTTCATTACCGTCCTGATCGTCGCCTTCATGACGTGGCAGACATTGGTCGCGATCAGGGCGGCCGGCGAGCACCTCGACAAGCAGGTCAACAAGAGCGGCATCCTCCTCACCACATCCCTCGCCACCCTCATCAATCCGAATTGGGTCACGGATCACAGGCATCAGAGAGAGTTAGAGGCCCTTCTCAAGCGTTTCGTCCAAAGCCGCGGGATACCGCAAGTCCTCAACGTTGTGGTCCATGACCTCGAACGGCCCATCGCCACGGCCCTGGGCGAGCGCGAGTTCAAGGAAAGTCAGGGCCGCCGCGTGGCTTCACCGGAGGCAAAGGCCGCTCGCGTGGAGATCCGCGCGTTCTCGTACGAGGGCATGTCAGTCCGTGGCTTCTCCAGACCACTCCTGGTCAAGCAGGCCTCTGAGGAATCGCGCGAAGTGCCTGTGGGAGAGGTTGAGGTGTACGTCTCGGCGCGGGAAATCGACGAATCACGTCATAGGCTGTCGAGCGCCATGATCAGGGTGTCCGCCACGGCATGCCTGATTGCAGCGCTGGGAGCGTTTCTTCTTGCGAGGTATCTCACACGACCGATCCGAGCCCTGGTCCGTGACATGAAGCACGTCAGCCTGGGCAATCTTCGTCACAAGTCAAACGTTCGCACTTCCGATGAGCTGGGAGGTCTGGCCCAGGCCTTTAACGTCATGACGGCAAGCTTACTCGAGGCGCAGGAGACCAGATTGGCTCAACGCGCCATGGAGCACGAGCTTTCCCTGGCCACCGAGATCCAGAAAAAACTCTTACCTTCCGGCGTTCCTGATATAGCCGGATACGACGTCGCACACCACTATGCCCCTGCACGGGAAGTAGGTGGAGACTACTTCGACTTCTTGAAAATCGACGCTGAGCATCTGGCGGCTGTCGTCGCCGATGTCTCGGGCAAAGGCATCCCGGCATCACTGATAATGACGATGACCCGGAGCTTGCTACGCGTGGCCGCCAAAGGAGACGCCTCTCCCGTGCGAACCGTGGAGCTGGTAAACCGTTTCCTTACCCCCGACATGAACCCGGGCATGTTCGTCACCCTCGTCTACGTCGTCCTCAACTTGAAGACAGGTGAAGGTCGGCTGGTCCGCGCCGGGCACAACCCCCCCCTCTTCTACAGCAGCAAACGGACACTGGTGATTCCCATGCAACCCCGCGGCATGGGAGTGGGTCTGGACCGCACGGGCGACGTTTTCGGGTCCGACCTTCAAGTACAGCGTTTCACGCTACAAAAGGGGGATGTCCTGGTGTTGTATACAGATGGAGTGGTCGAGGGGAAGAGCCGCGAGGGCGAAGAGTACTCCACCGAGCGATTGTCACACCTCCTGAAAAATAGTGCCGATAAGAGTGCCAAGCAAATCGTGGATGCTATCGTCGGAGATTTGGCTCGGCACGAGCGCGGCGTCGAGCCATCGGATGATGTTACGCTGCTTGTAGTTAAGAAGAGTTGAGCCGAGTGGAAAGCACCACGATTCGTCTCTCCAAGCTCAGCGTGTTATTCTTCGCTGAATATGCACAACGTCGAAATTCTTCATCTAAAACTTATGGTCCCTCTGGACCCGGCGAGGCTGTTCCAGCTGCGGGAACATATCTATCGACTCTGCGAAGTTGAGGGAGTCCCGGCACAGACAACGCGGCTAATGGTCCTCGCTATCGATGAAGCCGTCGCCAACATTATCGAACACGCGAATCTCGACGCGACTCATAACGAGATCGAGCTAGCACTCGAAATTGGCGATAGTAAGATTGAGGCCGTAATTCGCGACCGCGGGGGACCCTTTGATCCCCGTCGCACTTTGACGAAACCCGACCAGGCGTCATTTCCTCGTCGCGGTTTTGGCCTTTACCTGATTCACAAGATTGTCGACAACTTGCAGTATGAACGTACCAGTGAGGGGGAAAACGTACTCACACTCACAAAAACAATTGGTTGAGGAAAACCCAGGGAGAGAAATTCTTATGGCTGGCTTGAAAGTTCACAACGAAGAAAACTGCGACGGAGTGATCTACTTCGAGCTCGAAGGAGTCCTGGATTCCCATAACTTCGAAACAGTTGAAGCGCTCTTCGAGAAACATTTCAACAACGACACGTACCGCTTCATAATTGACCTCAAGCAACTGGAATACGTTTCGAGCGCTGGAGCAGGGGTCTTCATAGGGGCCGTGGGAACGTGTCAAGATAACGACGGCAACATCGTTCTCGTGAAGCCATCTCAGGAAGTAAAGGAGATCTTCGAGCTCCTTGGCGTTTGCCAGATCTTCCCTGTAGTGAAAAACCGAGACCAGGCAGCCGAGTGCTTCACGAGGAAGACGTCCTGAGGCGCACCTACGGGAGTTCTCTCACGGAACTCGGGCAACTCGAGTAGCCCGCGTCCCTTGGCGGTGGTGTGGAAATCGTTCAAAGCTAACGGTCCGCCCGAGAAGTGCATCGTTGCGAGGACCGAGCGTTCGCCCTCCCGCCTTGATCGGTCTCACTTCGTCAAGGCTCCAGGAGCAAGACGCAGGCGATAGTGGACGCGAGCGACGAGGGAGCGTTCACCCCTCCTCTGATTTGCGACGCAGAGATGGGCGACAGAGATTGGCGCAAGGGGGGCCGGTCCTCGTAGATAGGACTTCTCGGGCGGGCTGTGAACGACGGCACCGTCGTTTGACGTATTTTCCGGCCCATCTTAGACTTTGTTACAAGCAACGGCTGGGGGGAACAGGAGCCGGTTCAGGAACGTGGGCTTCATAGAGACCTTGAACGAGAGGGAAAATGAAGCTCGAACTCACGCAGAAAATGCAGCAGAGCCAGATTCTGGCTCCGCAGATGATTCTGTCCATGGACATTTTGCTTCTCGCCGTTGCCGACCTCGAGCAGCGGATCGAGAACGAGTTCGCCGAAAACCCAGCCCTGGAGCTTTCCGAGAGAGAACCTGAGGAGCAGAGCAAAGAATCACCCTCCGAAACACAAAGCTCTGAGGGTGAGCTCTTCGAGAAGATCGACGCTTTCCAGGAATCTTCAGAGCGCGATGACTTCCGACCGAAGCCACGCGCCGCGGGGCTATCAGACGATCGCCTCGAAATGCTGCAGAACACGGAGGGAAAGCCGCTGGGATTGAAGGAACAGCTGATCCTGCAGTTGCACGTCAGTGAATTCCACGACGAAGTACAGAAGATCGGCGAGGAGATTGTTAACAATCTGGATCATCGCGGCTACCTGTTCAGCTCCGCAGAGGACATCTTCGCGAGCATGGGAGGGGGGCACCAGAAGTCGGAATTCGAACGAGCTCTCGCTGCGGTACGCAGTCTGGAACCCGCTGGAGTGGCAGCTGAGGATCTACAACAGTGCCTTCTCTTGCAGTTACAGCGGGATCGTCAGGACTACCCGTTAGAGACACAAATCATCTTGAATCATCTTGAAGATCTCCATCAGAACAAGCTCCCCAAGATTGCCAAGGATCTCGGGACGACGGTGGACGATATAAAAGATGCCGTCGAGATTATTACGGCTCTGGACCCCGTTCCCGGAACGCGCTACGAATCGTCCCCGACGATTTACATCCGTCCGGACATCATTGTCGAGAAGATCGATGGAGAGCTCCAGGTCCGAGTCGAAAATGGGTCCTTACCGCAACTCAAGATCAGCGAGTCCTGCAGAAAGGTTCTGAAGGAATCCCGCGGTAACACGGAGGTGGTCAGTTTCGTTCGCAAGAAAATCGAGTCGGCCCAGTGGCTCATTCAGGCGGTTCGACAGCGGCAGCGAACACTTTACGACATCGCCGTTTCGATGGTCGAGTACCAGCGCCAGTTCATGGAGAAGGGTCTGCACAAGCTCAGGGCCATGCGCATGCAAACCATAGCCGACCTGGTCAGCGTGCATATCTCCACGATCAGCCGTGCGATAAAGGGGAAGTACATGCAGACGCCCTACGGGGTCTTCGAGTTGCGCTACTTCTTCACGGGGGGGGTTGGCAAGGCTGATGGAGAGCTGGAGTCCCGGCGCAATGTCTATCGCCAAATCGGCGCTATCATAGGCAATGAGGACAAGGCGCGCCCACTTTCCGACTCCGATATCGCAGGTATCCTCCAGAAGGAAGGCCTCAGCATAGCGCGCCGAACGGTAACAAAGTATCGCGAGCAGGAGCGCATTCCGTCCTCGCGGCTCAGGAAGACGTACTAACTACACGCTCTCGGAGTACGCCGACGTCTCATCCTCGTGCTCGGGCACGGAGTAACTTCACCGAACTTGTAGGCCAGAGTAGTAAACCCCCGGGGAGCGGTGTCGCGGGCAAGATGCGAAGGTGGGCGAGCTGGGAAGGGTTTGGAAGAGCTAGGGTGAGTCAGCAGGGCCTTGAAGGGGCTCGAGCGATGCGACGGTGGGAGCTCCCCGGGGAAATTGGGTGCTTAGGTCTTAGCAGTGGATCGAGTCTGCGGTGGGATCGAGACCCGTATCAGGGAACGGAGCGGGAGGAGGCGGACCGCCCTGAAACAGGAAATCGAGGACGTAGACAGCGTCAGAGATGTCGAGATCGCCGCCGTCGTCCATGTCCAGCGCGTCGAGACACACGCTTATCTCGTTGCCGAGAAAGAGATAGCCGAGGCCAATTATCGGGTCCGAGATATCGACCTCTCCGTCACCATTGATGTCGCCACGGAGAAAGGGCGTCTGGTCGGGTTTGTCCGTGAGGGGTACGAAGGCGAGCCCGTGCGGCGTAGACAGGGTTGTTTCGTCGTCGATGAGCCAGCGAAACACCTCGTCCTCGTCGAGAGCGTCGCCGTCACCGTTGAGATCCACGACGCTAAAGACTGCGTCCCTGGAGTTGTCCAGTACCGCAAAGCCTCCGTCCGGCCGGGGCGTGAAGTCGTACACCAACGAGACGCGCAGAGAAGCTTCGTCGCTGAGGAAGAGTGACGACTCTCCGGGGTCTTCGGCGTCCCCATCAGCGTTCACATCCTCGAGTCTCACTATGCGTCCAGAATCTCGGTCACACGCATAAAGCGCCCCCTTGTCGACGACCAGAGAGTCAATGTTGGTCAGCTGCAGATCGTCACGGCTCTGAAAGAACGACGTCAGCTCCCCCGCATCGAGGAAGTCGCCGTCTCCCGTCCTGTCACGAAACGCGACCACCGTCTGCAGCGTTGTGTCCCCCGCGTACAGAATGCCGTCGGCTGGGGAATACGCGAGAGACTCCACGTCCTCGAGCACAGGTACGGAAAGAGCGGAGGCGTCATAGACGATTCGCGCCTCATCGGCATCCAGGGCGTCGCCGTCACTATCGGCGTCCTTGAGCCACAGAATACGCCGCCCAGCGCTCCCATCATCGCTGAGGTAGAACCCACCGTCTGGCAGCGGTATCAGCGTGTTGGGCGTACCCAGCTGCGGACCGCCCCCGGAAGCGTCGTAAAAGGTCCACACCTCCCCCTCGTCGTTGGCGTCGCCATCGCCGTCCTTGTCGTCAAGTGCCAGGACCGCGTCGAGGGTACCACCGTCAAGCAGGTACAGGGTGCCGCCCGGTCCTGGTGCCAGGTGAGACGGGACAGAGAGATCGGGGCCTGGGCTCGTGTCGTCAAAAAAGACGGACACCTCCCCGGCGACTTCCTGTTCAACCTGGCCAGACCCGTTCAGATCGATGAGCTTCATCACACGATCGGCGTTGGAGTCACACACGTAAAGCGCGTGCTGGGGCCCACCCGCGACCAAGGCGCTTCGGAGAACAAACAGGCATAAAATCAGTAAGAACGGACACGACAATCGCATCTTTCGCAACCTCCAGGTAATGCTTCGCACTAACCACTCCGGCGATCTCTCGCTCAGTATGCACATGGAGTGCCAACGGGAACGTACCGGCGAATAAGCGTTCAGCCGCGGAAGAGAGAACGATATTTCCCAGAGAACTGAAAGCTGACCGCTTCGTCGGGGATGATTCGGGAGCGAGTGCCCGAATCCGGACGTCCGCGTGACCGACTCGGGACACTTTTCATCCCCGGTTGGAATTCCGTGCGCTGCCCCTCCCCGTGCCCGATGGGAGCGCATGGCCAGGGCGTATGCCAGAGGGGGCAAGGGGAGGGGTAGGGGGTGAGTAAAGAACGAGCGAAATACCAGGGCCGCACCCATTCCGGTATACTGAAACCGTGCGCCTTCACAAATACATCGCCAACTGTGGCTACACCGCACGCCGACGCGCCGAGCTGCTCATTCAGGCCGGGCGCGTCGAAGTCAATGGCAAGCTCGTTACCAGCCTGGGGACGACGGTTAATCCCGCGAAGGACGAGGTGGTCATGAACGGGGAGGTGGTGCTTCCGCCGAAAGCCATGACGATCATGCTCAACAAGCCCGCGGAAATCATCACCTCGACACACGACACGCACGAACGCTTGACCGTCATGGATCTCCTTCCTCGGCGCTTACAAAACGAAGGCATTCTTCCGGCCGGAAGGCTCGATCTGGATACCGAAGGCCTTCTCATCCTCACCAACAATGGCGATCTGAGTCACCGGATCACGCACCCACGGTACGAAACCGAGAAAGAGTACGATGCGCTAGTCGCTGGTCTGCCTACGTCCTCCGGACTGAGGCGACTCGAAACAGGGATTCGACTCGAAGGGCAAATGACGAGCCCCGCCCGGATCGAGTCTGTGAAACCCGAGAGAAAATCAACTCGCGTGCGAGTGGTGATCCGCGAAGGGAAGAAACGTCAGGTACGCAGGATGTTCGAATCCATCGGCAATAAAGTCATCCACCTGAAGCGAGTGCGCATCGGCAGTCTCCTACTGGGCAACTTGCCCGTGGGAGAGTGGCGAGAGCTCGCAGAGAAGGAGATCGAGAAGCTGATGGGAGAAGGATGAAGAGCTTTCAGCCGTCAGCTTACTCTTCTTCCTCCTTCTCGACGTCATCGAATAGCTCGTCGAACCTGTCGTCGTCTGTCTTTCCGGGCGCTTTCTCAGGGATTTTCGTCGGCTCGTCTGCCGACGCTGCGGGCGACTCCGTGACCCCTTCAGACGAGTCCTGCTGCTTTGCTTTCTCCTCGAGGCGGAGGAGGGCGTCGAGGAGAGTCTGAGGAAGAATGTAATTCTGCTTCTCGAGCTTTTCGCGAAGGTTCTCCAGCACCCTGAGTGCTCCGGCCGGATCGTCTCCTGCCAGGGACTTGGCATCACCAATACTCAAACTCACTTTGTGGAGCTGGTCCGAGGACAGCTCCTTGGGCTCCGGGGGCACCGTAGACGCTGGATCATCTCCAAGGCCCTTACCGGGGGTTTCCCGGGTGCTGGATGCATCTACCGGTGGCATGACCCTATCGGGCGTATCGCTCCCCCGGGTCAGAATCCATATCATGCCGAACAGGACCACGGCGAGAACGACCATCCCACCGATCCCCTGCCACAGGATCTTCGGGTCGACCTTGCGGGGCGGGGCTGCTCGCGCCTTGCTTCTGCCGCGCTTGGGCTTGCGCTCGACCACCCTCTGCGCTCCGACAGCGCGACCGGTACGCTTTCGCACCGCGTCATAGACTCTCTGGACATCCTGCGTCTGGAGAATCTTGTACTTTGTGAAGACCGCACCGATAAGCGGTCGGCGCCCGGCTTCTTTCTCTTGCTTGTTGCAAAACGCCAGGACTTTCTTCGCCGCCTCCTTGGAGACAAGGCCGCTCGTGATAGCGATCTCGCAGAACAAAACGTCTTCTCGCTGAGACATGGTCGATATCTTTCGGCGGTCGGTGTAAAGCCGGTGCGCTTGTCAGGTCGGAGAACTACGGCACCTCGTGGGAGAGGGCGTCTCGGGGAAGAGAGCAAGAGACGCGCGCCGAGTAGCCCTTTTTAATCCTAGGGGCGGGGAACTAGCTGTCAAGAGCGAAAAATCCTAACGATCCGACACCTTTCAGGTCATCATAGTTGCCCCAGCATGAAAAAGAACCTCGAGTCCATCATCAATGTAGTCGTCGGTACTGCCGGGCACATTGACCATGGAAAATCCAAGCTGGTCGAGCGCCTGACCGGTTTGGATCCAGACCGCCTGCCGGAGGAAAAGGCGCGCGGGCTCACCATCGATCTGGGCTTTGCACCGCTCACACTCAAGGGCGGCCAGCGAGTCGGCATCATCGACGTCCCCGGTCACGAACGTCTGATCAAGAATATGGTGGCGGGTGCGACCGGAATTGACCTCGTTCTCCTCGTGGTTGCCGCCGATGACGGGGTCATGCCGCAGACTCGCGAGCACCTGGCCATCATGCATCTCCTTGGCCTCAAACAGGGCATCGTGGTTATCAACAAGATCGACCTTGTTGACGAAGACCTGCGAGAGCTCGTCAAGGAAGAGGTCCGCGAGACGCTACAGGGAACGTTTCTCCGGGATGCCCCCGTTCTGGAAGTCTCGGCACTCACAGGCGCCGGGATCGACGCTCTCATCGAGGAGATCCATTCCCGCGTCTCCTCGCTCGTACCGAAGGAGTCGACGGGTATCTTTCGAATGCCCATACAGCGGGTCTTTTCCTCAAAGGGCTTCGGTACAGTCGTGACCGGGGTGCCGCTCCAGGGAAAGACGACGACGGGAGAGACACTCGAGGTGGTCCCTCTCGGAAAGACCGGGCGTGTCCGTGGTATCCATGCCTATCGTGAGCCAACGGACCTGGCTCGCGCGGGACACTCCTCCGCCATCAACCTCACCGATATCGACTACAAGGAAGTGTTCCGGGGCATGGTTCTGACGCAACCCGGGTACTTTCGAGGCTCGACCATGTTCGAGGCGCGCTTCCACTACCTGGCCTCCTGCCGACGCGTCCTGACACACCAGTCGAGCATACGTCTTCACGTCGGGACCGTGGAAGGTCTTGGAAAAATTTACCTGCTCGACAAGAAGAAAGCTCTTCAACCGGGAGAGGACGCCTACGTGCAGTTCCGGCTGAGGGAGCCCGTTGTAGCCGCACCCGGAGATCGGTTCGTCGCGCGGCTGCACTCCCCCCTCGAAACCATTGGTGGGGGTGAAATACTCGACCGTTCGCGCTGGAGGCTCAAGAGTGGAAAGTCCCGCGTGATCGATCTTCTGCACGAAAAGGAGAGTGCGCTCGGGAGCCCCAAGAAGCTTCTCGCAAACAGCGTACAGGATGCGGGCCGCCAGGCAGCTAGCGAGAAGGAGCTCACGGTCCGCTGCGGTCTACACGTCGAGGAAGCGAGAGTCTTCGTCGTGGAGCTCATCGCGGAGGGGACTCTGGTGCGAGCAAGTCGAGCGGGCTCCCTTCTGTCGGCAAAGCGACTCGAAGAAGCTCAAGCGGACGTGCTCGGGCGTGCCGAAAACTACTTTCGCGAGAACCCGCGAAGCCTCTCCCTCGACAAGCTCCAGCTCCGGCAGGCTCTTGGCGCTGACGAGGTCTTCTTTCAGGACCTTCTGAAAAAGATGGAGAGCGAAGGCCTGGCCACGGAGGCCCCCGGCGGTCACATCCGATTCCGTGATTTTGGTCCCACTCTCACTCCAGAGGATGAAAACGTCCGCGATCAGATCACCGAGGCTCTCAAAAAAACCCCGTTCACTCCCCCTTCCCCGAAGGAAATCGCCGGCCAGCAGGGACTCGATCGCACGGCTGTCAGCCAGATCACGGTACTCCTCGAAGAGAGCGGCGAAATCCACAAGCTCGCCCCCGAAGTCTTCTTCCACCGCGACGCTCTCGAAGAAGCGCGCCAGCGTCTCCGCCAGCACCTGGAGAAGAGCCAGACCATGACCGCCTCCGACGCGAAAAACGTCCTCGGCTCGAGCCGCAAATACTGCATTCCTCTGCTCGAATACCTCGACAAGACCGGCTTCACCGTGAGGCGAGGGGATTTGAGGGAGCTGAGGTGAAAAACCCCTCTGCTGTGGGCGGGTCTCCCGACCCGCCCACCCAAACGGTCTAAGTCCAACTGGTGAGGCGGTCAGGAGACCGCCCCACAGCGGAGTTGAGGTAGCTGACAGCCACTACGGCAGCTCCCGCACCTCCACGTTTCTGTACTTCACGCGGCACCCCGGGTCGTGGAACTGGAAGGCGAAGTGCCCGTTCTGGTAATGGCGCTCGTGACCTTCAGGGACCACCACGTCGGCCGTGATCTTGCCGTTCACCTTGATGATGATGTGGTCGCCGCGGGCAATGACCTCCTGCGTGAACCAGGTGTCGGGCGGAACATGCTGCTCGTAGACACGCTTGACACCGTACAGGCTTCCCGTGCGCACGCGGTCTTTATTCGTGCTGTTGACCTGTGCCTCGTGGCCATCGGGCCAGGGTTTCCCCTTCTGCGCGCGGAAGTACATGCCGCTGTTGCCCCCATCGTTGATGCTGACTTCCGCCCTGTAATGGAAATTCTTGTAGGACCCGGGGCTGAAGAGGTGGCCGTGTTTCGCCCCCTCGGCACCCGTGATGACGCCGCCGGGAAGCACTCGCCACCTGGCTTCCTCCTTGTCGCGACCGTTTTCATGCACTTCGTTAGGAGTCCAGCCGCTCAGGGTCTTTCCGTCGAACAGCGCCACAAACTCGTTCGGCGGTTTGCCGTGGCCCGCAGTACTGTCACCGTGGGCGAGCCCGAAGGCCCAGAGGATGCCGCCCAGCAAGTGTGCCTGATAGGTGGAATTCGCCCAGACGTCCTCACGGTGCCCGAGGGCAGTGTAGAACACCTTCCCCTGGCCGTGATCGCGGCACCAGGCGAGCGCGTAGTCCTGGTCCGGGCGGTTACCCTTTCCCTGGATGGAAGCCTCGTTCATGCTCAGGATCACGTGCACCCGGGCGCGGTCGTAGTTCCTGAACTGATAGATCTCATCCTGAATTTCCCAACCCTCGGGGATGGGCTGTGCTGCAGGGTGCGAGGGATCCTCGACATCCACCTGGATGGCCGGATTGTCCGCATTCCAGGGGTGCCCGTTGAAGGTTCCGCCAAGCATTTCCCAGTAGGGCTCCCAGTCCTTATAGGTGTCGGACGCGCTGTGTACGCCGATGAAAGCGTGGCCGTCCTTGATCCACTGGATCAGCGCTTCGCGATTGTCCTTCGAGAGGGGGGACGTCTCGAGGTCCCCCTGCGTGTAGAACAGGACCCCGTCGAACTTCTGGAGCCCCTCCGGCGTGATCAGGTCCGGGGAGTCGGTCACGGTGGCTTCGAAACGGCCCGAATCCACTCCCATCTTTCGCACCACTTCGCGGGAAAGCGGCCGCGACGCGTGCGCGAACGTGCCAGCGGTAGTGACGTACAGCAGCTTCTTTGTAGCAACCTCCCGGACCTCGATGTTCTTGAAGCGCACCTCCATGGGCCCGCCGGCATGCAGCTGAAGCGCGATGACCCCCTTTCGCGGGATCCCGTCGTCTTTCTCGGTATACTCCGCAGTGATCAGGTCGTTCAGGGTGAGCTTCACCTTGTTGCCAATGGCTTCAATGACGAAATGATTCCAGTCGTCCGCCTTCAGGAAGTTCGCAACCCAGCCCCCGCGTGCCACAGCCAGCATCCCTCTGCGGTTTTCTTCGTAGAGACTGCCGTGGTACTTCTTTCCGATATCGGCCTGGTACCCCGCCACGATAAACTCTTCCGGGTCTACCAAGGCGCTACGAAATTGAACGCCGCTGTTCCCTCCAAAAAACATGAAATCAAGCGAAAGGACGAAGTCCTTGAACGGCCTGTCATAGACGAGAAAGGTGTTCGCCTTGAGTCCGTCGGGTTTCGTGCTTCCCACGATGGCCCCGTCCTTCACCGACCAGAGCTCGCCCTTCCCTTGCCACCCCGCAAGGGTCTTCCCGTCAAACAGAGAAACCTTACCCTCCGCGGCGGAAAGCGAACACGCCAAGCCCGAAGTCATGCACACGAGAGACAACGAGAATACAAAGTGCTTCATGAATTTTCTTTCGATTGAGACAATTCCTCCAGGAGCCAGAGCACTCCAGCGTGCGAGTCCTCCGCCTCGAGACACTCCTTGAAATGGTCGAACACCTCCTGGACGTCAGACACCCAAGGGATCATCTGGCTACAGATCAACACCTTCGAGCTGAAAATCGAGATGGCGTGGACCAGCTTCGATGGCTCCAGACCGCTCCAGGAAGAAACGATCCGCTTCACTTGCTCCGCGGGAGGGAGGACCTCTTCCTTATCGACGGGACCCACCTCCTGGATAAGGTCTTCGCCCACGCCAAGGATCTCGCCAAACCGATTCTCCCAATCGCGCTTCAAGAGCCGCACGAGGAACCGAGACTCGCCGCCCGTGGATGCCTCGAGCTGAGAATAGAGCTGCCGGAGGGCGCGCTGCCCGGCGACGATATGCACCAGAGCCAGCTGATTTCCCGGAATTTCCTCCGCAAGAGGGGCTGGAAAATCGAAGTCTTCCTCAAACAGGTCTTGATCGACCTTTTTCATGACCACCGTAGTTCCAGGGTAGAATCAGCTCAGGGACAAATGATAGCTGACAAATGATAGCTAAGATACGATAGCTAAATCTACCTTGTAGGGTTCGTCCCCGGCGGTCCCTTCCAGCGCAGCGCCGGGTGCGTCGTACGGATGAAAGGTCATCTGGTCAGAAAGCGTCTCGGTCCCGAGGTACTCGAGGTTCTTTTCGAGCGCGCGGCGCAGTGCGTCGTTGCACCAGACTTCGAGGTGGATCCGCGCCTCGTACTTGAGCGATCGGTTCCTCCGTAACCCGTTGACCGCCGCCACCAGCTCACGCGCCCACCATTCTTCGGTAAGGTCTTCGGTAATCCGTGTCTCGAGGACGAGCACAACTCCACTGCCCGCGCGGGCTGCATAACCTTTTTTCGGCGCGAGCCCCACCTCGATCTCCTCCCGAGAAAGACGAACTTTCTCCTCGCCCACGGTCACTTCGCAACCCCCCGACGCCGCGAGCTCACTCCGGAGCACGCGAGCATCCGCCTGTGCGAGGACGCCTTTGAGCTTCTGAACGAGCGGGCCGAGGCGAGGTCCGATCAGTTTGAAATTCGGCTTCAGTTGATAGCTGACGTACTTATCCGCATCTTCGGCGAAGCGGACCTGCTTGACGTTGAGCTCTTCGGTGACGAGCGACAGCAGGTCCTCGAGGGGCGCCTCCATCGATGGCTCAGCGAGCACGATGATCGCCTCGTGAAGGGGTTGGCGCACCCGCAGCCCCGCCTCTACGCGCGCTGCCCGTCCCAGCGCCACGATCTCGAGGACCAGAGCCATGCGTTTCGCGAGGCCCTCGTCAATAAGGCTCTCGTTGAACTCGGGGTAGTCGGTGAGGTGAACACTCTCCGGCCTCGCTTCCGCGTACGGCCCCGCTACGAGGTTCTGGTAGAGGTCCTCGGCGAAGTAGGGGACAAACGGCGCGATGAGCTGCGAGAGAACCGATAGACATTCGTGCAGCGTACAATATGCGTTAACCTTATCGGCCTCGATCCCCGAGGCCCAGAAGCGAGCCCTGCTCGCTCGGACGTACCAGTTCGAGAGGCGGTCGACAAAGTCAAAAAGTGCGCGGGCAGCGCCAAGGATGTCATAAGAATCGAGAGCCGCAGTCAGCCCGCGGATCGTGAGGTGGAGCTCCGAGAGTATCCATCGGTCCATGAGGGACCGTTCCTCGATGGCGGGGGCGCCCCTCTGCTCGAGAGCGGCAGGATCAAAGCCGTCGATGTTCGCGTAGATGACAAAGAAACTCCACACGTTCTGTAGGCGGATAAGGAAGTCCTTTTTGGCCTCGGACACGCGGTCCATGCTGAAGCGCAGGTTGGTCCAGGGATGGACCTGGCTGAAGAAGGACCACCGCATGGCGTCTGCACCGTGCGCTTCGAGAACCCCCATCGGATCCAGGTAGTTCTTCTTGGACTTGGACATCTTGAGGCCCTTCTCGTCGCAGACGTGACCCGTGACGATGCAGGCACGGTACGGGTGCGGGTAGGTCCTCTCTTCATGGACCAGCGTGCTCTCGGCCAGCAGGGTGTAGAACCAGCCACGCGTCTGATCGATGCCTTCCGAGATGAAATCGGCCGGGAAGGCACTCTCGAAGGCCTCCTTCGAGCCCGGGGCGTGCGGGTATCCCCACTGCGCAAACGGCATGGCGCCGCTGTCATACCAGCAGTCGATGACCTCAGGTACCCGGCGCATGCGGGCGCTGGGCTTCTTTGGCGAAGCGTAGGTCACCGCATCGATATAAGGCTTGTGGACCCGAAGGTGCTCCGAAAGCCCAGGAGTCTTCTGCCGCGCGGCCTCGAATGCCTGCGTACCGTCAACCCCCGGCTTGGCGAGCAGAGCAGCATACGATTCGACGGCCTCCATGTGCCCGGAGGCCTCGCAACGCCAGATCGGGAGCGGCGTTCCCCAGTAACGCTCGCGCGAAAGCGCCCAGTCGACGTTACTCCCGAGAAACTTCCCGAACCGGCCTTCGCGGATATGGTCCGGCACCCACTTAACCTGGCCGCTGTTTTCGAGCATCCGATCGCGCGAGTTGCTCGTGGCGATGAACCACCCCGGGCGCGCGTACTGGATGAGAGGGTCCTTGTCGGCGCGCCAGCAAAAGGGGTAATCGTGCTTGTAGACTTCTTCTCGAAAGAGGAAGCCCTCTTGCCGTAGTTGACGAATCAGGCCACGGTCGGCGTCCTTGCAAAAAACCCCTTCAAACCCTGTCACCTCCGTGGTCATGCCCCCCTTCTCGTCGACGAGCTGAACGAAGCCCAACCCTTCAGTCTTCGAGAGGCGATAATCGTCTTCGCCGAAGGCAGGAGCAACGTGGACAAAGCCCGTCCCGAAGCCATCCGCCTGCGAAGCGTCGACGGTGACAAAGTCGGCCGGCACGATGACGAAGCTTTTTCCTCCGGTTGGCTGACCGAATGGAAAAAGCGGCCGGTACGTTTTGCCGACGAGCTCCTTCCCCGAAAACGGTTGCGACACCGATACCGCTTCGCGCTTCTTTCCCAGAACCTTGTCAACGAGCGCCGCGGCCATGACCACGATCTCGTTCTCGCCGCCCTCCACGGCAACCTCAACGCGGACGTACTCCGCCTGTGGCTTGACCGCGAGGGCCACGTTCGACGGAAGCGTCCAGGGTGTCGTGGTCCACGCGAGGTAGCTCAGCCGGGGGTCCTCGGCTGAGCGAAAGCGGACGTAGACGCTCGGGTCTGACACCTCGCGGTAGCCGAGCCCGACCTCGGCCGCAGAGAGGGTCGTTCCGCCCTGTGCCCACCACCAGACGATTTTCCTGTCCTGATAGAGAAGGTCACGCTCGAAGAGCTTCTTCAGGGACCACCAAACACTTTCCACGTAGCTCTGGTGAAAGGTAGCGTACGCGTCGGAGAGATCGATCCAGAAGCCGATGCGCTCGGTCAGCTCCTCCCATTCCTTGGTGTAACGGAAAACGCTTTCGAGGCAACGGTGCGTGAATTTTTCCACGCCATACTTCTCAATCTGCTCCTTTCCGGAGATCTTGAGCTCTTTCTCGACCTCGATCTCGACGGGAAGGCCGTGCGTGTCCCACCCCGCCTTTCTAGGTACGAGGAAACCCTTCATCGTCTTGTAGCGCGGGAACAGATCCTTGATGACGCGCCCGAGCACGTGACCCGGGTGGGGCTTGCCGTTCGCCGTCGGCGGACCCTCGTAAAAGACGAACCGGGGACTATCCGCGCGGGCCTCGAGACTCCTCCGGAATATCTCCCTGTCCTTCCAAAACTGGCGAATCCGGGCCTCCGTTGCCATGAAGTCGTAACGGCTGGGAAGCGGAGCAAAGGACATGGTAGCTTTCGGCTCTCTCACCACCCGGGTCGCCACAGGTAAAGGAGCTTGGGAGCTCCTGTGAGATCTACGGGGAAGCTCACGTGCACCTCTCGAGCCGCCGGCTTCGGCACCAGGGTCTCGGTGTAGATGTTGGCACTGCTTCTCGGGACACGAGTATAGCGCACTATGGTGGGGCTTTCGATGTTCCCCCGCGTCTTCGCCTCTTCCAGGACATCGGTGACATAACCTATGCGGTCGACGAGGTGAACCTCCGCAGCCTCGACCCCCGATACGACCCGTCCATCTGCGAGGGCGAGAACCTGCTCTCGCGTCAACTCGGAGCGATTCTCGTCAACGACGTCGACAAAGCGCTCGTACAAGTCATTGACGAGCTTCTGCAAGACCTCTCGCTCGCCTGCAGTCATGCGGCGAAAGGGTGAGTTCAAGTCCTTCCCCTCGGCGGACTTTACCGGGGCCACGTTTACACCGATCTTCGCGAGGAGTTCGGAGAGATCGAAGTGCTGCAGCACGACGCCGATGCTCCCCACGATGGACGTGGGATTGGCAAAGATCGTGTCGCCCGCCAGGGCCACGTAGTACCCTCCCGAGGCTCCCTGTTCACTGATAAAGGAGATGATCGGGATTCCGGTCTTCTTCTTGAATCTGGCGATTTCGTGGTGCAGCACGTCACAGGCGGTAACCTCCCCCCCGGGGCTGGAAACTCGGAGCACGACCGCCTTGACCTCAGGATCCTGGCTCACTTGATTGAGCCGCGCTTTGGTCTCCGAGACGGTATCCGCCTGCGGTAGAAGGAAGCCCCCGCTTTCGACCCCGGTGATGACACCCTCGACGTCGATGATGGCGATTTTCTCCTGGCTGAAGAAACCTGCCCCCTGTACGAGCACCTGCTCCTGGAGCACGGGTCCTTTGAGAAGGTCTCCGATGGGAATCACGATGCAGCCAGGCGCCACTACAAGCAGTCCGACAAAAAACAGCGAGCGGGTCAGCGTTTTCATGTCACTCCTAACGATTACCTCTGACTTTTGCGGCGCCTTCTTGAAGCCGCTTCAGCAGATCGAAATAGACCTCTTCAGCGTCATGCTGACCGGTGAGCGGCAGATAAAAGAGCTTGCGGACGGCAGCCCGCCCGATGACATGGTCTATGAGCCCTCGGTAAAGCCTTTCGCCGAGAATATATCCAAGGGAGTGCGTAATGCCAAGGTGAAGGTCGAGGTCCTGCTCATAAATCGCACGGCGCCGAGGCCTTCGCTTCTGCTTCAAGCAGTCCCGCTCCATTTCCAGGTGCTGGAGAACGAAGCGCGCCAGGGCCACCAGTGGGTCCAGTTGCGGGCTCACTCGACGTTTTCTCGCGTGGACCAGAATCTCGCGAAAATCCCCTTCGCTATGGTGGTACCGGAGATGGTTCACTACCTTCGAGCCGAGAAATCCGAGGGCCTCCCGCAAAGTGCGAGAGTAAAAATCACTGCGCGGGGGCAGAGCTCTGGAAACATATCCGGACAGCTTGTTGTTGATATAGTGGGCCGCCTCTTCGGCGGCGTGGTCTACCGAGAGACTGGACAGGTAAATGATGTTGCCGCGACTGATGAAGTAGCTCTCGTCGTTGAGGATCTGGCGCTTGATTTCGCGGATCTCGCCGGCGGTGAATCGCCCTTTTCGCTCGAGGTCGGCCAGGAAATCGAGGTCCCGCGTGGTGTAGACGGTGAAGTCGTCGAACCCCTTCGGGTCGATATGGAAGAATCCGGCGATGGTCCGGATCAAGCGGTGGACAGCCTCGGCCACCGTAGGGCTGGTCATGCTCGGCTCGAACACGCTCGAACCGTCGTCAAGCTCCTGCTGGTCCAGCCCCCAGTGCAGGTAGGACTGGTACTTCACGAGCGGCGTGCTGTTCATTACGCAGAACTCGTCCCGCCCCAGTTCAAGAATCGGCGACCTGTGCTCCTTGTGGTGCTGTGCTAGTTGCCAGTAAAAGGAATCGACGTTCTGGTGAACGATCACACTTCGCCGCTTCACGCCTTCCTGCAGCAACTCCCGCTCGACGTGTTTCGGTAGGTGCTCCCGACACATGTGAAAGTCACCTGCCAGGGTGTAGACGATCGACCCCGGGTGCGCGATTGCAGCGCGCGCGATGACCTCTGCTGCGCGCTCGTCCCGCCGCCGAATGTTTCCTTCCCCCTGCGAAGAGGGTGTATTTATCGCGTAAATCTGGATCTCGTTCTCTTTGGCAAACTGGAACAGCGGTCGATAGTTTCTCCAGGCGAAGCCCCAGGTCGTCGGGTAATCAATGGCGTCGAGAAACGCGTCCTCGTCGAGCGCGCCCGCGGTATAGGCGTCAAGGGCTCGCTGATTCTCGATGGGCACGACCTCGGTCGCGAGGACGAGAGGACGCCTGCGATGAAGTCTGCGATGCAACTCGGTGAGGATCCGTAGAGCGGCAGTCTGAGACGCCTCGAGCGTGTGAAACTCACCCTGAAAGATCAGGTCGGCCGAGCTCAGTCGCGAAAGGAACAGCTCCTTGGAGATGATTCGACGATAGCCCCCCCTGAAACTCCTCATGTACTGGAGCTCGTAACGGCGCAGGTCGTCGGAGGGAACCTCGACGGAGCTGAAGATCTCCGTGCGCAGGCGGTGAACGAGCGTTCTCTGAATTTGGATGAGCTGTTCTCGGGGGGACAGTAGGCTTTGAGGCACCGCTCGAGGCCGATATTGTGAGAGCGTGGACAGGATCGCCGGACTCCTCTAAATCGGACCGGTTGCCTCGAGAACTTTAGGGGCTGGGCGCTCCGCCCTCTTCACTAGCCCTGCTGTGGGCGGGTCTCCTGACCCGCCCACTCAGCCGATCGAAGGTCTCCCTGTCCGACCCTTCCGCCACGCCTCGTAGTCCTCCGGCCCGTTCAAATTCCGAAAAATCTCAGGAAGGTCCGGAGTCACGGAACCGAAAACTCCCCTGGCGATGACGGCCTCCTCGAGATCGAGGACGTGGACTCGCGACAGCTCCGCGAGATCGCGGATAGCTGACGAGCCTGAGTCGAGCCGTTGCCGTACCTCTCGAAGAAGCTCCGTCGAGTAGACAGCGTAGGTGGGTTCAAGGCCGCGCCGCCATCGGGGGACGCAGCCCGAGCGACCCTCCCTCGAAGCCCCTTTCCAGAGGGCCCCCACGAGGTCGAAGGACACGGTAGGAACGTCGACTGGGATAAAGAAGGCTCTCGAGGGCTCCTGAAGAATGGCCCCACGCGCGCTGAGCATTGCCAGCGCCGCCTCGACCCCCGCGAGCGGTCCCCCATCTTCCCGAAGATCAGGGACGATCGACATCTCGGTGGCGTTGGCGCCGGCAACCGCCCACAAAGCTCCGGTGAGGTCGACGGATGCGCCGGAGAACCCTACCGAGACGTAAATGGAATCGAAGCGGGATTCAAGAGTCCGTGCGAGGCGTTCGAGAAGAGTTCTTCCACCCGCCTCGAGCAGAGCCTTCTCCCTCCCCATCCGAGAACTCCGCCCACCTGCAAGGATCACGGCACAACGCCCGCGCCCGACATCAGGGACAGGATCGGTCGTCGCCAAATCAAGCCCCTCCGATCCAACGGGCCCACTTCAACTCGCCCTCCTCCACCCGATCCCGGTCCGCCTCCAGCGTGATCAGCGCGTTGGCACTTGTCAGCGAGGAAAGGAAGCTCGAGTCTTGCTCACCGGGGTCCACGGCCCGAAAACCACCGGCCGGGTCCGGCTCGACCCGGGTACGCAGGAGGAAGACGCGACCGGGTTTGTAACTGTACGTGAAGGGAAAACGCACGCCGAACGGCTCGTCGAGGATGACGCTCTCGGCGCGAAGCCTCCTCAAGGCCGGACGCACGAAGACCTCGAACGACACGATCGAAGCGGCCGGGTTTCCGGGCAAGCCGAAGAACGGCCTTCCGTCGAAGAGCCCGAAGACTTGCGGCTTGCCGGGGCGCATGGCCACCTTGAAAATATATCCTGGCTTCGCCGCCTCGCTCACCACGGTCCGGACGAAGTCGTAGTCGCCCGCACTCACCCCACCGGTGGAGACGATGGCATCGGCCCCTCTTTGTATCGCGCCCTCGATGGCCGCGAGAACGTCCTTCTTCGTGTCGCGGACGATTCCGATGTTCACGGGCTCAACTCCCGCACTGAGGAGGAGTCCTCTGAGCGAATACGCATTCGAGTTTCTGATCTGGCCCGGGCCCGGGAGAGCTCCCACCTCGACGAGCTCGTTTCCCGGCGAGATGATGGCGACACGGGCCCGCCGGGAAATCCGTACCCGCGCGTGGCCGAGCGAAGCGAGAATGGCCAGCTGCGGCCCGCGGAGGACCACGCCTGCTCGCAGGGGTATATCACCGGGGCGCACATCTCCGCCAGCACGGCGAATATTCTGGCCAGCGCGCGGAGTCCGGCTGAAGGTCACGCTTGCGGCGTCAAAACGGGTAAGCTCGTGCGGGACGACCGCTTCGGCTCCGGGAGGCAGTGGGGCCCCCGTCATGATGCGAATCGCGGCTCGATCCTCGAGCGGAACACCTCCGGGATCTCCCGCCGGCAGACCGCCTTGAATGGGCAGGGTCACGGGGTGGCCGTCCGATGCCTTCTGGAGGTCCAGGACACGTACTGCAAAGCCATCCATGGCCGAATTGTCGAAAGGAGGGACGTTCTCTTGAGCAACGCCGTCCTCGCGAAGCACGCAACCATAGGCCTCCTCCAGGGGCCGAACCTCCGCCGGCATCGGCTCGATGTGGGAGAGCATCGTCTCCCGCACCTTTTCCAGAGGCTGCAGGTCGTGGGCTAGCTCGCGCCGCACGGCTAAATACCCGTGTTCGCGAGTACCCACTCGAGGTAGGCCGGGTTTCCACCACCCACCTCGAAAGCGATCAACTCCGGGACGTCGTAGGGATGCTCCTTCACCAGAGCCTGGGTCAACGCCTCCACGCCGTCCTTGGCGCACTTGATCACGAGGAGGCTCTCCACGTCGTTCTCGAGCTTGCCTTCCCATCGATAAATGCTCGTCACTTGAGGCACGATATTGACACAAGCCGCATGTCCATTGCCGACGAGAAACTTCGCCAGGCGCTCTGCATCGGAAGGGGAGCAGGTCGAGAGGACAAGGCAAACTTTTTTCCCTGCAGTGTCGCTACTCTTCATGATGCGCAGATTATACGATTCAGTTGCCATGCTTAGCAGCCCGTTCTCGTAGAATATTGCTGCTCGGACGCGCTGCCGCAGGGCTTCCGGGATTTCCTTGTCAATTCCGACCGTTTGTCAGACGATGAACGTAACGGAAGGACATGCGGCGTTATTTTCGAATCTCAATCGGAGCCCTCTTCTGGGGCTGTATACTCGCCCTCGGGGTGCGTCTGCTTACCAGTGCACGTGGCACCGAGGTCAGCACCCTGTCGAAGCTGCACGAGTTTTTCTCGCAGGAGGAGCAGCGGCTCGTCGTCAGATTCCCTGGCACCGTCAGGATCATGGTTGGCGACGACGTCGAGGTGGCAGGGTTTCACGCCGGCGAAGTCGAGGCGCTTCTCGACGAGAACGGTAAAGTCCTTCCGTGGATCGGCGCTGAGGTGGGGGCCGTACGGATCCGCTTCTACGACTCCCAACGTGTGGCGCTCCACGCCGATGCCTCCGCGCGACTCGTGCTCGTCCCCCTGGCCGCTGCCTGGGTGGTGCAGACGCTCTTCACGAACGAAAAAATTCCCAGAATCGCCGAGGAGTGGAACAGAACAATGCTCATCCACAGGGAGGAGATCTTCGACGTACTGACCCCTATCCTGCGAGACGTGATCATCGATCTCGAGCGTCACGTGGAGACAGAGCTGCCAGATTTCCTGAAGCGTCACTCGGAGAGAATCAAGGCTCTCGGAGACAGCATGGAGAGCCAGCTGGAACGGGAGCAATTCGCCTCTCTCTTCGAGAGAGAGATCTGGCCCATCGCGCAACCAAAGGTGCGCCCCATCATCGAGGAGATCAGCCGGGAGGTCTGGAAAAAGCTGCCAGTCTGGGGGCTCACCTGGCGCCTCGCTTACCAAAATCTACCGCTCACGCGCGATGATTATCTGAAAGAAGCCTGGGTGACCTTCCTCGAGGGGCAGGTCGTTCCGATCTTCCTATCGCACTCCGAGGAGATCCTCGAGGCAGCGCGTGACGTCGCGCGTGAGGCCTTCGAGAAAAAGGAGGTGCGGGAAACTCTGCGGCAGGCCTTTGCGGGCCTCATCCAGGAGCCCGGGTTCCATGAACTGTGCCAGATTTTCTTGCAGGAGGTGCTTCTCGACAACCCGCGCTTTCACGAAACCATGCTTCGCCGCTGGAGCGCCCCGGAAGTACAAAGCGCCCTGGCCGCAGCCTCCACTCACATCGAGCCCATGGTGCGGCGCATGGGCGACATCGTTCTGGGCACGCGCAAGGAAGGTATCACCCCCGAATTTGCACGGGTTCTACGCTCCCAGATTCTGCTAAAGGACGGACAGCGGATCGTGATAGATCCCGGGTCGGAGACCGCCCCAGCTCTCACCGCAACGGCGCTCGAGGCACGCATCGAGCTGGAGCTCGAGAATTGACCGAGAGACAAGAGAGCGCCAACGAGATCGTCATCCAGGACCTGACCGTCCACGTGGGCGAGCGTATGCTCTTGTCGGGAGCGTCGGCCAAATTCCCAGCCGCATCGGTGACCCTCCTCATCGGGGCGAGCGGCGCGGGCAAGACCGTGCTCATGAAGATCCTGGCGGGACTGATCGAGTCGGAGAACGGCGCTTCACGAGACGGCCACTTTGAAGTTAGCGGGCAGGTCAGGATCGGCGGCCTCGACATCTTGAAGTCGGGCAGCCGGAGGACGCGCCCCACGGGCTCCGCGGACTCATCTGGCTCTTCAGTGCGCCCCTGCACGGGAATCGTTTTCCAGAACTTCGCTCTCTTCGACGAGCTCTCGGCCACTGACAACGTTCGCTTCGCATTCGACCACGGCCCGCGACGCGGTGAAGCTCCGGCGGACGACGGACGCCCAGCGGGCAGCTCCCCTGCCCGTCTCCTCGAGGAGTTCCGAATTCCCGCCCGCACCCCCGTCAGCGCACTCAGCGGTGGGCAGAAGCAAAGACTTGCCATCGCCAGGACCCTCGCCTACGACCCACCGGTCATTATTTACGACGAACCGACCTCCGGCCTCGACCCGGAAAACTCGAAGCGCGTCGCCCAGCGCATCCGCAGGGCCGGAGACGAGCATCAGAAGACAACGGTCGTCGTCACACACGACTACGCGCACCTCGCGGAGATAGCGGACTCGATCTACCTCCTCGATCCGGACAAGAAGTGCCTGACCCCGCTGACGGGCTCGGAGCTGGCGGCCCTCGCCGAGGGCATGCCGGGTGCAGGGAACTTCGAGGAAGGCTCGACCCGTCGAGCGCGGCGCCCACTCCGCGAGCGAGCGCTCGGCGCTTTCGTCGGCTTTCTGGAGAAAAGTGGAGCCGCGGTCGAGACAGGTCTCCTTTCCCTCTTATTCCTCGTCCCCGTGTGGAGAAGCCTGCGCTGGGGGCTGCGCTACCTCAGGCACTACCTGGGGCTCGTTGCCTCTCCGTCGGCCTGGCTCTACTTCGGGGCCGCGGGAATGATCGCGGGGTTTGTCTCGACCCACTTCGTCTTCAAGTTCCTCCCCCACAAAAACTACACTGAACCCCTCATCGCCGATGATCTGCTGCAGGGCCTCGGATTCGCCCTTTATCGGATCCTCGTGCCCATCCTCCTGACGATTCTGCTCGCTGCCCGCTGCGGCGCCGCCGTGGCCTCTGACGTGGGCAACCGCGTGTACAACCACCAGGTGGACGCCTTGCGCTCCATGAACGTGGTGCCGTCCCGCTACCTCCTCACGAACATTCTGTACGCGTTTTGTATCGCCACGCCGCTTCTCATCGGCCTGAGCTTTCTCGCGGCGCGCTACACGAGCCTTGCTGTCTACATTTACAACTATCCGGGAAAGGGTGCGAACTACTGGGACAGCAATTTCCATAGCGACCTGAGGATCCCGGGCGAAATCCTCTACCGCGGCACCGTGTGGCTCCTGGCGAAGATCCTGATTGCAGGCCTCGGAGTCGGCGCCATCGCGTACCACGTGGGGATGCGGCCGAAATTTTCGGGAGTGGACGTGTCTCGGGGCATTACCACCACGATTATCGGAGCTACGCTGTTCGTCCTCTTGGTCCACTTCGTCTTCGCCTTTCTCGAATTCTGAAGCGGCCGACCGGGCCAATAATCCTGCGAAACTCGGGCTTTCAAAAACCGAAGATTAGTGTACTTTGTTGCAGACTATTCCATGAAGACATGGACTGCGTGACCCCGGTGATCCGGAACCACGCAACCGGTTGCAAATTCCTTTAATCGGGCGCCCAGGCGCCAAGGAGCGCTCGTCGTACGATGGACACAGAAATTGTAGTTGTTATTGGCGGGAGTCTGATCGTAGCCGTGGTCTCTCTTCTCTTCGCCTGGAAACGGCGGGGCTGGATTTACCGGCAGGACGCTGGAACGCCGGAGATGCAGGAGATCGCCACCGCTACCCAGGAAGGCGCTATGGCTTTCCTGAAGCAGGAGTACTCGGTGCTGGCTGGGTTTACGATTGTCGTTTTTGGCCTGATATGCTACGGCCTCAGAGACACCGGCGGCTGGCTGACGGGCGTTGCCTTTCTGTACGGCGCCTTCTCCAGCGGACTGGCCGGTTTCGTCGGGATGCGCGTGGCCACGCGTAGCGCCGTCCGTACGACCCAGGCGGCCAAGACGAGCCTGGGACAGGCCCTCGGGGTTGCGTTTTCGAGCGGAGCGGTCATGGGTTTCACCGTGGTGGGCCTCGGCCTCCTCGGGATCTGTATCCTGTCCCTCATTTTCCAGAGCGTGGACACCGCCGCTCTCGGCCTGAAGAGCTGGATCGACCCGATTTTCGGCTTTTCCTTCGGGGCATCCTCGATCGCTCTGTTTGCGAGGGTCGGCGGAGGCATTTTCACCAAGGCCGCCGACGTGGGCGCGGATCTTGTGGGCAAGGTGGAGGCTGGCATTCCCGAGGACGACCCGCGCAACCCGGCAACCATCGCCGACAACGTCGGCGACAACGTCGGCGACGTGGCCGGCATGGGAGCGGACCTCTTCGAGTCCTACGTTGGCGCTATCATCGCAAGCATGGCGATCGGCTACGCCACCGTGCAGGCAACGCCGGCGCAAGCTAACTCGATGCTGGTCCTCTATCCAGTGCTCCTTGCGGGGCTCGGCATTCTCGCAAGCCTCGTTGGGACGCTGGCGGTCAAGACAGACGACGAGAGCAAGGTTTCCGGCGCTCTCTTCCAGGGCCTACTCTGCGCCTCGGCTCTCCTCATTGCGGCCACGGCGGTGTTGCCGGTCATCCTGCAATCCACCTTCGAATATACTGGCCCCGTAACTGAAAAGTTCTACAGTGGCTGGAGCCTGAGTGGAGCCGTCTGGGCAGGTCTGATCGCGGGCCTCCTGATCGGCAAGATCACCGAATACTACACCTCTGAAAGGATGCGACACGCGCAGGCAATCGCTGCCCAGTCACTCACCGGGCCGGCGACCAACATCATCCACGGCCTTGCAGTGGGCATGCAATCGACTGCGGCGCCGGTTCTCGTCATCGCGGGTGCGATCTTCGCTGCCTTCCACCTGGGGGGTCTCTACGGCATTGCGATATCGGCTGTCGGTATGCTCTCGACCCTCGGGATCTCCCTTGCTGTCGACGCCTACGGTCCTGTCGCGGACAATGCCGGCGGCATTGCGGAAATGTCCCACTGCCCTCCCGAGGTCCGCAACAAGACCGATACACTCGACGCGGTGGGCAATACTACCGCCGCTATCGGCAAGGGTTTTGCAATCGGCTCCGCGGCGCTGACGGCGCTCGCCCTTTTCGTGACCTACCAGCAGGAGGTCGAGAGCAAGGGGGGGGAGAAGCTGCTCATCAGTATTCTCGACCCCAACGTGATCGTGGGCCTTTTCATCGGAGGTATGCTGACGTTCCTCTTCTCCTCCTTCGCCATGAAGGCAGTGGGCAGAGCGGCAAAGAAGATGATCGAGGAGGTGCGTGCCCAGTTCCACGAGAGACCCGGTATCATGACCGGCACGGAGAAACCGGACTACGCTCGTTGCGTGTCGATCTCGACCCAGGCCGCCCTCAAGGAGATGGTTGCTCCCGGACTCCTCGCAATCCTGGCACCGGTCCTGGTCGGCAAGTTCATGGGCCCCGAGGCCCTGGGTGGACTCCTCGCGGGAGCCCTTGTCACCGGCGTCCTCATGGCCATCTTCATGGCCAACGCCGGCGGAGCGTGGGATAACGCCAAGAAGTTCATCGAGGGAGGAGAGCACGGCGGGAAAGGCTCGGAAGCCCACAAGGCCGCCGTCGTCGGGGATACCGTGGGCGATCCCTTCAAGGACACTGCAGGACCGTCCATCAATATCCTGATCAAGCTGATGTGCATCGTCTCGCTCGTCGCGGTCCCGTTCTTCCTGGCCTGATCGAGGGGAATCTTCCTTTACCGGCTAGTGTTAGGGCTCGGGATTCGCCGCGTTTTTCTGAATTTCACTTGCGGGACCCCTCTGTTGTGACGTATCGTCGCCGATGTGTTGTTTGGGAAAAAATGTTCTTTAGTAAAAAAGGGGCAGCTTGGTGACAGAATTCTTTTGAGCTGAGGGCCGCATGCGACGAGCTCTGATTGCTGGTTTGGTCTTGGTTGGGGTGGTCCTCCTCTGCTTTTTTTCTGTCTCCGATCGGTGGGGATTGGCCGGGGTTCCCGACTCGAGTCCTATGGCCCGCTCCGAGGCAGACCTCCTCTCCCTACGGGAGCTGCTGACGACCCGAAGCGCCGACCTCATGGCCTTCGCGGAGGCCGGCCTGTCTCTCTGGACCGTGGCGACCGACTCGGCGGATCTCGAGCCCGGCTGTGTGCCCACCGGTCCGGATACCAACGGAAGAATCCGTCACAGACTGGAATTCGGCGGCCGGTACCGCAAGTCTTCCCGGGTTTATGCCGTCAACTACCTCTCCTGTCATGGAGGGGAAGGGCGGTACGCGGTCGATCTAGAAAGTGAGGGCTTCAGCGGCAATTTCAGTCCCGTGACGGATCCCGTGTTCACGGGGCCCGATTCGCTCCTCGTGTGGAAGATTGCCCTGGACGACGACCTCATCTTCAGCGGACTCAGAGATGCTTTGCACTCGCTCCACATAGGTTACATGCGGATCACAGACCTGGGCTATAACGAATTCGAAGAGCGTGAGTTCCTTTTCGTGGCAGCCGATGTCGATCCAGTGGAGGACCCCTTGGCGACGGTGTTCACGTACAGGGGAACATTCACGGAGGACCTGAGCTCGGGAGGTTTCGTAGTTGAGTAAGGCTGAAGCGCCCTAGGCGTCTTGCCAGCGCTTCGCACCAGGGTCGGGAACAAAAGAAAGGGTGGAGGTTCGGGTGTCTCAGGAGACCAAATGGCAGCGGGTTTCCTCACGGATGGTCCCGCTCATTCAGGAGCGTGGCCCTGGCGCAGCCTTCAAAATCCTGGAGAAGCTGCTACGCTCCGAGCCTGCGACATCCACCGAAGAGGAATTCGAATGCCTCATGCGCGCCACGGTCCTGGTGTCTCAGTACGGTGAAGTCGACCTGGCCCGCAAGTGGACCGAGGCGCATCGAGCGTTGCGGGAACAGGAGGGCTCCCTCAGTGAGTCCGATGTCGAATCCTACAAGCTCGTACGCCTCGCCCTGGAACTGGCAGAGAAGAACTACGCTCTCGCAAACACGATCCTCGAGCACGTGGATTGGGGACGGGCGCCGAGAGTCGCCTGGGTTATTGACGTCCGACTGGTCATCGCAGGGTGGCGGGACAACCGCAAGGAAATCATCGATCTCCTGCGGGGGCCTTCGTCCGTGTCTTCCGGGTCCAATCCGTGTCACCGTGCCAATAAGCTGCGAACTCTAGGCACCTACTTCCTCAGGCGCGCCAGCAGAAAACGTGCGGCGCGCTGTTTCCAGGCGGCTTTGCGAACCTACTCGAAGGCCCCGGGAATCGACGCTCGTCTCAAGGTCATCGAGATGATGGGCTTCTGGGGCAGCGCGGAGCGCCTTGACGGGCACGGCGCGGAAGCCAACACCCTCCTCGAGGGCGCGATCGAGAGCGCGGTCCGATTCCGACATTTTTTCTACGAGCACCTCTTCAAACTGGACCTGGCAATTTCGCATGCGGATCGTGGGAGCTTGGCGCGTGCGGAGGAGCTAGCTCTCTCTGTCGTCCAGAGTTCCAAAAGTAGTAGAAGGGTCTCACCCGCCCTCCGTTACCAGCGGGTCCGTGCGCTGAGCTTGATCGCAAGCTTCGCTCTGGACGCGTCCGACGGCAAGAAAGCCGCAAGCTCTCTCAAGAAAGCACGTCGGGCACTGGGAGAATGGGATCACGCTCGACTCGAGGGACACCTGCACCTCCAGCGAGGCCGGCTCCATGCGCTGGGGAAGTCGGCGCGAGCCACGCGCCGTGCGCTCGAGGAGTTCGACAGAGCCGAGTCCTGTTATCTTGCTTCGGGTGACGGAGAGGCAAACGGCGTTGCCAAGGTGAAACTTTACCGGGGACAGGTGCACTTGAAACAGCGCAACGTCCAGGAAGCGCTCGCGCAATTGTCCGCCTGCGACAAGCTCATCCGTGAGAAGCTTCTGACCGCGGACGTGAAGGCCGATGCACTCCTCCTGAAGAGCCGAATGCTCCTCGAAGGGGATGTTCCCGGCACCGACCAATTCTACGAGGATGTCCTGGGCAACCTGGGTGCCGTCCACAGTCCCGTCAAGCTTTTCAAGATCGTCTCGAACCTCTACCTCTACAGCTGGGACCTCGACAATCGGCTCGATCTCACCGACTATCACCTGCGCCAGATCAACCAGATGTCCGAGGTCCTCGACCGTCCAGTTTTTGATAATCTCTACCAGCGACACGTGACGCGCAGGGTGGCGTGGCGCGCCCTGGTTCGGACGTTCGGCGTGGATGCGGCGGTCCTTCCGGACGACGACTTTTAGAAAACTGTCAGCTTTCCTACCTTCTTGGCACGGACCGCCGTAGCTCCCGCAGCTTCTCGATGGATGCCTCGAGGCGCCTCGGCAGCGGCACCTCGAGCTTGAGAATATGGCCGCTCGACGGATGGCGGAGCTCGAACCTGCGGGCATGCAGGAACATCCGCTTGAGACCGATCTCTGTCGCGAGAAAACGATTCGCGGTGAAATCGCCATAGCGCTCGTCGCCCGCGATCGGGTGGTGCCTGGAGCCAGCCTGCACTCGCAGCTGATGAGTCCGGCCGGTCTCGGGTCTCAAGGAGACGAGCGACGCGCCCTGCATTTCGAAGGTCTCGAGGCGCGCGTAGTGCGTCACGGCGTTGGGCTTTCCTCGCACCACGCTCACGGTCGCCCGACTCCGCCCAGAAACTTTCTCAAGTCGGTCCACCCACTCTCCCCGGGGCGGAACCGACGAGCCGAGAAGGAGGGCGTGATACTCCTTCTTCACTTCCTGTCGAAAGAGCGCCTCCTTGAGGGCGACTGCCGCCTCGGCGTCGAGGGCACAGAGGATCAAGCCGCTCGTCTCCTGATCCAGGCGATGAATCAGGTAGACCTGTCGTTGCTTGTTCCCCGGGACGTCCAGGCGATAGAGCTCTCGCCGGAAGTCATACGTTCCCCGCAAAAGCGCGTTCGGTGCCTTGCCGCGCGGCGAGTTCGGATGGGACAGGACTCCCGCGGGCTTGTCGAGCACCCAGAGCACGTCGTCGCGGTGGATCTGCCGCACCCCCGGATGCAGCCATCCCGAAAGATCTTCGTTCTCCTCCATCGACATGGGGTATTCTATATTCCATGTCAGCAGCTGTTGCCATACTTGATTACGGCGCGGGTAACCTGACGAGCGTTGCCTGCGCAATCCGCCACCTCGGACGAGAGCCTCTCGTGACGCAGGATCCCGCGGAGGTCCGCGCGGCGGGACGCGTGATCTTTCCCGGAGTCGGTGCCGCGGGAGCAGCCATGGAAAACCTCAGGCGACTTCAGCTCGACCGTGCGATTCAAGATGTCTTCGAGTCGGGAAGAGCCGTCCTCGGAATTTGTGTCGGCTACCAAGTCGTGCTTGAACGCAGCGAGGAAGACCAAGGGACCGACTGTCTCGGGATTCTGAACGGAACGGTAAAGCGGTTTCGCTTCGCGCAGGGCATCGTGCGCAAGATTCCACACATGGGCTGGAACGAGGTGAACTTCCAGAACCGTCACCCCGTCTTCCGCGACTTGCCCGAAAAAAGTCAGTTCTACTTCGTTCACAGCTACTACCCCGTGCCCGATGACGCTGCGCTCATCCAGGGGACTGCGGTCTACGGTGGCGTTCGATTCGCCGCCGCGATCGCGTATCGGAACCTGGCCGCTGTGCAGTTCCATCCCGAAAAGAGCGGGCGGCCCGGCCTTCGCATCCTCGAGAACTTCCTTTCCTGGAGGCCATAAAGACGTGCTCTCCAAGCGAATCATAGTCTGCCTCGACGTCCGTGAGCGGAAAACGACCAAGGGCGTCAAGTTCCAGGGTAACGTGGACATCGGAGATCCCGTGACCATGGGCGAGCAGTACTACCATGAGGGTGTCGACGAGCTCGTTTTCTACGATATCACCGCCTCGGCGGAAGAGAGGCCCATCGACATCGAAATGGTAAAGGAGGTGGCCAGCAGGATTTTCATACCGTTTTCTGTCGGCGGGGGAATCCGCTCGCTCGATGACATGCGACAGGTGCTTCTCGCTGGGGCTGAAAAGGTAAGTGTCAACTCGCTCGCGGTAAGAAATCCGCAAATTATCAGGGAGGGGGCGCGCGCCTTCGGCAATCAGTGCATCGTGCTCGGCATGGACGCTCTCTGTGTAGAGAAGAGTTCCTCCATCCCTTCGGGATATGAGGTCGTTGTTAAGGGGGGGAGGGAGCGCACGGGCTTCGATGCCCTTGCGTGGGCACAACGCGCCGAGGCACTGGGGGCCGGAGAAATCTGCCTCAACTCCATCGACGCGGACGGCACGAAGGAAGGCTATGAACTTACCGTCACCTCGCGCATCGCGGAGGCGGTCGGAATCCCTGTCATTGCTTCCGGAGGGGCTGGAACCCCTGAGCACTTGCGGCAAGTGCTGACCGAGGGCAAGGCAGACGCCGCGCTGATAGCGAGCATGGTCCATTACGGCGAGTACTCCATCGCGGAGATCAAGGAACACCTCGCGCAAAGCGGACTGCGGATAAGGCTGTGAAAAAAGCGCGCGTGGCGCATTTCACGGGGTGTATAATCGCACTGGGGTTCCGCACAACAAACACTCACCTAACGCTTGAAGTGGGGGTCCGATGAAGGAGAGTTTGATGAAGGAGATCGTCCGATGAAATTTTCCAGAAACGTGGTGATTCCCGTGGGGCTCACCTTTGCACTCGCTGTAGCGCTCGAGTTGAAACCCGGGAGCGCCGATACCGTTTACTTGACGAACGGCTACACGATCGAAGGAAAAGTGACCGACAACCGTGAACAGAACGGCAAGGTTCGCGTCGAGTTCGGAGAGGTCGGGTACTCGATCCTCCATGGAAGCGACGTGGCGAAGATCGTTGTGGGCGAGCCAAAACAGGCCGAGACGCCGGAATACGTGACCGTCAAGGTAAGGAAGGGTGCCGACTACTACGGCAAGACTTCTTATACGGGCATTCTTTCACCTCAGAGCGATGACGAAACCGTCGTCCTCGAAATCCCCGGCGCCGGGAAGATCTTCATTCCACGCGAGGGAACGGAAATCGCCGAGCCCGATCCCAGCGCGCGAATCGGAGACACGGAGCCGGCGGCGGCGGAGCGCGTCATCCAGACCACGCACCAGATTCTCTTGACGAACGGTAACACGCTCCTGGGCGACCTCATCGCGACTCCGGAGAGCGAGCCCGTGAAGCTGGCCGTTGGACAACTCGGGGTGATCACCATCGCACGAGACACCATCCTGCCCGATGGCATCAAAAATCTCGCGGGTGCGATCAAGCTGCCCCCAGAGCCGGAGGAGCCCGCAGCGGACGAAACCCACGGAGAGATGCCGGTTGACGAAGATCTGAGACAGCAACTGCTCGACCAGCTGCGTGCAGAACTCCTCGGCGAGTTGATCGATCAGATCATCGGGGAGAAGGTCGATCATGCGATTGAATCGGCCGGGCTGTGGGAAGTCGGGCCGGGGGACCGAGTCGACTTGACGCTTGACGAGATCCAGCAGATCCAGTTCTACGTCTCCAACCTGAGCCGGCAGCGGCCCCGGGAACGGGTGTGGGGCGAGAAACAGCTGAAGCGGGTCGGCAGCGTGGCGCTTCCTTTCCTGCAGTCGGTGGTGGACCACCCGCTGCGCCTCGTTCGCCGAGGTGTACAGAGGCTCATCGCCCATTATGGCGACCTCAGGGGAGCACCGATGTCGATCCGGGCACTGAATGACCCCGACCACTTCGTCCGCGAGATCGCGGGCAAAGCTCTCGCGGACCTGCTTCCGGAATCCGGCGTGGAGTACAATCCGCGAGCTCGGGAGTCGACCCGCGTAAAGGCCCAGGAACAGTACGCCGAGTACTGGGCCCAGCTGGCCGTGGACCTTGGCCGTGAAGCCGTCTACGAGAAGCTGACCCAGAACATCCTGGATCCGACCTGGTGAGGCCCCGCGATCCGCTTCGACACTGTGCTCTTATTGTGGTGCAGGCGTCTCGCCTGCCTTCGCAATAATCAAGCTTCTAGTTTGCAGGCGGGACGCCCGCACCACAATGCTTCGAGGGGCGCCGTAGCCTTGAATTGAAAATACCGGGTTTCGGTTCTAAACTACCGTATGAGGCTTGTCCCGAGGCTCCTATTCCTGGCGCTTGTTGCCTCCCCCGCCAATGTCTCTCCGGACAAGGCATCCGCGAGGGAAGTTCCTCCAGGCCTGGTGGCCGTCGGGGACGTCCACGGAGACTTCGTCACCTTTGAGGCACTCCTTGGATCGCTAGGTCTCATCGATCAAGCCGGCCGCTGGTCCGGTGGGACGAGGAACCTCGTTCAGACAGGAGACCTGCTGGATCGTGGCGCAGGGTCACGTCAAGTGATGGAGTTTCTGATGCGCCTCCAGAGCGAAGCCCGGGCCGCCGGCGGTAGAGTCACGGTCATCCTGGGGAACCACGAGGTGAATAACATGACGGGCGATTTTTCCGACAGAAGTCGTGAGGAGTTCGCCGCGTTCAAGAGAGACGAAGATCCCGCGGAGCGAGCTCGGCGCAAGGAAAAGATCCTCGGACTCGTGCGCAACGGTAGCCCGCTCCTGCGCTCCGACTACTACAAGCAACTTTCCCGCACCGTCAATGAGAGGTCGTTCGACCGGCTTTATCCCCCCGGTTACTTTGCGCTCTACGACGCCTATTCGCCTTCCGGGCGCTACGGAAAGTGGCTACGCCAGCGGCCCGTTATCCACCTGGAGCAGGATACCCTCTTTGTTCACGGCGGGCTCAGCCCGCGCTATGGAAGAATTCCATTCGAAAGAATCAACGAACAGGCAGGGGAAGGGCTGACCGAATACCAGGAGTTGGTCGAGGCGCTCGAGACGCTCGGTGTCTTCGAGGGCTCCCTGGGCGCCGTGGAACTGTACCGGTTGGTCGCGGCTGAGAAAAAAAGTCCGGGTGCGCCCCACCCGGACCTCGAGAAGCCATTCGCAAGGCTCGAGAGGCTCCGGCGAGGGGTCCTCTTCGATGGGGACGGGCCCCTGTGGTACAGGGGTCTGGCCCACGGAAGCGAGCGCCGGCTGGCAAGGACCGTGGAGACCATCCTCGAAATCCAGGGTGCCCGCAGGATCGTCATCGGCCACACCCAAACTCCTGGTCGGGCAATCGAGACCCGCTTCGAAGGCCGAGTGGTCCTCATCGACACGGGCATGAATCAGGCCGTCTATGGGGGGAAGCCGAGTGGCCTCGTCCTGAAGCCCGACGGGCACATCGCGGTCTGGGAGAACTAACGTGGACAGAATCCACGTCTGCCGTCAACGGCCACGCGTTTTGTAGTCGGGACACGCCGTAGCGTTGGGGCGCTCGGGGCGACTGCAGTAGCGGGCGTCGTTGTACTTGCAGCTGTCACAGAGAAAGGCGCCCTGCCCCGGTGAAGTGCTTTCCACGGAGCGACCGCGGGTCGCGCCTCCGACGAGGACAGCGGCCGCTAGAAGAACCGACCAGAAAACGAGTGGTCCGACGGGTACGAAAGGTGAAATCAGCGCACCGATGCAGAGCATGGCAACGAAGGCGACAACCGGGCGGCTCATGACACCCGTCGAGCGAGAACTGCGTACTGGGCGCCCAGAGGAAGAGGGGCCAGCACCGGTTCGAGAAAACGAAGACCCCCGAGGAACCTGGGGAAGAAGAAGAGGGATCTCGAAAGCGCCACGTGGAAGCCAGTCGACACCAGGAGCTGCCGGGCAGCGAAGGGGCTTACTGGCACCGCGTCCCGATCGCATGAAACACGCGCCATGACCGCCCTTGTTCCCGGATTCCACGGATTGTTCTCTACCAGGGCCATGTACCCTCCAGTCGCTGTGCTGTCGAAAAGTAAGCGAAGAGTCGCTGGCCGATGAACGGGATCGATGTGATGGAAAACATTACAGACATAGACGAGGTCGAAACCGGACTCGGGGAGTCGCGGGTGAGAGCCGAGCTGTTCGAAGTGCAAGGAGGGCTGGTCGTGCCGGCTGCGAGCTTCCCGGATCATCCCCGCTGACGAATCCACGCCGACGACCTCGACGCACGGAAATGCCGCAAGGAGTAGTAGCGAGGTTCCCCCCGTGCCGCAGCCGTAGTCGAGTATGCGGCGGATGCGAGGATAGATTCCCCGTCGCCGCAGCTCCTGGACCAGAAACTGAACCCGGGCCCTGGCGAAAAACTCCGGGGTCTCGCCCGAAAGCCGGACCCCCTGTCGAATGACAGCGTCATACCTTTCGGCGCAATCGTCGAAGCAGTCAGGATGTCTTTCGCGGAACATTGACTCCCGCAGCTTCCGCGCGTTCCTCTCGCACGAGCAACGCCAGGAACGTGCCCAGGAAGACGAGCACCATGGGCCCGTAGAGGAGCCCCATGGCACCGAACAGGTTCACTCCCCCAAGGATGGAAAGAAGGAGCCAGATCGAATGCACGCGCAAGCTGCCGCGCATGAGGATGGGTCGGACGAAGTTGTCGAGCAGGCCGATCCCGAACGCGACGCAGGCAAGAAAAATGGGTCTCCACCAAAGGCTCGAGCCTCCCTCGCCTTGCTGAAACGCCTCGTAGGCGAGGTAACCGATCATGGGCACCGTCACCAGAGCAGTGCCCACCCCGGGAACCAGGGCGCAGAAGGTGGTAAGCACCCCCCAGAAGACGGCGGAGACCCCTAGGATGGCATAGGCCGCGGTAGCGGTAAGCCCCTGAATGAGCGCTGTCCCGAACGTCCCTCGGACTATCGAGCGACTGACACCGGCGAAGGTCTCGATCACCGTGTCCAGGTAGCTCTTGTCGAGGGGAATGTTGCGCTCGATCGAGCGGAGGATCTGCGGGCCATCCTTGAAAAAGAAAAAAAGGATAAAGAGCATCAGGAAAAACTTCAGGAGGATGTTCAGGGTATTCGACAGGAGCCCCGTCAGGAGAGAAGCGCCCCAGGCGGCGACGGCCTTTACCAATTTCGGAATGTACTCCCGAACGCTGCCCCTGAGATTCTTCCAGTAGGGCTCGACCGCAGTACCCGCGAGATCCTTGTCCAGTTTTTCGATGAGGGTCCATGCCTCACCGACGAGCTGGTGCCGGACCCCTTCGCCCTCCTCCTCGGGGGGGCCTTCGCCCTCCTCGGCGGGGGGGCCTTCGCCGTCCTCCGCGGGGGGGGCTTCGCCGTCCTCCTCCGGGGGACGTTCGTCCTCCGCCGAAAGGTCTGCAGGAGTTCCCGACTCTATAGCCCCCAGCCCTCCGAAGGCTTCTCTGGCCAGCGACTGTGCCAGCCAGCCGAGAGGCACGAACACGAGCAGCACGAGGACCCCGCAGGTGAGGCCCGAGGCCAGACCTCGACGCTGCTCTCCGACCACCCGCGAAATCCCGCGAAAGAGCGGGTAGGCCACCAGCGTCACCACCAGGGCGATCGTGATCGGCGCCAGGAACGGCAAGAAGACCAGCACCGTGACCACCAGAAGGAGCGCCAAGGCCAGGAGAAGGAAGAGGAGGGCCGGAAGGTTCTGCCGCTTCAGCGAGTCCGGGCCGCGCCGGCTGAACTCCCTTTCGCCGCCGCCTTGGCCGCCGCGACCACCTCGCTGATCGGGGGGACCCCCCCGATCACGACCCCTCTGCGGACCACCCCTCTGCTCAGGACCCTGTTGACGCCGCCGCCGCTTACGGGGCGGGCGCGAAGCGTCTTGCTCCCGTCGTTCGTGCTTGCGCCCACGTCCTTCGCGAAAAGAATCATCAGGACGATCGCCACTGGTTCCGGTCACAAGGCGTTCTGGGAAATATAGTGCAGTATACCGCGGATGGACACGAAGCCGACGGGAGCGCCCTCTCGAACCAGAGGAATGTGACGATAGCCGCCCACGGCCATGCAGTTGAGGGCATGAGCAATGGTATCGTCCTCACTCAGCGTTTCTGGGTGTGCCGTCATCACTTCGCCGACAGTGGCGCTCCTTATCTGGGCGGAACCGCTTCCGAGCCTCCTGAGCAGATCTCGTTCGGTAAATATGCCGGCAAGCGCGCCTCCCGGATCCAGGACCAGCACGCTTCCGTACCGGTTCTTCTTCATCAATTCCACTACGCTAGAGACAGCATCCGTAGTCTTCACGGTGATCGGCTCGGGCGCGTTCAACTGCGAAAGGGGGTCCTCCAGAATCAGTTCATGCAACCTGCCGCGCTTCGGCTCCTGGACACCAAGACCGGAAAGGTCATAGCCGCAGTGTCCGCAGCTGTCCTCTCCCTGCATGAATTCATGGTCGCAACCGGGGCACTTCATATTGAACTCAGACTCGTGCGTACATGGAGGGGCGCCTCCAGATCAGTCCGTTCCACCAGGTCAGTCGATGGTCCACGTATCACCCGCACTCAAGAGAGCCTGAAGGTCTCCTGCGCCAGGCTTCTCCGCAGCTTGACTTATCTGCTCCTGCAAGAGCCCATCGTAAGTGGGACGCTCGACGGAGCGGAAAACACCGAGGGGCACAGGGAAATCGGGCTCATCGAGATGGGAAAGCAAGTAGGCAAGGATCGGATCCTCTGCGTTCTCATCGTGGACGAGCAGATCCGACTCCTCGACCCCGTCTCCGAGCCGAACGACCTCGGTCCTGAGTCCGTCAGTCAGACGCAACCCTCTGTCCCGGTCCTTGCCAAACACAAGAGGTTTCCCGTGCTCGACCAGCAGCGTCTTGTTCTTACGGACCGAAATATCGGCGAAAGATTCGAACGCCCCGTCGTTGAAAATGTTGCAGTTCTGAAAGATTTCGACGAAGGCAGAGCCCCTGTGCGCTGCGGTACGCTCGAGAATATACTGCAGGTGTTTCGTGTCGCTGTCCAGCGCACGTGCTACGAAGGTCGCCTCGGCTGCAAGCGCAAGCATGAGGGGGTTGATCGGCTGCTCCACCGAACCGACCGGACTGGACTTGGTTCGTTTTCCGAACTCGCTGGTAGGCGAGTACTGACCCTTCGTCAGGCCATAAATTCGGTTGTTGAAGAGCAGAATCTTGAGATCCACGTTTCGGCGAAGCGCATGAATGAGGTGGTTGCCACCAATCGATAGGCCATCCCCATCGCCCGTCACGACCCAGACCTGAAGGTCCGGGCGGGTGGTTTTCAGCCCGGTGGCAAACGTGGGAGCACGACCGTGGATGCTGTGGAAACCATAGGTGTTCATGTAGTAGGGGAAACGGCTCGAGCACCCGATCCCCGAGACAAAAACAACGTTTTCCCGCCGAAGGTTTTGCTCCTGGCAAATTTTCGGCATCACCTTCTGCATCTGCGCGAGAATGGAGTAGTCTCCGCACCCCGGGCACCAGCGCACAGTCTGGTCGCTCGTGAAGTCGGCCTTCTTGTATGACGGAGGCTCAGGCAGCACAGCCGACTGACCGGCTGCCTCCAAGGGCATAGCAAGCGGTACGTCGTGGGCCCCGAAACGTGAACTGTTGTCGCTCATGCCGGTTTACAGAAGCTCCTCAATCTTTTTTTCGATTTCTTTGATCTTGAACGGCTGACCTTGAACCTTGTTGAGCCCTACGGAGTCGACGAGGTAGCGTGCACGCAGGAGAAGGTTCAGCTGGCCCAGATTCATCTCCGGGACCAACACTCTCTCGAACTTGGCGAGGACCTCGCCCAG
>Ga0315336_1001547_pt1 | contig 43198 bp, 34 predicted proteins | sample ASW5metaG_FD_204512 | JGI IMG/M metagenome (GOLD analysis project Ga0315336, IMG submission 204512) | Ammonia-oxidizing marine archaeal communities from Monterey Bay, California, United States - ASW #5 | ecosystem: Environmental > Aquatic > Marine > Intertidal zone | place: USA: California... | reverse complement strand
GTCCTGCTCGCGAATGCCGCCTACCAGACCCACTCCAGTTTTAAATGGGATCACAAAACAATGACGTGTAAAAACTCACCGGCGGCACAGACACACATCAAGCCTACGTACAAAAAAGGCTGGGAAATCGCGTAGTTTATCTATAAAGATTAAAAAGAAAGGGCTCATCGATATCGATGAGCCCTTTTTCTTTTTCAATGGTTTGGATAGTTACTTTGGAATATCACGTTTATAGAAACGTTTTTCGACAACCATGCCTTTAAAATTGGAATTCCCACCTCCAACGTAGAGGGTGTCGCCAATGATGCATGCAGCGGGCGAGGATAGCGGCATAGGTAGTTTTCCGACCACTTCCCAACTCTTCGCTCCGTATTTCAAACGAATAATGTCGCCGTCGATTTTTTTGCTTTCGCCGTCGGCCGTCGTGTGGCCGCCAAGAACGTAGATGCTGTCGTTGTGAACAAACGTAGAGCCTTCAGCGTGGGAATGGCCTTTTTCCAGCGAAGGCGCTTTGCTCCAGGAATCGGTAGCCGGATCGTAGATGTCGACCATCTTTTGATCGAGTTGGCCTTTGTCGTGGAAGAACTGACCACCAACACAGTAGATCTTTCCTTTGACCACCGCGCAGGAAAACTGATTACGACCCACAGGAATCGGGGCGCGTTTTTCCCAATTGGCTTTTCCGTCACCGTAGGCCCAGTCGTCAAGATTCAGTACCCAGTGGTCTGTGGCGTCGGTATCCCGGTCGGATTTGATGCCTGAGATGAAGTGGAGGTTTCGGCCGATGATGGCAAGGCCTCCTCCTCCGCGTTTTTCGGGAAGGAGAGGGCCTGCGGTGTAGCGATCCAATTCCCAATTGTAATGCCAGACTTCAGCAATGACGTGGTCTTTATAGCCGTCTTTAAAGCCGCCTGCAAACCACACGCCTTTGTCATCTTGAACGACATTGATGTGCGAAATCGCGCTCGGCAAATCTTGGAAACGTGTCCAGCTATCTTTCTTCGGATCGAACACATAACAAAGTTTACTGGACTTTACTCCGGCCGTATATCCGCCGAACGTATACAGCTTGCCGTCTAATACGGTTGTCGACGGCTCCCATTTTTCGATCGGCATGTCGCCGATTTGCGTCCATCCGTTTTGTGCGGAAGCGCCTAGAGACATTCCAAGGGCAAACGTCGTCGCCAATAAAACAGCGGTCATCTTCATCATAATTCGAACCCTTCCTTATTTTGAATTGAAGGATTCAGTGTAACGAACGAATGCATGTATTTCCACTAGATCGAGCGGTGAATTGGTATTACTTTGCGTCGTGAAAAATAATCCCTGTCGTGTATCGATTTCCCGACCGGACGCGACTGACGCCATGGCGCATGTTGACGCGGTAGAACCCTTTGGTGCCTCTTACCGGTCGGTGATGGACCGCAAAAATGGCTGCGCTTCCTTTTTTCAACGGGACGACTTCGACACGAGACTGCATTCGGGGTCGCTGCTCTGTCAAGACGAACTCGCCGCCAGTGAAATCTTTCGTGGGGTTCGAAAGTAAAATGACGACCTGAAGTGGGAATACATGTTCGCCGTACAAGTCCTGGTGGAGACAATTGAAATCTTGCGCTCCGTATTTCAATAGCAATGGCGTCGGTCTGCACTGGCCTGCGTCGTGACATCGACGTATGAAGGACTCATGGGTCTTGGGAAATCGAATATCAATTTTCATGCATTCGTGCCATTTGTTTGCCAGTGGAACTAGATGCGGATAAATGGACTTTCTTAATCTTGCGATTTTCGACGGTAAGGGGTAAGAGAAGTATTTATATTCGCCCTGGCCGAATCCGTGTCGTTTCATTTGGATATGACTTCGGAAATGGTGTTCACGAGGATAAAGGCTAGTCAACGTTTCGCATTCCTCATGAGGGATTAACTGATCGAGAAGCGCGAAACCACTTTCATCAAGGTCGTCGTACACTTTTTGCCAATCAATCGAATTGACAGTTGATGCGTTTTCAACCGCTGTTGGAGACTTTACGTTCATATCGCACCTTCAAGAACCAAAAGTTTTTGTTTCCGGTCGGTACCCCAGCGGTAACCGGATAGTTTTCCGTCGCTTTTGACAACGCGATGGCAGGGGATGACGACGGCCAGTTTGTTGGCGGCGCATGCTCCGGCGACAGCGCGGACGGCATTGGGCATGTTGAGTTTTTGGGCGATGTCTTTGTAGCTGACGGTTGTCCCAATCGGGACGTTTTGTAGCGCGTTCCAGACTTTACGCTGAAAGTCGGTTCCGCCGATGTCGAGGTTCGCATCGAGTTCTCCTGTTGGGTTTTCGATGTACTCGACGACTTTCGACGCGATATTGGTCATCGTGCCGTTACCCTCCCGAATTGAAGCGTCGGGAAAGCAAACATATAAGTCGTCCAAGAGAAGTTCTGACTCATCGCTCATTAATATGGCACATATTCCGCCTTCACTTTTTGCGATCAGGACCGATCCGAATGCCGAATCTTTGATTGTATATTCGATTTCTTTACACATAATCTACTCCTTTTTTGAAATCAATTATGGCCCATCTGAATACGACCGACTCGCCGTATTCGGACACTCAATAAGGAAAATATAGATGTCCGAAATTGGCTTGAATCGAAACGCGGAATAGACGATAGTAGGGGCATGACCGAATTGGACACAGCTTACTACGATGCATACAAATCGCGAGACACCCGTTTCGACGGCGTGTTCTTCATCGGGGTTACGTCCACGGGAATCTATTGCAGGCCAGTCTGTACGGCTCGGACACCCAAACGAACCAATTGCCGTTTTTTTGCGAATGCCGTCAGTGCTGAAAAAGAAGCGTTCCGCCCCTGTCTGAGATGTCGACCCGAATTGGCGCCGGGCAACGCCCCCGTCGATGACGCAAACCGCATCGCACAGTTAATTGTAAGCCGTATTAACGAGGGTATTCTTAACGACGACCTGAGTTTGGAAAGTATCTCGGACCAGTTTGGACTCACGTCTCGGCAAATCAGGCGTATCGTTCGTAAGGAATTGGGGGTATCTCCCATCGAACTCATCCAATCCTATCGGCTTCTGCTGGCCAAACAGCTGCTCACCGAAACCGCGCTGAGCGTGACCGACATCGCATACGCTAGCGGCTTCTCCAGTCTGCGTCGTTTTAACGACGCCTTCCGGTTGAATTACAAAATGCCGCCCACGCGGCTTCGTAAAGAAGCGAAAACCAATGCCCTTTTGGAAACCCAATCTGATTCATCGACCATCCAACTTGTTTATCGCCCCCCTTATGATTGGGAAGGAGTCCTCGATTTTCTCCGTACCCGCACCCTCAAAGGGGTCGAGTGGGTTACAAGTGACGAATATTTTCGAACCGTCCACCTCGGCGACCACAAGGGATGGTTCTCTGTCCGTCACAAGCCAGATAAAAATTCCGTATTGCTGGAATTCTCTCACGGCCTTACCCCGGTGCTCGCTCCCCTCATCGGTCGCGTAAAAGGACTTTTTGATTTGAACGCGCGCCCGGACCTGATATCCGAGCAATTGAAAAGAGACTCTATTCTGAAAAAGGCCGTCGCAAAAAACGAAGGACTGAGGGTCCCTGGGGCGTTCGACAGCTTTGAGCTCGCTATTCGGGCAATCCTGGGCCAGCAGATTACAGTTAAGGCCGCTACGACCATCGCGGGCCGTTTTGTTGATGCGTTCGGAAAAAAAGTCTCAACGCCCAGCCCTGAAATGACTCGCTTGACGCCCACGGCCAAACGGATCGCTAGGGCGAGTGTGGACGATATTTCCTCTCTGGGGATCGTCAGTGCCCGTGCAAAATGCATCATTGCGATCGCAAAAGCCTTCGATTCGGGGAAACTTCTGCTCACTCCTGGCGAAAATCCCGATGATGCCATTGTCCAACTCGTCGAATTGCCGGGAATTGGACCTTGGACCGCCAACTACATCGCGATGCGTGCGCTCCGATGGCCCGATGCGTTCCCGAAGGAAGACATCGTGATCCGCAACAAACTCGGCGGAATCACCCCGAAACAGGCCGAAGAACTCTCTCAAAAATGGCGCCCATGGCGAAGTTATGCCGTTTTGCATCTCTGGAGGCTCCCGGCCGAATAATTCTTTCGAGTCGTGCGAAACGCGGTCAATTGCCATAGAAAATCGTTTTCGCACTGTGTTTTAGCTGGTTTTACAGCGGCCGGAATAGCTACGGTGCCGACCGGATTTGCAAAATAATGCCTATATTGGTACCATAGCCGAATCGAAAAATGAGCCGAGCACGGCTCCAGAGCACAAATTGTGTATTGTTGGCCTATGAAATGAATAGGCCTTTTCTATTTTCTGGAAAACGCCGGCGCGCTGCAAAACGTTTATGGGTAAGATAGGGCGGAAGTGGTGATTTCAACCAACAGGGCATAAAAGCGACGCAATTGATTGTTGTTACTCGGTGAGGCCTCTGCGAGCCTGACCGAACCCACCGCTCCATTCCCATACACGAGCGGCAATGTTTCAAAACAAAGTCTGAAGACTTACTACTATTCGTAGTTGTTTATATATGAATTATTTGGAGGTTAATCAATTTGCGAAATTATGAACTTCTCCCGGTCGCGTTAGAAAACGCCCCAAAGGGCGATCAATTTGCGCCCGCCGATGAACACGCGGGCGTCTGGAGCTACCTGTCGAAAGACCCCTGCGCCAACGTGCGCATTGTTGGCGACGAAGAATTAAGTGATGTGGCTAAGCTTTTTCACGTGGAGCATCCCTGGGGTGCCCTGTACGGAAAAGCAGGTCAATGCATGAATCTGCGTCTCAACAAAGAGTCAAAAGTCGTTCCAGCTACCTTCGCAGGTATTGGCAAAAAGGGCCCCGGGACTATCAGCTTTCTTTTGCAAAATGCAGGACCCCGCTCTGCGGAACTGCTCAAACTACGCCAGGGTGACTCACTCGAAGTGAACGCACCCATCGGGCAACCTACCGAACTCGATGGTGTCAACAGCGCCGTATTATTGGGCGGTGGATACGGTTGCGCGACATCCGTGTGCCAGGCCGAAGCGTTGCGAGCCCTTAATCCCGATGCACACATCACCATTATTATTGGTGCTCGCACCTATGAATTCGTCTATCTCGAAAATGACGCTCGCAAAATCGCCGACGAAGTCATGATTTATACTGACGAAGGCGACTACGGCACCAAAGGCCGTGTTACCGATGGCCTGACGAAAATCCTGGACGCCGGTACAAAAGTAGATCGTATCTTCCAGACTGGACCGGTTGCCATGATGCGCGCTGTTCAGGACTTGGCTATCAACAAATACAACATTCCTGTGGATACCAGCGTAAACCCGCCATTCGAATGCGGCGGCGGTTACATCTGCGACTCGTGCGTCATTCGCGCCCGCTTTTACGATCCGGAAGAAAAGACCTACGGAGATTGGAGAACGGCCTTCGCCTGTCAGGAAGGCCCCAGTATTCTCGGAGAAGTCGATTTCTCCTACGAAGTTAAATTGGTTACAGAACCCGACGGATTTCGTCAGGTTGATGCCGCAAATCTTGAACATCGCCAGCTGTATCCCACCAAGGAGACGCAGGTATGAGCGATACAATCAAACCATTCAAGAAAAAATTTCCCGAGATTTCTGAAATAAATCCTGCGAAACGCAAACGGACCAGCCCGGCGTCGCGTATTAACACCCTCGCGCGATTCAGAGAAGATTTCTCCACGGTACAATCCACGATCGAATCGCAACGATGTTTCCATTGTCGCGCGAACAAAGGATTGCCGCCTTGTGCGACCGAATGTCCGCTCGAACGCGATATCGCCGTGATGTTCCAGAATTATCAACGAGGCGATTTCCGAAAAGCAGCAGAAGCAATGGACGCGGGCGTTGGATTGTTATCCTTAACCGGCGACTATTGCCCCGAAGATTTATGTAAAAAGGGGAAGCATGTCGGCTCGGGCGAGTCGAAAAAAGGTGCAGGCTGTATCTACAGCGGCCCTAATTACGATGCTGACAGCAAAAACCCGATCGAAATCGTGGCCATTTCCGAAGTGGAAAAACACCTGGGGATGATGGCCCTCCAGCACGGCTGGAATTTTGGTACGCCCTCTCCACGCAATGGAAAATACATTGCCGTTATTGGTTCCGGCGCAGCAGGGTTAGCCGCTGCGGAATCATTCAACCGCAAAGGTTATTGGGTCATGGTGTTTGAACGTGACCGTGTATTCGGTGGGGTAATTATCTATGGAATTCCACCGTTTCGTCGGGACACTCCGGCTGTAGCCATGACGGTCGAACGCATGGAAGAAAATGGCATCATCTTTCAATCCGGAGTTACGGTCGGAAAAGGCCCTACGATTCCTGACTTGATCGAAGGAAACGTAGCGTTGCCAAACGGTATGAAGTTGCCTCCATTCTCCGCAGTCGTTGTCGCGGTGGGTGCGGGTCCAACCCGTTCACTCGGAGTGGAAGGGGAGTACAACACCATCGGAGTTCAATCTGCGAACCGGTATTTGATGAATATCTGTAACGGTGGCGACGTGATGTTGCCTGCCGAATTCATTGTTTGTGTAATCGGAGCGGGGGATACGGCAATTGATGCCATCCGGACCGCCCTACGTCTATCGAAAATCTACGCGACACTCTACGGCGATGCAATCAACATGCGAACCGTCGTCGTCTATTATCGTGACGAAGAAGATATGATGGCTGACGCCAATGAAATCGCCGATGCAAAAGAAGAGTCCATTGAATTCCTGTTTCGTCATCGTCTTGCCGAACCGGCGCCCTTTATTGTGAATGAGAAAAACGTTCTTCAGGAAATCGTCCTCGAAGAAATGCAGGTGCTAGATGAAAAAGGTTGGAATGGTAAGCATAAAATCGCTCCATACGAACCCGCAAAAACGATGACGAAGCCGTGTCATTTATGCCTCAATGCGACAGGTACAACGCTGAATACCAGTATCATTCGCGATACTCCGGGATTGTCTGTTGATGAAAACACCGGGTACCTGAAACGTATGGGCCCTAATTCGTATAAGGTCGATACAGGCGAACATAAACTACCAATATACGCAGCGGGCGATATCAATGGAGCTGGTCTTGTAGTGACAGCAATCAAAGAAGGTCGCGATCTGGTCGAGGAAGCTCATCAGGAATTGATCTAATTCGATATCCATCCGTATCAAGAAGTATCCAGGGACTTGCATTAAATTTTGCAAGTCCCTTTTTTATCGCAGCCGCTTTACCATGCGGTATTCGACAGGTAAATCAAACTCGCGCAGTTGGGGTGAAACAGATTCAACCATGCACGTCAGACCCAAGCGTTTATAAAACTCAACTGCAGGGTTGTCGGCCAACACGTCGAGGTGCAATGTTCTATATCCGGCCTTTTGGGCTTCCTCCAACGCGTTATTTAACAGCATCGCCCCGATTCCCTTACCGCGACTGGCCTCGGTGACAGCCAGCGACATGACGTAATACGCATCCGCTGGAACATACGGGATTTGAAAATTCGTATCGTAGGATGCCCGGCCTACTGCCTTCATCTGCTCTACGGTCGCGGAGCCGTTTTCAATTAACGTCCTGCCGACGGGCGACCCATTTTCATGTAACTCGTAATACCGCTCACCGCCGTACCCGATTTCGATCCCCAATAAGTCGTCAGTATCCCGTGCTATCGTCGTTTCCCGATACCCGTAGGAAGATGCAGGAGCAGTCCAGGAAGCCAACATGAAACGATCGAACAAACTGCGATCATTCAAAAAGCTATGCCCGTATACGGAGGGTGCAGTAGAAAAAATGAGATCTGGAATTTTTTCACCGTGGAAAGACGTTGCCGGCTCGATGACAATGGGTGTTTTCATATCGAATTTAATTTCCTGATCTCTCTTGGGATTATCGATTGATTTGTGCGCCATTTTAGGCTCTTAAGGCATGGGTTTACAAATCTGCTCTACTGCTTTGCGAGCGAAAACTCGATATGGTAGGATGAATCCATTGCGCGTATTTGCGTGGAGCAATAAGTGAGTCCTTCAACAAACGTCATTTCCGATTCGAAAAACGCCCGTTCACGATTGAATGCTGCAGGAATAGTTTCCTTAATTGTGTTTGGGCTATTTACGTTCTTGATCCAGATTTTACCCGATCGCATTTTCTACGAAGGGGATGACGTTGTTATTCGGAATATGAAAATTTCGGATGCCGATTATTTAACGAGTGGCTCGCCGTCTCCAAGGATGTTGATCGCGGGCAGTTCGCGACTAATCCCTCAAGACCATGTCGCTGTCGCGAAGGAAGCACTCCTTTCCCCGGACCAAGTCCTAAATGTTTCCAGTCCCGGAGCCACTTTTTTTTATGTAGATACATTCCTGAAGAGACATCCAGAAGTGACGAAAGATCTGCAGCTCCTGGTAATTGATGTTATGCCGTCACAAATCATGTTCGGGAATCACTTCAAAGAATCGGCTGCCTTTTTTTTGAGAAATGCGTCCGCCGCTCAACGGATACGCGTTAGAGAATTCGATAATCGCGTCAAAGCAATTATGGACTTATGTTTACCCACTTGGTCCCGAAGTCAAACGCCGCACGGTTGGGCGAAAGGCATCAGGCGCATAGATATGGATGCGGGAGAAGTCAAAGAGGATATCTTGAGCCGGAGCCGTTTCGAAATGCCCAGGTGGAGAAAGATGATGGCCATGATGGATCGGGTGCGGAAAAAAGAAGGGGCGGCTCAAAACCGTACCCGCATCATGCTTTACCCGAAACCAGACATCTCGCGCAATCAAATGGACGCGCTCCATAATATTATAAATCGGGTACCAGATGATTGTAGGATTGCGTTAGTTTGGCTGCCTCTGGTTGCCGAGTCGCAATCCAAAATCAATATCGGGCCCAATACATCGGCAAGCCAAAAGGCGTTAACGACGTTTTTGGAGTCGATAGTTGATTCGAAGCTTCACGTCTATCGTTATTTGCATTCGAACGAGTTGGGTTTAGGTGAATCGCACTACACGCTGGACGGGGTTCATTTTACGCCGGACGGTAGTGCGTTGGTGAGCGAAAAACTTGGAGAAATATTCCGCACGTTGTAGCGTTTCTGGATACAACAGGTTTCTAATTCGATTGAAATTTGGAAATAGAACGGTTTCATATTTGGATTTGGACGCAGAGTTCGAGGGATCTAAAAGTGAGTAGCGACATGAATAGGGAACAAGAACGAGAAAAAAATAGCCGTGCGGGTGCGCTCGGTCTGTTTTTGTTTGCATTAGCGACGGTCGGCATTCATTTTCTTCCTGATCGCGTGTTTGTAGAAGGCGATGATTTTATCATTCGTAATATGAAAATTTCCGAGGCCGAATATTTTACCAGTGAAGCGCAGAGACCGAAGCTGTTGATTGCCGGTAGCTCACGGCTCAGACCTCAAGAAAGCTCCGCTGTCGCCAAAGAAGCCGGATTGGCTTCCGATGAAGTGCTGAACGTGTCCAGCCCCGGTGCTACATTTTTCTTCGTCAATTCCTTATTGCGAAGATATCCGGAGATGACCAAAGAATTGAAACTTATCGTCATCGACGTGCTCCCGATGCAGCTCATGCACGGGAACAATTTCGATGAATCCAGTACCTATTTCCTGCGTTATGCTTCCATATCCCAAAAAATGAACGCCGAAAAGCTGGAAGATAAGGCCAGAGCGTTCTTCGATAGCATCATCCCGACATGGTCTCGAAGTCAGACGCTTAACGCGTGGGGAAAAGGCGGCGCACGGCTGACAATGAATGTAGACGAACTCCAGACCGATATTTTGGATCGTAATATGGCCGACATTCCCGCCTGGCGTAACATGATGCGCTTGTTCGCCAATCTGGAGAAAAAAGGGAAGGGTGTGGAATGGTTGAATCGCTCCATGTATTTCCCGAAACCCGATGTCGCACGCAACCAAAAAGAAGCCCTTCAAAACATTATCGATATCGTACCTGATGATTGTCGCGTCGCCCTGCTATGGCTGCCTCTCATTCCATCCGGTCAAGAGAAAATAGACGCCCATCCTCGCATGTCCGAGAGTCAGGCGTCGTTTCTTGAGTTCCTGGATACGATGACTGATCCCAAGCTAACGGTTCATTATCATAGAAACCCAGGCGAGTTAGGGATCGAAGAAGTCGACTATTCCGGAGACGGTATTCACTACTTCGAAGCAGGTAATGCGAAAGTCACCCGGAAAATCGCAGAAATGTATCGAGAACAGTAGACTCAATACTTTTTCGCCGATAGCCAGGACAATCGTAAAGGAACTTCACAATGGCGATTCAGAAAGTTGCATGGATTACGGGAGCAGGTAGCGGAATTGGGGAAGGCGCCGCTGGTGCATTGGTGAAAGTGGGAATGAAAGTCGTGCTCTCCGGGCGTCGTAAGGGAAAACTTCTCGAAGTGGCCGATTCCATCAAATCCAATGGGGGAGACGCCATCGTCCAAGAGTTGGATGTTTCTAACGCCGGCGCCGTTCGTGAAGTCGTCGAAGCCATCAAAACTGAATGTGGACGCATCGACTTACTCGTCCACAGCGCCGGACTCAATCGGGAGAAACGCGTTTGGAGTAACACTGATAAAGATTCCTGGGACAATGTGGTTCGCGTAAATCTCGACGGCGCGTTTTATTGCTGTAGCGCAGTGCTGCCCATTATGCGAGAACAACGGGAAGGAACCATCATCACGATATCGTCCTGGGCCGGTCGCCATCCGAGCCTTGTTGCCGGCATGCCTTACTCGGCGTCCAAAAGCGCCGTCAACACGATGACGGAAACCATTAACATGGAGGAATGCGTCAACGGCATTCGGGCCTGTGCCATATGCCCCGGAGAAGTCGCCACACCCATCCTCGATAAACGCCCTCAACCTCCCACCGCGGAGGATCGCGCCAAAATGCTCCAACCCGAAGACCTGGGCGAAATCATTGCCTTCATAGCGCAACTCCCCCCCCGAGTCTGTATCAACGACCTCCTCGTCAGCCCGACGTGGAACCGCGGCTATGTAGGGCGGCTCCCAAAATAGTTCAGAAAGCTCCCATGATATAGTGGCCGTGTGGCAAGAAACAGGAATTGTCATCGCTTGAGTCTTTGGTGCGTCTATTACGTCAAAAGCCGTAAATAGAAACGCACAGGAGAGACCAATGTTAAACAAACGAACAAATTCAGATGGTGTTATTATTCATGATGTCTTGAGGGGAAACCGCCAACGGTTTGACGGGTTGGTCGAACGTCACTACGCTGCCGTGTATGCCACCGCACTGGCATATACGCGAGACTCAGGAGATGCCGAGGATGTTGTTCAGGACACATTTCTGAAGGCCTTCACTTCCTTGGATACCTTGCGGTCGCCTGGAAAGTTTGGTTCGTGGGTACTCACGATCGCGCGGAACAACGCCCTTTCGTTCCTTCGAGGAAAAAAAGCCACCGATGAGCTGGACGAAAAGCAGACTGCCAACGATTCGCCAGGAAACACTGCACAACGCAAAGAATTCTACGCGTTTCTCTCCGAAGCGATTACGGATCTCCCTGACGGTGATCGCGAAGCGATCTTGCTTCACTACTTCTCCGGTAAATCAGCCCGAGAAGTCGCCCAATCTTTGGGCGTCAGTCGTTCAGCGGTGTTGAAGCGGCTGGAACGTGGCCGGTCGAAACTCGGCACGCACCTGCTCGAACGAATGGGGGACGAAGAAACGGTTCGAGAAGCGTTCACCCCGTCTATTCAAAACGTCATTCGCGGAATCGCAGCGACGGCTGTGGGTTGGAAAGTGTCGAACGCTCTTACGGCCGGTGGTGTCATGGCCGCATCGTTGTCGTTCTTACCTAAAGCGAGCACCGTGGCAGCCGCATTACTCGGTGTTACATTCACGACCGTCGTCGGCTACAGTTATCTCAAAAGTAACTCCGTCGACGAAATCGATGCCGCTCGCGAATCGTCGGTGGCATCGACAACCACCGTATCGGGCGAGATAAATGAAACTGTTCCGGCTGAGGCGGAGGAATCACCACAACCGTTGTTGATGGCCATGAAGGCGGAGTCGAATGGGGAAGAGGATTCGACGGTGTCTGACTCGGCCGTTGCCAGCGATGGGAATTCGGATGACACCGAAAATTCCTTTTCGACGATTGACGGTTTCTGGGATTTGACCGCCGCCAGTCAGGGGGCGCCGCATAGTTATTTTGGGCGAGTAGAGTTTTCCGGTGCCGGAGGTGGGTTATCCATCGTTTCGACGGATATCGATGCTTTGGAAATGATTCAAACGATTACGCGTACCGATCGAGCTGTCGAGATTAATTTGGGGGACACCACCACGGTCCACATTCCTTTGTCGGGAGAATTTAATCCAGCTTTGACGAAACTTACGCTCAACGGAACTTTATACGACCTGGAAAATGATTTGGTCGACGGCGAAATAGAAATCATCGGGACCCGGGTTTCGGACGTCGAATTGAACCGTTCCGAACAAATCGAAGCGTTCAAAGCTGAACTCGTGGATTTGTTTTCAAAAATCAAGGCGTACAGAACGCAGCATACCGGAGCCTATCCCGAAACGTTGGAAACATTGCACCCGCATTTCGTTCATGACCAAAACGAAATCGAGACCAACGACGAAAGAACAATCGTCTACCAAATCCCGCCGGAACCCGTTCCATTCGACGATATAGCGCCCATCACGGCGGAAGTCATGTCGACCACCGATCCGGATGTGGCCATGGAGCTTGAACGTCACCTCCAACAACTGTGGGGAGATGATTTCGTGAACAAAACCCCCGTCTTGGAAAGTGTCCACAACGAATTGAATATACGTTTTAGAGTTTCAGTCAACGGAGCCATTAGCGAAAAAGAATTCGACGAAAACCAGGAAAACCTCAGTTCAGCGGCCACCACAAATGCCCCGGCATTGCGCGCGTCGTGTGCAAACAATTTAAAGCAGCTGGGTCTGTCCTGCAAAATGTTCGAAAACGAGCAGGCACTCAGTCTATTTCCTCCCGGCTGGAGAGTTCTCTACCCGGAATATTTGTCGGACGTCCGGGTCCTGACCTGTCCCAGCGCCGAACCTGGAACGGAAAGTTACGAAATCTTGATACCGGCAAGTAATTCAGCCTTCATGGAAGAATGGGCCGTGGAAATCGAACAATTACCCGAAGGGACGAGTTCATCTGTACTTCAAGACGGTATACCGTTCGTCTATGAAACCCACGAGTGCAGCGGGTCGAAAGGTCGTAACATCCTTTTCCTGGATGGGCACGTGAAATTCTACCGCGATGGCGAATGGGAAAAAGTGGTCGATCCGTACCGACAAAAATAGTCCGGAAACGTTAAAAAAAAATCAAAGCTCACGGCAGAGGTGAACATCTTCTTCATCTCTGCCTTTCTGCACGAATTGCGCATTTAAGTAAAACGACAGAGCGTCTTTCCATTCCGGTTGGGTTCGAGCCCACAGGGTTGAAGTTCCCGCTGCCAGGCACAACTCGACGGCCCTTCTTACGAGCGAAGTTCCTATTCCGAGTCGACGGTGTTTCGTGTCAACCGACATCCGAACGATACGTGCTTCTCCGGCACGTTCGAAGAGAGGCCCAAGGGTGCCTACTATTTCACCGTCATGCTCTGCAATTAGGAAGTTTGAACGACTAGTGAGATAGGTGGATGCGATATCGTCCAAATCCGGATTCATCGTCTCGTTGATAAAACCGAAATGTTCGCCGAGACCCTGAAGAATCAGCTGACGCGCCGAATCTTGATCGTCCGGTTGAAATCGCCGAATGTGCATGTACGTACTCCCATTCTTAGGAGACTATGGAATCAACGTGGATGTTTTCATCTAGTTTGCGACGCCTTCAGCGGCTCCAGCTTTCATGAGGCCTGCAATGACATCGTAAGCATCTGCCCACGCGCTATGAAGCTCGTCATTCCACAACGGACCGGCGACTTGGGCAAGGGCTGCGAGCAGACATTCACCAACAGCCTCGTAATGGGATTCTCGCGCCCCGTACGCTACGTGCATCATACCGAGACCACAAAGGTAAGACCGCAGGTATCCCGGATCTTCCAGATTGCGCACTATGACGGATAAAGACCGAAACAGTTTCTTCTGCTGATCTTCGATGTCTACGTTAATAAAGAGCGGTTCAAGGGCGGGATAGCGTTCGAATAAGATTCGGTAGAACGAGTGGGATAAGACGTCGGCATTTGGAGTAAAAGCAGTGAAACTATCGCGAAGTAATTGCACGTTTAAAGACATTATAGTTTCCCCGATTTATCACCAATAAGATTGGATTATACCACAAGAGTATAATATCTGGCGTGCCTTCAGTAATAAGAATTTACCATCTCAGCCCGGTCGCTTCTGTAGAAAATCGGTGTTCGATTCGTACGCCAGTGCGAATTCCAGCAGCTTTGCATCTTCCCCCATCGGCGCGATGAATTGTATCCCCATTGCCCGCCCCGAATCATCGAAACCAGCCGGCAGGTTGATCACCGGACATCCCGCTAAGGAAGCCCCGGTCGTGACTTCCATCCAGCGGTGGTAGGTGTCCATTTTCTTCCCGTCAATTTCGTTCGGCCAATGGGTGTCGGCCGAAAACGCGAAGACTTGCGCGGAAGGCAACGCAAGCACGTCGTGTTTTTCGAATAATTTTCGTAGCGAATGATACCATTCCGTTCTCGTTCTACCAGCATCCGATAGCTGTTCACCGGACACATTCAACCCACCCTCGATTTCCCAAATAATTTCCGGCTTCAATTCCTTGCGCCATTCCTCGTTATCATACAACGGTTTTGCTTTTCCGCACACCATCCAATGGCGAAACCTAAGCCAGGTCTCCCAAAGCCTATCCATCGAAAAGGCCGGTATGATTTTATCTACGGTTGCGCCACTTTTTTCGATTCCATTCAACGTCGATTCACATACATCTAGAACGTCGTCTTCAGTTGCAAGATAACTGTCGTAGTCGCCCATCCAACCTATTCGGTACTCGGAGAGTTCGGCTCCGTTCGAAATTTCCACGCCGTCCCGTCGTGACAATGGGTCACGCGCATCAAAGCCAGCCATGGTTTTAAACAATGCAATCGTATCCGCGACATTTCGACCCATCGGACCGTTGCTTGCCAGTTGATGGTAAAAAACATCTTCCGCATCCGATGGGATTCTCCCCAAACTAGGTCGAAACCCGATGACGTTATTCCATCCGGACGGATTGCGCAAGGACCCCATCATGTCACTGCCGTCAGCCACCGGGAGCATTTGAGTCGCGAGGCTCACGGCCGCTCCGCCACTGCTGCCACCCGAAGTCAGATTCACATCGTACGCGTTCCGTGTCGTGCCATACACCCGGTTATAGGATTGCGACCCGAAACCCATTTCCGGCACATTCGTTTTTCCAATAAATATGGCGCCAGCATTCCGGATTCGCTCCACGAAAATGCTGTCCTGTTTTGCAGCCACCTTCGGTGCAATCGTCAACCCGCGAGTGGTCACGAACCCCTTCGCGTCCGCCAAATCTTTTACTGCATGAGGAAAGCCATGCATCCAACCCCAATAGTCGCCTTTGTCCAGTGCCACGTCCGCCGACGTTGCGTGAGCCATCAACTGGTCTCGGTCCGCCATCGCCACGATCGCATTGTAGGCCGAATTGAGCGCATCGATTCGATCCAAGTACGCCTCCATGACCTCGGAACAGGTGACATGCCTTTCCTTGATTGCATTGGAAAGTTCAACGGCGGTGAGGGACGTAATCGTTGTGGACGTGGAATCTTTTTTCATGAAGTTCCTATTCTTTTGAAAGACAGTGCAAGTGTATCTATTACGACTTATCCTAATCTAGTCTACCTCGAATCCCATTACTTGCAGTCGCTCACTGATTTTTGATTAACTCATTCCGATGTATAAAGACCCAGTTTGAATAAAATAAAGATGCCGACTGTATTATCGTCGACGTTGGCCGAAAATCGTTCGAAGATTTACGCGCTCGCAATACTCTGAAATTGTTATTGATTTAAATGTTCCGAACCAATAATTGAGGGTGAAATGTCTGATTCGAATTTTATCGAGGTCGACGCGCTGGCGAAAACCTATCGCGACGGCTTCTTTGGGCAAAAAAAAATTGAAGCGGTCCGCGGCGTATCGTTCCAGGTGAAGCCCGGCGAAATTTTCGGCCTCTTAGGTCCTAACGGCGCCGGGAAAACAACCATTATCAAGATGCTCTTAGGCATCGTTCGAAAAACCAAGGGACATGCCCACCTCCTCGGAAAACCAGTTGGACACCGGGTAAGTCGACAACAAGTCGGATACTTGCCGGAATCCCACCGTATGCCTCTCCACCACACTGGAAATTCCGCGCTCGCCTACTACGGAAAATTATCTGGGATGTCTGCTTCGGAAGTCGACAAACGTGCTCCCGAAATGTTGGAAATGGTCGGCTTGAAGGACTGGGGTGGCACCGGTATCAAGAAATACTCCAAGGGAATGATGCAACGTCTCGGATTGGCTCAGGCCATGCTCCATGATCCAGAAGTGATTATTCTTGATGAACCGACCGATGGCGTCGACCCAATTGGGCGCAAGGAAATTCGGACGGTTCTCGCCGAGCTGAAAAGTCGTGGCAAGACTATATTTCTGAACAGTCATCTTCTCCAGGAAATTGAACTCATCTGTGATCGCGTCGTGATTCTGCAACAGGGCACAGTCGTTCGCGAAGGCAACGTAGAGGAACTGACTAAGCAAGACGAACAGAGCCCTCGACTCGAAATTGCAGGGTCGGAAACGAACGTTCGAGCCGCTCTCGGTGATCAGCTTATCGATACGCTACACGTCGGCGAATCCGGCCATTCTCAATTGACTTTGAAAGCCTTCACGCAATCAGATGTCGATCGCTGCGTCGATACCTTGCGCGCAAAAGGATTGAGCATCGTCACAATCGAACGCAAAAAGCAGACTCTCGAGGAAGCCTTCCTGAACGTGGTTACAACCTCGGAGTTGGAATCATGAAAGCATACTTCACCATTATCAGCGATTGTTTTCACGAAGCGTTCGTTTCCCGAATTCTCTGGATTGTCCTTGGCCTCATTACGTTGTTCTTGATTGCCTTGGCACCCATTTCAGTGGAAGAACGATTGGCCATCAACATACGCGTCAATGAAGTGTTCGATGCCGAAGCCTTTCTTAAGCAGGTTGCGAGGGAAGGCGCGGCTAACGCGGATACCCCAGGATCGTTTTTGTGGGGGATGATTGAAGAAACGGATCAGACAAAACTGACCGAAGCCATTGACGATAATAAGGAAGACGGGCGAGGGCGAGCCATTCGCGGCGCGTTGAGCAACCTTCTCGACTTGGCGAACGACGTTGAAGATCCGAAGACAATATACTCGGATACTGCCTTCGCGAACGTAAAACTGCCCGACGAAGCCCAGGAATTGTGGGACAAACGGGATGCGGGCCTAAACGAAGAAGAAGGGCGCCGCCTCAATCGCTACCTCATTGGTTCAGCGTTCCCCCGATCCATCTATCTGCGAAATGCCGCGGAAACCCATTTGAGTTATTTCATATGGTTTAAAGACTTGGACGCATTGCCTTTAGCAAAAGAAGATATCCTCGAAGGTAGTTTGACGGCGGTCACCACATTCCTACTGGGTACGTTGGGAGTGATGATAGCTATCCTGATCACCGCGTCCATGATTCCGCAAACGTTCGATAAAGGTGCCATCGATCTGCTACTCAGCAAACCGCTAAATAGGCCCTTCTTGTTTCTCGCGAAATATTTCGGCGGTTGCGCATTTATCGCAATAAACGCTGCCTATCTGGTCGGAGGACTCTGCCTTTTGTCCGGCCTTCGGTGGGATTTTTGGCAACCCCGGATGCTTCTAGGCATTCCGATCTTCCTGTTCCTGTTCGGAATCTATTATTCGATTTCTGCTATTGCGGGTGTGATCTGGCGAAATTCAGTCGTCTGTGTGTTTTTGACCGTCGCGTTTTGGGCCATGTGTTTTACCGTAGGGACGTCGCGCACTGTTATCCAGGAAGTCTTTATGGCTCAGGCCCAGGCCTCTCGGATTTTGCCGTTGGACTCTGCGCCTATCGTTAAAGCCGAAGCAAACGTCATCGTGCGGTGGGACGAAGAAAATGAAGAGGATCCGTGGGTGCCATTCGAGGACGTATCCGATTCTGCGGGAATTCCGCCGCAAATGAGTCAAGTGAATGGCCCTGCGTATGACTCGAAGAATGATCGCGTCATCGCATTGCGTTCTCGTGCCCAAGGTCCCGGCCGTCGCGGATTCGGTGGCAATTCCGCAGGTACGGTTGTCGGTGGACCTGCATCCGAATGGACATTCGAAGATGGACCAGAATTGAAAGATCGGCCCTCGGCGATTGTGGTAGACCAGGAAGGCGGTATTTCCGTGATCGGTCGTCGTGGTGTCCAACGGCTCATCGAAGATGAAGAAGGAAACGAAACGTATCAAAACATTGGTCCCAGTATCGGAATGGTGAATCCAACATCGGTTTCGCTCGATCCGGGAACTCGTCGTTTGGCAGTCTGGGACGGTGAAAAAATATCTCTATATTCGGTGGGCGACGACGGTACATACGAACTCGATCACGAACGGGAACTGAAATCCATGGGAATCGGACTCGTGACTCTTCGCGGGGACACCGTTGTCATCGCTACGGAAGCAGGCAGCTTGTTGACCTTTTCCGCAACCGATCTTGCCGACAAGAATACTTTCGAATTGTATAGCGATTCACCGCCAAGATTCATCGATTCATCGTCGGATGGTGCGTGGACCGCAATCGTGTATCACGACAACCGAATGAGACTGGCCAATCACATAAAAGGTTCCTGGAATGAGCCGCGCATTGCAGAACGCAAGTCAGTCTTTGCGGTAGCATTCGCCGATGATGGGAATTTGTGGGTCAACGGAAAATATCGACGTATCACCGTTTACGACCCTGCGACCTTGGACGTAGTGAAAAAATACTGGCCGAAAATGAAGACCTTCGAAAAGGTAGTGCGGTATGGCATCGAACCTTTGTATACCGTCTTTCCAAAACCAGGCGAGTTGAGTTCCGTTATTTCCTATCTCATGACGGGAGAAGAATCAGTCTCGGCCGATCCCAACGACCTAAGCGTTCGAAGAGTGAAACTGAACATTCGGGGAACCGTATGGAGTAACCTCGCTTTTCTTACTGTGATGCTTGGTTTCGGGTGCATCTACATTCAACGCAAGGATTTTTGAGCCCAAATACGCGAGAGTAGTGCACTCCGAAGCATCCGCTGATTGACCCTCGTTGCATTCGTCTGTGATAATGCTTCCCCGTAAAGGAAGTATATCCAATATGAACGAAAAAATACCCGTTACTCATTCAAATACCGGCATCAAGCATTATGTCGCACTTCAAATATATGCCGCGGTACTTTTTTATTTCTGCGATGTTCTCCTCGAAAGCCGAAATTTCTGGATGGGTTGGAACGCCTCCGAATGGCTTTCCACTATGCCCGCCATCCCGCTCTACGGCGTATACTTTTTAGTCGCTACCGGACCCGTCACGTTTCTCCTCAGGAGCATCGTGCTGAAAAAAATCGATGTTCGAGTTTCGACCACGATCACAACTCTGTTCGCCGCCATAATTCTAACGCTGATTCTCCACAACTATGCCATTCCGAGAATCGAACCGTTCGTTCGTTTGTACGGTTTTATTGCAGCTGGCGTCTTGACCGCGTTGGGCCTCTGGGGGCGAAAAACCGAAGCCATCGGTTGGACTGTGATTGGCGGTCTTGTAGGCGTAACTGCGGCATTGGTTCTTCTCGAGGTATTTGCGTCCATACTTGTGTCTTTTCGATTCGGTACCACTATCACCGTCGCGTACGCCGCCGGTTTCGCTTTCATCGTACTCATCGTATCCGCGTTTGCCCATCGAAAAAATCGGTCCAGAGCCAAACTGACCGTCTACATAACATTCGTAACTTTCGTGATTCCTTCCACCATTGCGTTTTTTCCGCCGCAAGGCCGAATAACCGATGAACCCGATCGTAAGAACGTTTTAATGATCACTGCCGATACCATGCGGGCCGATTATCTTTCCAGTTATGGCTCCAGCGTTCAAACACCCAATCTCGATAAACTCGCGGCGAAAGGGGTTCGCTTCGATCAGCATTACAGCGTCGCCCCTTGGACTGTCCCATCCTTCCCAGGAATTTTCTCCTCTAAATATCCGCCGAGCGTGACGCTGGATCGAACCCAAGAAGAACGTCGCGAAGAATTGAGTTACTACGGGCAAATTGGCGACTACTGGGAAGGGGAGGAAGGCCGTTCGCTGGTTCAGGATATGACCGACTCGGGATATGCCTCGGGAGCGTTTGTCGCCAATTTCGCGCTCTATGGGTTCGATTGGCTTCTTGGCGACTTCGACAACCACGTCGTGTTGCCTTTTCGGCCGTATGTTCAAGCGGGTCCCCTCGACAAACTCCCTATGTTGAGTGGTGTCATTCGTAAGGTTGCACCGGACACGTACGAAAAACTCCCACCTGACTACACTACGACGATTACGAAATATGCGCAAGCTTTTCTTCGGGTAAAGACGAAAGGAAATTTCTTCCTCTGGGCACACTTCCTGGATCCTCATGCACCCTACAATCCACCCGCGAAATTTCGGCGCATCACTGAGGAACCCGAAGACTACTTCCCGGAAAAAGGCTCAAAGGAACTGGAGCAAGTACGTGAATACATACGGTCATCCTACGAGGGGGAAATTCGCCATGTGGACGAGTCCGTAGGGAAAATTCTCGACACGCTCTCCACAGTGGGGCGCGATGACGACACAATCATCATTTTTACCTCTGATCATGGGGAAGAATTTTGGGAACACGGAGCGACCGGCCACGGGCTATCGCTGTATAACGAACAACTTCGAGTGCCGCTTTTCGTCTACGAACCGGGAATCGAACCGCGTGTGATCAAGACCCCCGTTTCCGCTATCGACGTAATTCCCACTCTTGCTGATATGTTGGGCCGGGAACGATTGTCTGAATGGCGCGGAAAAAGTTTTCTATCAGTTCTCCAAGGCGAATCCGAAGACTCTCTTCGACGTCCCGTCTTTTCGCAAGCCACTGGGTTAATTCCGCCACCGCCTGAGCCGCTGCAATCCGTCGTCGTGTGGCCCTTCAAACTCGTGCGCGGAATGGAAACCGGTAAGTCGTGGCTTTTCAATCTCGAAGACGACCCCCTAGAAATGACAAATCTGGCGTCGAGCAATGAGGAACAAGTCAATCAACTAACTGCCCATCTTCTCCGTTGGTCCAATAGCTTTCACGTAACCTTCGCAGAACTGCGCGACGAACACGGGTTCCTAGAGGCGAACCAGGACGCCATCGATCGACTCGAAGCCCTCGGATATCTAGACAACGAAAAAGAAGAGAAAAAAAAGACCAAAGACTAAAAATGTCATCTCGTCAGATTCCGTAACGAGGAAGCATGGGAGTCCCGATCAATTCGGTAGAAAGCTAAAGCCCCGGCGGCCGTAGCGTATAGTAGCGCGAGTACGGGACCATAGATGATTCCAAGCCGTAAAATGGCTTCTTCCGAAATGGTGGTGCTTGCATTGCCCGATGGAAAATCCACAATTACCAACATGATGCCCGCGATCCAGGCCCCGACTCCCGTAGATACTTTCGACATGAAAGACTGCACCGAAAGGATAAACCCTTCTTCCCGGCGATCCGTCTTGAGTTCACGGGCTTCCACAATGTCCATTAACATTGAACCAGACATCGTTCCCGCCATCACGATGAGTGCCACCTGAACTACACCCGCGAATGCCATGATGGGAAACAATAAGGCGGATCCATTCTCGGGAAACAGCCCGAATAACCGAAGGATGACGGGTAACGTGCCGACAAATGCAAGTACGATGATCAATGAGATCAATACATTTCTTTTAGAACGATTTCTGGTGATGGTCGGCAGAAAGAAAAATGCAACGAAAGCCGATAAGATTTGAGCAGTGAGAAGAGACGCAATTTGCTTCGAACCAAATCCCCAGAAATACGGCTGCATGTAGGCCCATAATGCCGTGGAAGCGCCGCCGGCCGAAAATCGAATAGTGCTCGACACAATAACCGCTAAAAACGATATATCCGAAATCGTTTCTCGGAATTCCTTCAACCATGGGCGAGCCGATCCAGTAGACGACGGAGTTCGCTGAAGCCGGGGTATGAAGGATCGCGAACCGAACGCCATCGCCGCCGCTGATAATGCGATAACAACCGCCGCGATACGGCCGGCTGAACGATACCCTTTCTCGTTCGTGATGCCGTTGGGGTGTTCCGGCGTGTCGTTCAGCCATACCGCGTACATGGCAACCGCGAAAACGGTCCCGATTAACCAACCGCTGGAATAAAGATAATTCATCAGACGGGTGCGTTCATCGTAATCGTCGGTTAACTCCGGTATCATGGCCAAGCTTGGCACAGAAAAAAACGTGGTTGCCAGTCGCACGCCGACTACCGATAGAAGCAAATGCCCGAACAAATAGGATTGAGAATCTCCATAAGGTTCCCACAACAGGAAATAAAAAAAACCCATCGGCAAAATCGAAATATACAAGAACGGGTGTCGCCGCCCCAGTTTCGAGCGAGTACGGTCAGACCAATACCCGACCAATGGATCTGAAATGGCGTCAAAGAGCAAGGCTAGTAGCAGAGCGAACCCCACGCGATCAGCCGACAAGCCCAATACTTGATTGTAATAAATCAGGAGAAAATAGGCGACGCCATTTTCTACCAATCCTGTTGGCACGCCACACGTGGCGAAACACGCCCGCCCGCGAATCCCGAGGGATACGTTTTCCATCTAGGCGACGTCTATTTTGGGGAAATGGACGTCGGCATCCGGAGACGCCCACGACGATTTCGGTTCCGTCGCATACATTTGTTGGCTCACATATTGATGAAAATCATTGATGATTCGTTCAAGGGAGACGAATTTTCCGCCTTTCGAACGGCGGGCCGTCATCCCGCGTTGTGCACGCTCGCATAAAAACTTATCCTCAGCCAAGAATGCTTCCGTCAACTCATCCCGTTCGCCGGTAATGGTACGACCCGCGGGCGCCGAGCTAGCTCCAAACACTAATGATTCGGTGGGGGAAATGGGTTCGAAGGACAACCAACCCCAACGATCCTGACTGATGGTTCCAACGAAGCCGGGCGGGATGGAAACGAGTATGTAATTGTTTCGTTCGAAATCACGCAATGACGCCGGATCGGTTTTTAACTTGCTTCCCTCATAAGTGTATTTCCCCGCTGTCACCGACCATGCCGCGCATCCTTCTAGGTAGAAGGCGTCCTTCGTCGGGGCAAGCGGCTCCAGCGTTTCTTTGTGACATTTGAAAAGGTGATAACTCTCCATCGCGTTCTCAATGATCAGCTTCCAATTTGAATTCCATGTGGTCGGTTCTGACATACCCGAGGACGACGTAAACCGTGCCAGGTCGATGTATTCCAGATAACGATCGATGCCCTTCAAGCGATCCTTCAACGGTTTCGCGTTGGGGTCCATATTGACCCAAATGATGTTGCCCCATTCTTCCAGTTGAAAAGAATCTAACGTATGGTCATTCTTTTCGATCTCCCGATCGCCGGGGTAGGGGACCGCCTTCAGTTTTCCTTCCAGGTCGTACGTCCAGGCGTGATAAGGACACACCAGATGTTTGGCGTTTCCCGTGCCCGCTTCAAGAATCGGAGTGCCACGATGTCGACAGACGTTTGATAGCGCACGAAGCGTTCCGTCGGTCCCGCGAATAATCATGACCGGTTCACCACCAACATTGCGCGATAAATAATCGCCCGGTTCGGCCAGGTCGCCAGTGGCGCACATGGGCATCCAACTGTTCTGAATGACCGATTGTTGTTCTCGGAAAAAATGCTCCGGATCCGTGTAACTTTCAAACGGCAACGATTGAAACGAATCGATGGACGCGATCATCTTTTGTTTTAACGTGGGTTCGATGGACATGTTCAAGCCCTTTCCTGTGAATCGTAGGATGGCGGATTCCGCACACCCCAATTTCCATGTTGACATTCTAACTGATATAGATTAGTATACCGATCGAACGTTCGGTCGGCAAGCAAAAATCTTGTCCCCGACTGACAAAGAAAGGTAAGTTATGTCACAAAAAGGGTTTACGGATGAATTGACCATCCTCCTATGCGAACCGGAACTTGTCAACGCCGAATGGAAGGTTCCTGAATCAGACTTCGCTGGTGCGCCGCAATTTCAATCCGCAGTATTCGCCAATGTCGCCCAAAAGGTATGTGAAGCGGGCATCGCAGTGGGTTCCAATGCGACCTTGGCGATCAAACTTAAGGATGTTTCGTGTGCATTCCTCGGGTTTAGCTCAGGCGAGACGGTGACGGTTCAGGCGCGCGCCCTGCACGTGTGCGATCATTGCTCCCTCTGGCGAGTGAATATTGCCAACGCAGATTCCCTCACGCCCGTAGTAGAAGTGACCTGTGTCTTTGAATCCCATCACCTCGATGAAGACACGACTTTTGATCACCCCCCGATTGATGGTGAGCCCGAGGTTGAGCCTGAGTTGAGCTTGTCCGATCGAAGGCGGCGTCAGATCTTCGAGGGCGCATGCGAAGTAATCTCTAAAAAAGGGTATGGAGACGCATCCATTCGAGCGATTGCCGAAGCCGCCGAGCTTCCCGCTTCGACGATGTACGAATACATCGATTCGAAAGAAGACATTCTATTCATGATCACAAGCGAATGTATGAAAGAATTGTTTCGATACTTCCACGAACAATTGGTGTCAGGAGGAAGCGCACGAAAACGGTTGAACAATGCCATCGGTGCGTACGTCCGATACATTGGGAAAAACCGAAAATACATTAACCTTGTGTACCGAGAAACGCGCGCGTTAAACAAGTCGAATCGCCAAAAAATCTTCGACATCGAAAAAGAATTCATGAAACTATGGGAAGAAATTTTTTCCTACGGAAATGAAACCGGAGAATTTCGTGTGGCAAATACGGACCTCACGGCAAATATGGCCTATTTCTTTTGCACGGTTTGGTCGTTGCGGTATTGGAGTATTGGGGGATACTCCGAAGAAGAAATTACTGAATCGTTAATCAATTTCATCGATAGCGGAGTGCTTGCCACTAAGCTGAATATCGTTTCTAACGATCGGAGAACTCCATGAAATTCACATTGTTAGTAGTCCCCTATATGCGCGAACGGGGAGAGTCGACTCCCATGACCGGGTCTGACCCGAAGCGATTCCAAATCCTCATGGAAAAAATGAAAGAGCAAATGCAATTTGCGGACAAAACAGGTTATCACGGATTCTGCATGACCGAACAGCACATGCAGGTTGAAGGAATCGAAACGACAACCAACCCTCTTTTTTGGGATTATTTCGTCGCACAGCATACGGAAAACCTTCACGTCGGCCAACTGGGAATGAACTTGACCGCGGTTAATCCGATCCAGGTTGCCGAAAATCTGGCCATGCTCGATCACTTTACGAAAGGGCGTATGTTCGCCGGGTTTTCCCGGGGCAATACGCCACGTTGGACCGGAACCTTTGGTCAACATTTGAATATTACCGCCACGGAATCCGACAAATCTGAAGCCGATCAACGCAACCGCCGTGCTTTCTACGAAGGCTGGGAAATTGTGAAAGGGCTTTGGACGAATGAGACCTTCCGCCTTGAAGGCGAATTCTGGCAGGTGCCGCCGGAAATGCCGTGGGAGTTTCGGCCGACGCAGGACTGGGGGCGCCCCGGAGATGTAAATGAGAATGGGGTTTTGCAGAAAATCGGGATCGTGCCGCGCCCTTATCAGGATCCGCATCCGCCCATTTACGCGCCATTCAGTTACAGCATGGAAACGGCGATGTTCTGGGCGCGGGAAGGCGGAAAAATGATGTCGATGGTTTCGGAAGAAAAAGAGCATTTCATTCCAATTACGATTGAAAAATACATTGAAGAAGCTCAGACGGTCGGGCGTGATCCAAAGCCGTCCGATGCGGTGGCCATCGGCGGTCACTTAACCATGGGGCGCAATGCGGCGGAGACGGATGACATTTACGAAGGATTCGCCGAGCTGTTCAATTATGCGTACAACGCACCACCTTATCAAGTTCCCATGGGACGCCTTTGGAAGGGGACCCGGCAAGAAGTGCTCGACCATGTGATGCGATTGCATGACGCATTTGCGGTCGACGAATTCTTTTTGTGGCATCATGTCGGGTATTTTCCTCAGGAGCAGGAAATGGCCATGCTTCACGAATTCTCAGAGGGCGTAATCAAAGTGGTCAACACCTAATTGACTGACATGTAGCCGTTCGGTAGGATGTCCTTTTAAGTTTTGAGGAGGATATCGGGTGTCGGAAGAATCAAAGAATGGCTTCGATGTTGTCATCGTTGGTGCTGGCTTTTCCGGTATGTACATGCTTTATCGCATGCGCAAACTCGGATTGTCCGCCCGCGTCATTGAAATGGGATCGGATGTCGGCGGGACCTGGTATTGGAACCGATATCCCGGCGCACGCTGCGATACCGACACGATCGAATATTCCTATAGCTTTTGCGAGGAACTCCAGCAGGAATGGGAATGGCCCCAGCGGTATCCTACCCAACCTGAAATATTATCTTACTTGAATCATGTTGCTGATCGTTTTGAATTGCGAAACGACATCTCGTTTAATACGAAGGTCGAAGGCGCCAGTTATGACGAGGGTTCCGGGCGTTGGAGAGTACGTACCGACCAGGGTAGCGAATTGTCGGCCCAATTTCTCATTATGGGAACCGGTTGCTTATCTACGCCCAACAAACCTCAAATCGAAGGCATGGACTCCTTCTCAGGAACTACGATTCACACCGGAAGATGGCCTCACGAAAAAATAGACTTCACCGGGAAACGGGTCGGCATCATCGGTACCGGGTCCTCGGCAATCCAATCAACTCCCATGATCGCGCAAGAAGCAGAAGAACTATACGTATTCCAACGCACTGCCCAATATGCCGTCCCCGCCCACAACCGCCCGGTCGATCCAAAATTCGTTGCCGATATAAAAGCGGATTACGCCGGCTTTCGGGCACGAAACAGACTCGAACCTTCCGGCCAGTTATCCCACATGCCCGGCAATGATGTGTCTGCCTTGGAAGTCGACACTGATGAACGGAACCGCGAATACCAGAAGCGATGGGAAATAGGCGGATTTCAATTTTTCGGCAGCTTCAACGATATCCTAATCAATCAGGAAGCCAACGATACCGCTGCGGAATTCGTAAGATCCAAAATTCGCTCTGTCGTTCAAGATCCGGAAGTGGCTGAAAAGTTATGTCCACCCCATACGCTGGCGTGTAAACGCGCCGTAATCGACAGTGGTTATTTCGAAACGTTCAACTTGCCCAACGTGAAACTGGTCGACCTCAAGTCGGCCCCGATTGAGAAGATTACGCCAAGTGGTATCAAAACGTCCAATGCCGATTACGACCTCGACTACATTATTTTCGCCACAGGTTTTGACGCGATGACGGGGACTCTACTGAAAATAGATGTCCAAGGGCGCGATGGCTTGACGCTGCGTAAAAAATGGGAGGCGGGCCCGCGCAACTATCTTGGTTTGAGCATCCCCGGATTCCCAAATATGTTTACCATCACCGGCCCCGGAAGCCCTTCGGTACTGACGAACATGGTGGTCGCAATTGAACAACACGTCGACTGGATCACGCGTTGCATAGAAGATCTGAATTCGAACGGTCACACCCATATCGAAGCAACCCAAAGCGCCGAAGACGGATGGGTCGAACACGTGAACGAAGTGGCTGCGACTACGCTCTACGCGACTTGTTCCTCATGGTACCTCGGCGCTAATATTCCCGGTAAGCCACGCGTATTTATGCCCCTGCCCGGATTTCCCCCGTACGCGGAAAAATGCGAAGAGGTGGCAGCGAACAATTACGAAGGATTTGCGCTGTCTTAATGTCGAATACCACCATGGAACTCCATACCGACGTACACGATGGCGACGGGCCTTACTTACTGCTGGTCCATGGAATGATTTCAAGCCGTGCGCAATGGACACCCAACCTGGAAGCGTTAAAAGAAGTCTGCCGACCCATTACCGTTGAGCTATGGGGGCACGGGCGCTCACCTTCGCCGGAAGACGCGTCCCAATATTATCCTGAAAACTATGTCCGGATGTTCGAACATCTTCGCGAAGATTTGGGAGTGGAGCAATGGTTGGTCTGTGGTCAATCCTTGGGCGGATCGTTGACAACTCGTTATGCGCTGGATCATCCCGATAGAGTGACCGCCCAAATATGCACCAACTCTATGGCCGCTTTTGGGGACCCCGAATGGCTTAAGAATATTCGCAATGGCGCCACCGAACGTGCCGCGCTTGTTCGGGAAGGCGGCCATACTGCCATCGAGAAAATGCGTTTCCATCCTAAAAACGCCACACGCTTGCCCGACGAAATCAGGAATGATCTGGTCAAGGCCGTAGAACTCGTAGACCCCATGGGTATCGCAAATACCTTCGAACATACCGTCACCAGGACCACGACTCGCGAACGTCTCCACGAGAATAAGGTGCCTATGTTGCTGGTGTGCGGCACGTTCGAGAAACGATTCAAGCCACTTCGAGATTTCGTCGAGGCGCGCATGCCTCATACCGAAGTCGTGGACCTCCCTGCCGGCCACGCCGTGAACCTTGAAGGGGTGGACGGATTTAATGAATCCGTCGTCGAATTCATTAAACAAAATGCGCGGGCTGTTTCGCACTAGACATTCCCGGGCCCTTGTTGCTAATTTAGAAGCTGTTTTGAGAATCGAATTTCCGTTACGAACGATTTCAGGAGAATCCGAATATCATGGCGACAACTCACACCCATCGCACCCTCACTCTCGACGAAAAACGCAAACTGTTTCACGACGGTTATATCGTGGTGAAAGGAGCCGTGTCTCCGGAACTGGTCAAGGCTGCTCAAGATAGAATCAACAATGCTAAAGAAGGCGAGCGGTTGACCAAAGAGATTGAAATGACCAATCTCGTCAATGCATCGGATGTGACGCCGATTCTCCAAGAAGCTATGGGACAATTCGATCCGCCGATCGCATGTCAGGTAGGAGTTCGCGGCCACACTCCGCCGGAGGAACGATTTAATAACCTCGGATACCGTGATATGGATATGCCGTATTACGGCGCGGAATGTCACGTAGACGGTAACATCACCATTTCGATCCCGCAGGAAGTTCAGGAAGGGACACCCGATGAAATCTATGCGCGATATTTCGCTTCCGGTCCCAATGGTGACCTCGGACGTAGTCCCGATGTAATGGGAACGAACATGGCACCCATGTTCGAAGACCCCGAAATGACGCTGAGCCTGGGGAGTTTCACCGCATTCGTTTTCGTATGTCTCAATGACCAGATGAAAGAAGGATGCGGCCAAACCGCGCTAATTCCCGGTGGTCACTTCGCCGTTGAACGTTTTTTCAATAAGCAATACGAGACCAACGGTCACATTGGGCCTGAAGGTCCCGGCTGGCCTCGATTGGATCACAACGTGCCCAATCGCTGCGGACTCGTCTATCTTCCCGAAGAAATCAAAGAGCAATTTATCGATGAAACTTCCGAAACCACGCCCGATGGTCGTAAATGGCCCCGTCCCCGACAAATCCTCATGGAAGCCGGCGATGTGTGTATCGCCATGTATCAGATACCTCACTGCGGGACCCGGAACGAACACGGCACCGAATCTCGTAAAAATATGATATTCCGGATCCGGAATAAAAAGCGCCAACCCAATATTAAGGTCAACGGAATCTCCGATCATCCCGATCGCGGCCAGTTCGGCCAATGGCTCGAGTTCGAAGAAGGCAACAATCCCTGGGAAAAATCCAAACACGCCATGTGCAACATGTGGGAGGAATGGGAAGGGATGCAGGAGGTGGTTGCCGAAGAAGAGGCGAAAACATAGCATTTGTTTAGCTTTTCTTGTTCAGGAAACTTCGGAGTACTCAGCAAAATAGCGGGTTAGAACGCCAAATCCCAAGTATCCATTGAGTTTTTACGAATAATGTGCTAAATTGGTAACAATTTACTCAAACTGGGCTGGAATCGATTCGGCCGAATTTTTTGGACGTACCCTATTTATGAATGACTCTGTAGACTCCACCAAGACCTCCAAAATCGAGACCAGTGATTCACCAGATTGGATGTCTCGTCAGGACGGGTACAATGCTGGAGCAGAATACGGCAGTTATGATTCACGATTGGGCCGAGCCTACCATCGTAGACGTTGCGAACTCTTGCTGGCCTCGATCGAAAGTCTCTACGGTCAAGAAACTGCGGTAGAGGTGTTGGAAATCGGTTGCGGGACGGGTCACACGATGAAATATTTGTGCGAACGGACTGCCCATTCTGTATTTGGCCTCGATTTTTCAAGCACGATGCTGCACCACGCATCCGGTCGAATTTCGGAAACTGAAAACGTACCGGCGATGATGCTGGGAAATGCCATCGAGCTTCCTTTTGAAGATGACAGTTTCGATGTGGTCTACGCGACCCGCTTCATGCATCAATTCCCTCATTCAGACAAATTGAGCATGGCGGCCGAGTTTCGTAGAGTCCTACGTCCAAACGGCTTAATCATGCTTGAAATCTATGCTCGTCCGATGAATGTTCTCAATTACTATATTCCAATTGGGGAGTCGGACCGGTACAAGACGTTGGAAGAGCATTTGATCCATTATCCTTCCCATAAGGAAAAACAGGAAATCGCGGGTGCCGACTATCAAACGACCGGCTTGCGTTTTTTCGGGGATCGTGTCCTAAACAGAGTTTTCGGATACGGGCTTTTTACCCTGGTGAACAAACTGGTTACCGCGATGCCCCCGTTCAGTTGGTTTATGGAAGAACACTGGGTAACGTTTCCTATCGATAAGAACGTTCAGTCTCAACAGGGTACCAACTCGAGAGAAAAGGTTCCTGTGGTCGAAAAAGTGAGATGTGCCAAGTGTCATGGGAAATTGGACGCTAATGCGGAAGGTGAACAAGTAGTAGGGTTAGCGTGTACCGCTTGTAAACTCGTCTATGCGGTGAATGAGGGACGACCCAATATGCTTTCGCACGAGGCCGAATCTCTTTCTGGCGACTAACGGAGCTTTGATCACCATCATGTCCACGAAATTTCAATTCATATCTAAATTATTTGCGACCACTCAATATGAAGTCGTCGATTCGTCCTTCAAAATAATTCAGGACGATGACGCCATTCGAAAAATGCTGGACGGGTCGATTTGCCCGGCGTTCAAAGAAAAGAAAAAGCATCAGCAACATGAATTCGTTCATCGTCTGGACACGGGCGAGGGAGTCTTTTACCTCAAACGAGCGGTGGGCGAACCGCGACGTAGGGTTATCCGCCATACCCTGAAAGGACGCCGTCCGCGTTCCAATTGTGGGTGGCAGTTTTCATCCATAGAAGCCCTGAGGGCGAACGGGTTTGCCGTGATGGCGCCTATTGCCTGGGCGGAAGAACGGTGGTTCGGTTATTGGCCGCGAAGAGGCATGCTGCTTGTTGACACCGTCGAGGGCGACGAGCTGATTGACATTGTCGAAGACACGACTCCATCGCTTCGCCGATCACACGCGTTGCGATCTTTCGGACATTATCTGGGACGACTGCACGGTGCAGGGTTTTATCATGAAGTCCGAGTGCAGGATTTCATTTTGGTCCCGGACGAGAAGGAGGCCGGTGAAGATTCATATGAACTGACCATGATCGATGCCGATTTCAACGGCCGGCCACCCAAGAGCGAACCCTATAGTTTTGAGAAATCGGTCATCTCGTTAGCGGATGCAGCCTATTTATATCTGCGGGTGGGTAACCAAATTAATCGGAGCGAATCCAGACAAGTGCTTCTGGGTTATAGCGCGGGCTTACGCGCTGCCGGCCAATCGTTCGAATACGGGACAGTCAAGCGTGTCGTGGAACTCACCGATAAAAACCTGTTGAACCACCGAAAAACGCCTCATTTGTTCAAATTGTTTCCTGAAGCCATCGGTTCGTTAGCGGAAGAATTTGCTCGAAAAGCCTAGCTGAAACTCCCAAATACTTTCGGAAAATGATACGATTGTGAGCCGGCCATCAAAAGGGTGTCCGAAAGCCAACTGCTTGATGAGGTTCACATGAAAATTCGTATCGTCTTTTGTAGTCTAATCCCATTCCTGGTCGCCGCCCCCTATGCCCAATGCGCCGACACGCCACACGTGATTGTCGGAGAGTTTCCTCAGGAAGTGCCCGTCTTTTTCACAGAAGAAAATGGCGACGCACCCGGTAACAATGTCCATTCCATTCACCTGAACACAAAAGGCGGAATAGTCGCTCGAATCGCCGATGACTGGGTCTATTTCAATCCGGAAGCCGCTCCTGCTCCAAAACTCATCGACGGCGAAACAATGTTTGGCTATGTCGAGAAATCAAAATACGCGAAAGCACCCGGCGAGATACGCCAGGCCGTCGCTGGTCGTACCGCAGTTACCGTTGCCTCAACCGACGGACTCTTCGAAGATCTCGGCCTCGGCTTTCGACCCGTTATCGTTGAGGACGGATTAGGCCGTCGCTGGGGAACGTCCGACGTACGCGGCGTCACCGTCGATACAGAAGGATACCGATGGTTCGTCAGCCTCGCAGGAGTGGCGAGAGAAACCGCTGACGGATGGACATTCTATTCCGGCGCCGAGGGACTTCCGTACAACGATTTCACCTGTGCCGAAGCAGGCCCTGATGGCTCTATCTGGTTTGGAACCAAAAAAGGGGCGATTCGATTTAAAGATGGCGAATGGGCCTACCGTCAAGGCCTAGGATGGCTGCCCCACGATGAAGTGCGCGATATCGCCATCGAAGAAAACGGTACGGCTTGGTTCGCCACACCCGGCGGAGTCGGCGTAATCGAACGCCGCAACATGACGCTCGCCGAGAAGGCCGACCACTACGAAAATGATATGGACCTCATCCGCCGAACGCCCTTTGGCTATACGGCTGAAATCAGCCTCGCCACGCCCGGCGACAAGACCAGCGAAGTGCGCCACCACGATTCCGACAACGATGGTTTGTGGACGGCCATGTACGGCGCGGGAGAGTGTTTTGCCTATGCGGCCACCAAAGATCCAAAAGCCAAAGAACGCGCGAAGGCGGCCTTCGAAGCGTTGCGCTTTTTACAGAAAGTAACGCAGGGGGGAGAGCACATCCCGCCTCACGGGTATGTGGCCAGAACGATTCGGTCCGTCGACCTGCCCGACCCCAACATCGGTCGCATGGAACGGGACCGCGTCAATCGGGACGAACGAGAATCCCTGTGGAAAGTCTACGAACCCCGTTGGCCGAAGAGTGCCGACGGAAAATGGTTCTGGAAAAGCGATACCAGCTCCGACGAATTGGATGGCCATTACTTTTTCTATCCCATCTACTACGACCTCGTCGCTGAAACCGAGGAGGAGAAGGAACGCGTCCGAGAAGTCGTCCGCGACCTCACCGACCACCTGCTCGAACACGATTACAACCTCATCGACCACGACGGAAAAGTCACGCGGTGGGGAGTGTATAACCCAGATGAAATGAACCACGACGGGTACTGGTGGTACGAACGCGGCCTGAAGTCCTTGAGCATGCTTTCTTATCTCGCCGTGGCCGAACACATGACGGGCGACAAGAAGTATCAGGACCATTTCGATTCATTGGTGAAGGACCACTCCTTCGATACCAACGCCATCCACTACAAAATCCACAGCGGATTCGGTTCCGGCAACCAGTCCGACGACGAGATGGCCTTCATGTCGTACTACAACCTGGTCAACTACGTGAAAGACGAAGACGTCAAAAAGAAAATCATGATGTCCTTCTACATGGCCTGGACCAACGAGCAACCCGAGATGAATCCCTTCTTCAATTTCTGTTACGCCGCATTCGCACAAAAAGCCGTATTCAGCGACCCCTGGGGCGACCACGATATCGCGCCGTGGGAAGGCTGGCTCGAAGACTCCATGGAAACGCTCAAAGGATTCCCCCTCGACCGCTACAACTGGGCCACGCAAAACAGCCACCGTCTCGACATCGTCCCTATGTCCCGCCAAAACGCCATCGACGTCACCGACAGCATCGCCACCAGCCGCGCCCGCGGATACCGCACCAACGGCAAAGTCATCCCCGTCGAAAACCGCCACTTCAACCACTGGAACACCGACCCCTGGCGATTGGACTACGGCGGCGCAGGGAATGGGTTTGGGAATGGGACGGTGTTTTTGCTGCCGTACTACATGGGGCTGTACCACGGGTTTATCGAGAAATAAGAACAATAAGAGTCTTTTCAAAAAGCAGGGAGAGACAAGGAGAAGACCTGACATCAGGTGACGTCTGCGGATTTTCTTACATTGGGGAAGTCTTTGAAGGTGAATGTATGATTTACGAAATAAGAACGAACAAAATTGACGAAAATGAATTTTTGAATTTCCTCGATATCGTTGCTGAAAATTTGTTCGCGAAAGGCATCGTAGAAATATGTCTGTAACATGGCTGGGTCATTGAATTAGAGGACGATGAACAGGGAATAGATCGAGAAATAGAAGTTTTGGAGTTGCGGAATGAAGTGGAAAAGGGAATCGAAAAAGGGGAGATAGAACCATGCCTAACCAATTTCATCGTCGAAGACGATGAAAAATCTTTCAAATATCTTTTTTGCCACGAATGCGATATTCATTTTATATCATCAGATAAAGATTCTGTAGACGCGAACCTGTTGCTGTTTTCAAATAGTCCGGATGTGAATATAGTATATAGACGAATAAAACCAGCCATGGTCGACAAAACTTGGAGTGATTGGGAAGTTGCTTTCGAGAAATAGGAGCGAAGGCGACCCAAATGAACACAGTAACGATTAACGGCGACGGCGAATTAGCCCAAAAAGGGCCGAAGGCCCGAAAGGTAATAGCCCAGTCCAGAGGAGCGTTGTAAAACAACAACGCGACGGCAGGGCTGGGTATAGAAATGATAAAAAGAAAAGGTCTGAAGGACCGAAAGAAAATACCCAATGCCCCAATCTCTTGCCAAGAATTACATCCACCTCGTGTTCAGCACGCAGGACCGGCGGCCCTTCCTCACCCATGGCACACGCACAGATTTGTTTGCTTACGTGACCAACCTGTTGAAAAATATGGATTGTGCCGTGTTTCAGATCGGCGGGGTTGAGGACCACATCCACATTCTGTTTTCGTTGGACAAGAACATCGCATTATCGAAATTGGTCAACGACCTGAAAACCAATTCGTCGAAATGGTTGAAATCGAAGTCGGACAACTTGATTGAATTCGCGTGGCAACACGGTTACGGTGCGTTTTCGGTCTCCCAATCCGATATCGAATCGGTGAAGGAGTATATTCAGAACCAGCCCAAACCTCACGAGAAAATGTCGTTCCAGGATGAATTGCGCGCGTTATTGAACCGATACGAAATCGGATTCGATGAACGGTATTTGTGGGGTTGATGCAGGTTTTCTTTCGGTCCTTCAGACCTCGAATATTAAAATAATCTGTACCCAGCCCTGCGGCGTTTTGCTTTGCAACCCGCCTTGGACTGGGCTAATACCTTTCGGGCCGTTGGCCCTTCTTCGGCGACTCCACCGTCGCCGTTACGATGGTTTGCAGATACCAATTTTAAAATACTGGAGACGCCGTCAGAGCGGAAAGTCTTATTATTCCGAAATCGCCAGAAACTCTAATACGTCAACTTCGTCCTGCACGCGATGTCATACCATCTTGAGAAAATATCGGTCGCCCGATTTTTTCACGTAATTCACATCGAAGGAATCTGGAGATTCATCAATCCCAATCGATGAGGGCGGGGATGTCGGTCATGATCGTGGTTTGGCCTTTGATGGTGAATTGGGCGGGGTAGATGCCGGTGTGGGGGCGTTTGCCGTCGCGGATATCTGTGAGGGCGTCGGCCAGGTGGTGGATGGAGTCGCATGCCATAGCCGGTGTACCGGGCGGCGTGAGACGGTGTGCAGGGTAGATCGTTTTGCATGGTTCGATCATCGATTGGAGGCGGTTTGCGGTGGATAAATAATCGGCTAAATTCGATCCAGGCAGAAATGCGAAGAGATCGCCTTCGTACAGGTAATCACCGGCGAACAGTTGGCCCCGTTCTTCGTCAATGAGAATCATGGAATCGGGGGTGTGGCCGGGGGCATGAACGACTTTGAGGGAACGGCCTCCCAGATCGATCGTTTCTCCCGGCGTCCACCATTCAGTGATTTTTAGAGTGGGCGGCGCATATCCTTCCAGATAGCCCAGATGTTCGTACTTATCCAACGCCAGTTCGTTTTGGGGAGCCCGTTTACGCAAATAGGGAAGGTCCAGCATCGCGATGTTTTCGAATCGTTCATGATTGCCCACGTGATCGTAGTGCAGGTGTGATTGAGTGACCACGACGGGAAGGTCGGTCAGGGATTCCACGACGGGTGTAATATCGCGCACGCCCGGCCCGGTGTCGAACAACACGGCTTTTTCTTTTCCCAGGATGAGGTAGTTGTAATTCTGCTGGAAATATCGCGGCTCGCCTATGGCAATCGTCTGTTCGTCAATCCGTTCGATCGTGTAGTAATCGTCAAACCATTCAACCTCATCGCCTTCGAGAGCCGGGTCCGACAGGGGCGGTATTTCCGTACTCGATTGAAATAGTTTGAGCGCCACTTTCTCGCGATTCACGACGAGAAGAGTAGCGCCGACGACGACGGAAAAAACAACAATGACCGCAATGCTCTTCCCACGCGCCTTAAGAATGTTTTTCAATTAGAATGACCCCCTATAGGTAAGTACTCGTGAAGAACATCTGACTATTTCGACAGTTGGTTTATTCAATCGATGAGCTCGAACGAATCACCACGATGGATTGTACCCGGTTCCTCCACGCTTGCGTAGACGCCCATATGCCCGCCATTCTCCTTCACAAGTGTTCGCATAATTTTTGGGTCCTTGGGGAGATCTTCAAATCCTCGTGTGACCATCACACAACGGGGGCACGTAACGGTGAATCGCAATACCGCCGAGCCCAGCTGGGCACGTTTACCTTCCCAACCTAGTTCGGGGAACGCATCGTCGGAATCCAGATCGGAAATCAGGAAGTTGGGTCTGAATCGGCGCACGTCAAATTGAGAATCCGGTACCCGATCGCTCATGGTTGTCAACGATTGGGTCGTCATCAACAACAATGGAAACGCGTCGAAATAGGTCCCCAACGGAGATTCAAATTCCATGAGTTCCACCGGAAAAACACTCATGTCGGGAAGCGGTTCGCCTTCCAATCGGTTGAACACGCCACGCCAATGGGTCTCCGGGTCATCGCTATCTGGAGCACCACGTCGGTAGTGGTCCAAATCTTCCGGCGGCATCAATGGCCAGAGCGTGACGGCATGGTCCAACGCCGACGAAAGGATCTCGTTAATATTCGGGTCGCTCGTGGTTGCGCGGGAATCGTCGGCCAATACGATCTGCGCCTCGCTGGATTCGGTGTCGTGGGGGGCGTTCTCATACCGTGAAGAAAACTTCATCAAATCCGCGATCTGTTTCGCACCACGAATCCCGCCGCGTACTTCGTCCCGCACGGCCCACGCTCGATCGCCGGGAATCCCACGTTCGATTACATTCACTTCTTCCAAACGTTCTCCACCCATGCTCTTGACCGGGTATCGCCAAATTTCACCAACCAGCATCGCTATATTACTCCTTTTCGCGTCTCAGGCACGTTGCCGAATGTGCCACTCGAAACATTCGTCGCCTTGGTCAAATCGCTTTACCGTATCCAACGTCAGCATACGGTTGTGGACCGCCAGTGCTCCCTGCCAAAGACCGTTCCAGCCCTCGAATACCGATTCTGTGGGTTCGTCAATGCCTCGCATCAATCGCCATCCGGTCTGCCGTACAATGATAGTGTCGTCTTCATTGCGAACGTCCGAAGAATCCCCGTGGCCATCAAACAAGAGGCGCATGTATTCCCCAAAACTCGACGCGTCGTCTCCTTCGACGCCAAGTATGTCCCGTGTCTCTTGATAAAATTGTGCGCCGATTTGTTTCCCTGCGATCCTCCCCAAGGCCGCCGCTTCGTCCGCCTCGAATACGTTGGAAAGCTCGAAAAGAAAATTCTTCACATACTCCATCGCGTAATTCCGATTGGCTTTCTCCAGCCGTTCCTCCGACCAAGTACCCAAGTCCAGTTGTGGAGCCTGTCCAGGATCGAACGGTGGGGCGATCTCATCCGGCGCAAATTGAAGCCGTTCTTCGTCGGCCAAGTCGTGGTCGTACTCCTTGAAGTACCCGGCAAATCCATAGGCGCCATCCATATCCTGGCACGTGCACACGAAACCCAGCCGTGGATTGTTTAATGACACGCCGTTGTACGCGTACCATCCATTCAGAAATCCCAGGCTGACTTCTTCCGGCATTCCACAAAGCGCCGTCCCATCGTACATCCATCGGGGATGGCAGAAGTGGACCCACGCTTTCTGGTCGGTCTCGTACATATATTCCACGCCGACCCCACCGACTCCGTTCGAAAGGTAATGATATTGTGCGCAGGCTACGGCATCTGGCAATCCGGCCAGACCAAGCTTTTCGAAACTGGATAGGAATTTTTCGTGATGTTGTCGACGGAAAATGTTGAACGTTATCTCGCCGACCGCCGCTGGACCCTTTCGGAGCGCCACGGCCAAAAGGCCACCGGTAAAATACGAATGATACAAATGCGCTACCGCACGATATTGTTGGATGCTCATAGAGGGCATTTATACTAAAGTGGCGCCGGGTTTCGCAATTCCTGACACCGAATCGACAATGCATTGAATGTATCTGTAATATCCTTGAATATACATTGATAACAGTGGGTGGAGCTTTAGCATGAAAAAGGTGTTATTGGCATTTTTAATGACGGCGTCCGTTTTTGCCGCAGACTGGCCGCAATTTCAAGGGCCTAATCGAGACGGCATTTCCCCTGAAACCGGGCTGGCCCGTTCGTGGCCTGAATTGGGACCTAAAACCGTTTGGAAGATACCCATGGCCGATGGCTTTGGTGGTCCTGCCGTGCGCGATGGAAAAGTCTACTTCCTCGACCGCGTGGAAGAACGAAACGAAGTCCTATTTTGCCTCGATTTGGAAACGGGCGAAACGCAATGGCAGTCCAGCTACGAGGCCCCGGGTAAGTTCAGCTACAACGGAACACGCTCCACGCCCACCGTCACGGAAAAATACGTATACACGGTCGGCATGACGGGTAAATTAAACTGTTTCGATCGAGTCTCCGGCGCACGCGTGTGGAACGTCGACCTGGTCGGAGATTATCCTCCAGCAAGCAATCAACGGTGGGGGACCGCCCAAGCGCCGTACATTCACGACGATTTGTTGATCGTCGCTCCCCAATCCAAAAAGGGATTTGTCGTCGCCCTCAACCGGCTGACTGGCGAAGAAGAGTGGGCCAGTGAACGTTTGGGCAATGTCGGGTACTCGTCACCCATCGTGGCCAACCTATGCGGAGTTGATCAAGTGGTGATGATCAGCGCAGGAGACGGCGGAGCCGGAGGCGTTGCAGGGCTATCATTGAGTGACGGGAGTGTCTTGTGGCAATACAAGAAGTGGGGGTGTCGTATTCCAATTCCCTTTGCGACCCCACTACCGGACGATCGTTTATTCCTTACCGGTGAATACGGAGCCGGGTCTGCAATGATTCAAGTTAAAAAGTCAGGTAACAAATTTAGTGTCGATGAATTGTACATGACTCAAGATTGTGGCAGTCAGATTCATCAACCCTTGTATCTCGACGGGTATCTGTACATGAACAGCAATGGCAACAAACGCAACGATGGAATGTTGTGTCTCTCGTTGGATGGCGAACTGCAATGGAAGACGCGGGACAACCGCGATTTCCCGCGATTCGAACGTGGCGGATTGTTAATGGTTGACGGACTCATCATTAATTTTGATGGGCGAAGGGGTACGCTCCACCTTGTTGATCCTTCCCCGGAAGGTTACAAAGAATTGGCCGGGGCGAAGGTATTCGACGGTAACACCATGTGGTCGCCGATTGCCTTTTCGAACGGAAAGCTATTGATTCGTAGTCAGGAAACATTGAAGTGCTTCGACCTTCGGGCATCCTCGGGCGGATAGGCACCCTAAGGGTAGACATCATGAGATATCGTGCACTCCTGGACCAGACAAAATCCATACGGGGCTACCTGTTACGGTCAACCAAGGGCTTGAGCGAAGAACAATTGCTCTGCATTCCAGACGGATTTAAGAACAACATTCTTTGGAATATCGGTCATTCGATTACAGACAATTGCTCCATGTTATACCCGCCCACGGGAAAAGCCCTTCCATTGCCAGATAGCTATTTCCAATGGTTTGCTCCCGAAACGAGTCCCGCGGATTGGAAGGAAGTACCTGACAGTGCCGAAGTTCTCCAAGCGGGTAGAGACGTCTTGGAGAAATTGGTAGATGATTGCGCCGCAGATCGCATGGAAGAATACGAACCTCTGGAATTGGGTGATGGAGCTGTCCTAAACAATATTGCTCAGGCGATCGCTCACTGCAATATTCACGAAGCTATTCACCTGGGCGTAATCATGTCGCTTCGAAAATTTGTTTAATATCTGCTAGTCGTTGTTCGTCAAATTGTGATGAAGTGAAAATACCCCCGGGTCATCCTTGGACTTTGAATCCCCAAGTTCATCTGCCGATGCAAGACGAACGCCTTTCAGAGGTAATCCGGTTGGAGGAGGCGAATCCAAATGTGACTCGGTCAATGACATATTTGGATAGACTTTTCCCGTCAACTTTTCGCCGTCCAGCGTAAACCCGAGTCCGAATGGGATTGTATCCGCTGCACCGATTAACATCCGAGCATTCGCGACTCCTTGGTTTTCGCTCCATTGGAGATCGAGCAGCGAACTCGTGATCATGAAATCCCCTTCCATCAGATATAACATGCCCTCGCCCTCTTTCGGGAGGTACAGTCCAGCTTTGAACATGCCGGCATCGACGAAATAGCAATCTTCTTTGGGCCGAAGATGCATGGCTTCGGACATTCTCGTCTTGAGGTCGCCGAATACGGGCGCGATTCCGTCATCGACAATGAAATCGGCAAACCCTACCAGCATTTCATCGTTGGTCCCTTCGCCGAATTGGACCCAACTCTCCGGATCCGGATTCAGTTCATTGTCGCCCGAATTATCGTAGCTGGCAATGACTTCCATCGATGTGCCCGCAGGGACCGTAATCGGGTCTTCCGGATAATAGATCCACTGCCAATTGTAATCGTAATCCGGAACATTCAGGATATCCTTCGTCTTTCCGTCGGGATAATGAAGTTTGTACAGCATCGATTCACCGCGCGTATGCATGTGCGGCAGAAACGAAATGATTTTGCTGTCCTGATGAAACGTGTAATACGCGTTTTGTGAATACCCTTTCGCGCCGGGAGGAATACGAAGAGAAGAATTGAGCGCGACTGCCGTCGTAATCTCTTTGGTCACCGGTTTGTCTGCAAAGTACAACCCTATCTTGGAGCGATCCGTCGTAGCTTCACCAAACGGATGGTAATGAGCATTGATGGATACTTCCTGCCCCGGCTTTAACGTATGGCCATACCCTTCCGGAAAAACGGATGGGGGAGAGCCCGCGGCCCAGACGTATAACGTGTTGGCTCCCGTCGGTCGCATGCCCTGCGCCTTTTTCTTCGTGCGCGCATCAATAATATCCGGACTCAATGCGATGAGGCCTTCAAACAAAACGATGTGATGGAGAACACGAGAGTCTCCCGCCTGTAGTTCCACAGCCCGTAAATATTTCTCTTCGGTCGTGTCAATATTCAGATAAATGTTCGGAAAGCCATCTTTCCCATCTGCAGCGACTTGGTATTCAGGCATCTCAAGAATATAGTCAGGTTCGCCCAGTTTCCATCCGTCCGAAAACGTTGGCGGTTCCGGAGCCCGTTCGAGATCCCCGGACGGCGTCCCTTGATCAACCCACGCAAGAATCGTGTCGATGTCCTCCTGGCTCAAACTGATGTCGTTACTGAAATGGCCCACGTTGGGATCGGCGTCCCATGGCGGCATTTCGCGATTCGCCACGGCTTTACGAATGGATTTCGCCCACGGCCGCGCTTCTTTGTATGTCAGCAACGACATGGGTGCAACCGAATTTGGCCGGTGACATTCGGCGCAATTTTTGTAAAATATCTGAGCGACGTTATCTGCATAGGTCACTTTGGCCGCAAATGCATTGGGTACGAACACCAACGTCATGGCCACGACAACAAATAGGAATCGACTAACGTGCATATTTATCCACCTTGTTTGTGAGAATCTTAATTATGACAGTATACTCACTTTTGTCGCCATTGTAAAAGCCTCTCGCCGTTTGATGATCCCCCTGTATTTGTTGAATTAACCGTGTTTAATCCCTATTATCGAACGAATTTTTGTTTTATCGGAGAGATTACCCCATGCGTCCATTCCACGTTTTGATCGCCTTTATTCTAACTGCCTTTGTGTCCGTATCCGCCACAGCCCAACGCGGTGGCGCCGATGGTGAATGGTTGTCATACGGAGCCGACCAATGGAGTACCAAATACTCGCCCCTCGACCAAATCAACAAAGATAATTTCGACGATCTTGAGTTCGCGTGGCAATGGGATTCCATTGATGCAGACATCATGGCCCGGGATGATTTTGATTTAAAACCGGCGAAGATCTCCGCCACGCCCCTTATGGTCAACGGTGTACTCTATACAAGCACCGCCTTCAGCCAAGTGGCCGCTCTCGACCCGGGCACTGGAGAAGCCATTTGGACCTACGACCCCGGCAGTTGGAAAGCTGGACGTCCGGCCAATATGGGATTTATCCATCGCGGCGTATCGTATTGGAGCGAAGGTGACGAAGAACGGCTCATCATTGCAACCGGCCACAGTCGACTCATTGCGCTGAATCCGAAGACGGGCCAACCGATCACCAGTTTCGGAGACAATGGCACGGTCAATTTATTGGAAGGCCTGAATCGACCGGCTCGGGTATCGGTTCATCAGGTGAATTCGCCTCCGATGATCTGTAACGGAGTGATCGTG
>Ga0315336_1001546_pt1 | contig 43231 bp, 46 predicted proteins | sample ASW5metaG_FD_204512 | JGI IMG/M metagenome (GOLD analysis project Ga0315336, IMG submission 204512) | Ammonia-oxidizing marine archaeal communities from Monterey Bay, California, United States - ASW #5 | ecosystem: Environmental > Aquatic > Marine > Intertidal zone | place: USA: California... | reverse complement strand
TATCGGCCACCGACACCGGAGGCATTCGAGCCGTTTTCAGCGAGCTACGGGGCTCCGCCCCTGCGCCCGCCGAAAACGGCCCAGATCCTAACTTAGAAAGTGGTACAACTTGTGGGGGCAGGTCAGTTTCGGTTCCGCATTTCACCGCCGGTCTCCGTGTTCGCTGTCCTTCTGCCCAAGCGTTCTGGGCGCGTGTCCCGCTACGAACGGGTGGGTTTTCTGGTAGTGCGGGAGTTGTGGCGCTAGTACTGGGGTCTCACTGCGTTAGTACCTGCTGTCATACCCAATCAGTACCGTTGCATCCCCAAACCTTGTGACTTTCGAGCTATCGACCAAAAGGCAGTACTCGTGTGAAGATCGTTTCATCAACGAAAGCCACAAGACAGCGAGGTCGAGTGTCGGAAGCGCCCTGAGAACCGCAATCACACCCGCAATCGTCAATCTGAGCGCACTCGCGCGATATAGAAGTCGCCAAGACGAGAGAAAGACACGTGAGCAACATTACGTACGGATCCACGGTTTCATCAACGACGGATTCTTCAGCAAGATGGCGAGTCTGACCGGCGTGGCCTCAACGAAGTAAGCCAAGCCGCTCAGTGAGCGTCACGATCTTTAAGGACTGGCCCGCGGTCTTAGCCGCGGGCCAGTATTTCTCTCCCGTAAGCGGCACGTCCTAGGCAGGCGCTGGGCCCCCCAACCCGTCACACCCTTCCTTCATTTCTTCAAACGCGCCGCGTAGCACGCTCAAGTCGTGCCCCGGATTCACCAGGCGGAACCCCTGGCCGACCCGTTCCCGGGCCTGATCGAGCGACCCCGTCACGTAGCCGGCCGCCACGCCCGTCTCCTTCGACGCCGCCGCCACCTCCGCAACCAAATCCTGCACCAGATCATCGTCGATCGACACAGCTCCAACCGATCGAGACAAGTCATACGGACCAATCAGAACGCAATCCACGTCCGGTACCGTCATCATTTCAAGCACGTTGCCGACACCCGTCGGTGTCTCGACCATCACGATGACAAGGACCTCGTCATTGGCATGCTCGACATAGTGGAAGAAGTCGTTGTCCCCCTGTAGCGCGTTGCGGAACCCAGTCGCCGAGCGTCCTCCACGCGGAGGGAACTTGGCCGCCTGCACAGCCTGTTCGCACTGTTCCGCGGTTTCGACCATGGGAATAATTACACCCTGCGCCCCGAGGTCGAGCACACGCCCGATGCGCAACGGATCGAGGCCGGCGATACGCACGATCGGCGTACTGTGCGCTCCGATAAAGCAGCTAAGAGCGGCGCTCAGAGTCGGCTCGGACCAGCCGCCGTGCTGCCATTCAAGCCATACGAAATCAAAGTTGTACTGCAAAGCCTGCTGTACGATCTCAGGGGAAGGGAAGGAGACCGAGGGGCCTGAAATAACGCCTCCACTAAGGAGTTTGCGCCGCGCGAAGTTTGGTTGCATAGGTTAGGGCTCACTGTCGTGAGCCCCTATCTTAGCTCCACGCCGCCTCCGTCGGACTGACACGCTCAGAGACCGCGGTCTCGGCATTCAATGGCGGAAGGCAGGCGTGAAGGCCGATCAGTACGCCAGCGTTTTCTCGATTTCTCGCTCCAGATCGGCCGTCTGAGGCAGAATGCGGTTCTCGACCTGTGGATTGTATGCAACCCAGGTATCCTTCGCGCCGACCCGCGCGACCGGGGCGTCGAGGTGACCGAACAGCTCGTTGCCAATCCGCGCCGCGATCTCAGAGCCATAGCCAAACGACAAGCAATCCTCGTGAGCCACAATCGCGCGGCTCGTCTTGCTGACCGACCCCGCGATGGCCTCCCAGTCGTAGGGGCTCAAAGAGCGTAAGTCGAGAATTTCGATCGTCGCCGCGTGCTTCCGCTCAACATGCCGCGCCGCAAGCTGCGCTTTATGCACTAGCGCGCCGTAGGTGATGATCGTGAGATCAGCCCCCTCTTTGACCTGTCGCGCTCGACCGAAGGGCACCATGTGCTCCGAATCGGGGCCAGCCGCGCGGTTGTACGTTTCGCGGTAGAGCTTCTTGTGCTCGAGAAACAATACCGGGTCGTCGCAGCGGATCGCCGTCCGCAGCAGCCCGTTGGCGTCGAGCGCGTTCGAGGGCATCACGACGCGCAAGCCGGGGTATGCGTAAACAGCACCTCACCCGATTGGCTGTGATACATCGCGTCCCCGCCGAGGTATCCGCCGATGGGCACACGGATAACCAACGGGCACGAGAAGCCGTTACTAGACCGCCACCGCAGCGTTGCTAACTCGTGTCGTATATGCATCATGGCAGGCCAAATATAATCGAAGAATTGAGTTTCAATAGCCGGCTTCAGGCCCCGTGTAGCCATGCCGATCACCCGGCCCACGATCGCTGCCTCCGCGATGGGTGCGTTGAACACGCGTGCTCCGCCGAAAGTCCGCTGCAGATCCCGTGTCGCTTTGAAGACGCCGCCCTTGCCTTTGACGTCATCGGGATACTGGCGCGGGTGTAGTCCGCGACGTCTTGCCCGAATAGGACGATCCGCTCGTCCCACTGCATTTCCTGGTGCAAGCACGCATTGATTAGGTCAACCATCGTCTTCGGCTCGCCGCTGAAGCGCGGAGGGCTATCGAATTCGTCGGCCGTCGGATCGATCGTGGGCGAGTAGAGAAAGTTCATCGCCGACCCGGCAGGGGGCGCCTCCGCCTTCAGCGCCACGGCAACCGCCTCCTGGATTAGCTCGTCCACTTCGTGATGGATCGTTGGCAGTGTGTCGTCGTCGGCGATTCCCTCGTGCTCCAGGTGCGCAGCGAGCCGTCGGATGGGGCATGCGGCGACCTCCGCGTCACGCTCACTCGCCGGCTTATAGAGTCTCTCGTCATCCGATAGAGAGTGCGAATAGATGCGCACTACGTGGGCATGCACGAGTGCGGGACCGCGGCCTTGCCGGCAATCCTCGGCGGCGGCATGCATCGCCTGATAGCTCTCCAGAAAGTCGAGACCGTCGACCTCGTGTAGAGCCAGGTCAGGGAAAGAGCGCACCAAGCGCGAAATACTGCCACCGGCCGTCTGCGCCTCAATCGGCACGGAGATCGCATAGCCATTCTCCTCGATCAGGAACACCACGGGCACGCGTTCCAGGCAGGCCGCATTGAGCGCCTCCCAGAATTCACCCTCGCTCGTCGCGCCGTCGCCGGAGCAGACGAGCACAACGTTCTGATCGGAGGGTTTCCCACTGTCGTGAAACCGCCCGGCATGTGCGCAACCCACCGCTTGCAAATACTGCGTGCCCGTCGGACTCGATGCCGAGACGATGTTCAACCTCGGGCTGGACCAGTGCGACGGCATCTGGCGTCCGCCTGATGCTGGGTCCGACGACGCACCGACCGCCTGCAACAGCATGTCCAGCGGCGAGCCTCCCAGCGCGAGACATAGCGCCAGGTCACGATAGTAGGGATAGAACCAGTCCGAACCCGGACGCAGGCCATCCCTGCGGCCGTTTGGATCGCTTCGTGTCCCGCGCCGCTGACTTGGAAGAAGATCTGGTTGCGACGCTTGAGGATGATTTCGCGGTCGTCGAGACGCCGCGCAAGATACATCGTGCGGTAGGCGTCGAGCAGTGCGGAAGGACGAATCGCGCCGGATGCCGGCGATTTTGTAACGAGGCCGGGTTGGTCGGCCATATCCATAGTTTAGGACGGAACTCTAGATCAACAAGTTCCAGGTGAGTCGAAACGCCCTACTTCTCGCCCCGCGCCTTCTTGATTTCTTTCATGCGCTTCTCTTTGAATGCATCAAACTCCTTCTGCAGCTCGGGAGTCAACTTGCTTCCGTAGAGAGTGCTTGCGCGATGCTCGCCGGTAATCAGCTTGCCCTTCGTCCACTCATCCTTGATGTGGATGTAGTCGGCCCTCTCCAAGACCTGCGCCACCAGGTGCGGAGGAATGAAGATGACACCTTCCCGGTCGCCGAGGACGACGTCGCCCGGCATCGCAACCGCACCGCTAATTTCAACCGGGATGTTCAGCGCGACCATCAATACGCCACTGACAGCCGACGGATGCGCTTTCTTGTAGAAGATGTTGATAGGAAGGTCGAAGGTACCCTGGAGGTCGCGGATCGTCCCATCGACCACAGCGCCCCGCCGCGTCTGACCCCAGATCGCCGAGTGCAGATTGTCACCGCCGAAGTTGTGTCCCGGGTGTGCGCCCATCAGGTCCACAACCGCGACATCATCACGGATGAGAGCGTCCACGACCCTCTGCGTATTGCCGCGCGCCACCCCCTTCTTTTTTGCATCCGCGTCGACTACGACCTGCAGGTCAGGACGATGAGGCAGGTATTGCGCCGTTACAGCGCGGCCGACGAGTCGCTGGCCCGGCTTAAGAATGTCGAAACCGTCTGCGTACTGCCGCATATACCCTTTGCTCCGCAGAATGCCCCAAGCCTCCTCGACGCTCAACTCGGCAATGCGTTCAATGAGGTTGAGTGGTACCTTCGGCCGTCCGTCGGGAAATCGTTCGTAGGGGTTCTCCTTGGTAAACTCGATCATCTGCTCCTTAGTAAGGCTGAAGAGCTGGGCTGACGCGGGAACCGCGAGTGTAAGGCAGACGAGTAGCGTAAAGAGGGTTTTCATAAGAGGCATCCTGGGTCGTTGCAAGGTGTATTCGACAGGGATCATGATACGGGATCCGTTGGGACCTTTCAAGGCTCCCATCGTAGCGTGAATGGAGGCATCGGTGAATCGTAGAACCTTTCTGGCCGGCACGGTGGCGGCTCTTCCACAACGCGCAACGGGCCAACAGTCCAAGTCGAAGAAGCCGAAGATCATCTTCATCCTCGCCGATGACCTTGGATACGGCGATCTCGGCTGCTACGGCCAGCAGCGTATTGACACCTCGAACATCGACCGTCTCGCCGCCGAGGGCATGCGCTTCACAGACGCCTATGCGGGATCGACCGTTTGCGCTCCCTCGCGTTCGTGTTTGATGACCGGAAAGCACACCGGACACACGCGTGTCCGTAACAACTCCAGTCCGTCGGTCGGGCGCGTGTCTCTCTGGCCGTCCGACACAACCGTGGCAGAGGTGCTTCGCAAGGCCGGCTATCGCACTGCCATGATCGGCAAGTGGGGTCTCGGCGAGGCGGGCAGCACGGGAGTTCCCACGAAGAAGGGCTTCGATGAGTGGTTCGGCTACCTGAACCAGGGCCACGCACACGACTTCTACCCCGAGCACCTTTGGTCGAACGATACGGAGGTATTTCTTAGAGGGAATCGCGGCGGAGCGCGACAGCAGTACAGCCACGATCTGTTCGCGGACCGTGCCCTCGATTTCCTCGACAACCATGCCGACGGGCCGTTCTTCCTTTACCTGCCGTTCACGATTCCCCACGCTAACAACGAGCGAGGCCGCACCACCGGCGACGGCATGGAAGTCCCTGACTACGGAGCCTACGGGGAAGAGAACTGGCCAAACACAGAGAAGGGGTTCGCCGCGATGGTCACGCGTATGGACCGCGACATCGGGCGCATCATGGCCAAGCTGAAGGAACTGGAGATCGACGACGACACGATCGTCATTTTTTCGAGCGACAACGGTCCCCATCGCGAAGGCGGACATGATCCGGAGTTCTTCGGTAGCCGAGGGGGGTTGCGGGGCATCAAGCGTGACCTCTATGACGGCGGAATCCGTGTCCCTACCATCGCGCGCTGGCCGGGCCATATCCATGCCGGGACGGTTAGCGACCACCCTTGGGCGTTTTGGGATTTACTGCCAACGGCGGCTGAGTTGGCGGGTGTAGCTTCCCCGAAGGACATTGACGGAACATCGATCGTGCCCACACTTCTCGGAAAGGAGCAGCCCGGCCCCGAGTATCTCTACTGGGAATTCGCGCGCGGAAGCGTGTTCCATCAAGCAGTGAGAAAAGGTTCCTGGAAGGCCGTCCGTCACGGACTTGATAACCCGATCGAGCTATATAACCTCGAAGCCGATCAGTCCGAAAGTAACGATGTGTCCGGGCAGTACCCCGAACTCGTTCAACAGATGACGGAGATTCTCGCGCGCGCTCGGACTGAGTCGGAGGAGTTTCCGCTGCCGAGTTAGCCGCGAGTGCTGCTACAAGGCTTCGAGAAACCGAGCCAGTTCGTCCCGAGCGAAGACGGGCAGTGGGTTGGCCGTCCCCTCGCGTATCAACTTCCGGCCCTCCGGTGCTGGAACCACCTCACCAATCCGGCGGCATGGAACGCCGGCGTGTTCGAGCACTCGAATCGCCCCGAACACTTCACTCTCAGCCAGTGTCGCCAGAAGCGCCCCCGACGCTAGCAAGCCCAGAGGATCGAGTTTCACCGCTTCGCAGATGGTCCTTGTCTCCGGGAGCACGGCAATCTCGTCTCGTACAATCCGCAATCCAACTCCTGCTGCCTCCGCGACCTCATGAAGCGCCGTGATGACTCCACCCTCCGTCGGGTCATGCATCGAATGGACCTGCACCGCATCCCGCAGGGCGCGGCATGCCGGCAGCACTGAGATCCCTGGTTCCGTCGTCCATCCACGCGCGGCGGCGATTACCTCTTCGCCAATACCGCACTCCCGGAGCATTGAGGCGTGCTCGGAAGCGAGAATCGCGGTGCCCTCAATCGCGATTCCCGCCGTGAGCAGGATGGCGTCCCCTATCTGAGCCCCCGCCGTTCGCACGACGCCGGCGCGCGGTACTGTCCCCAAGAGGCAGCCGCTTACTATGGACCGGTCCAGTCCAACCGTCACTTCGGTATGGCCGCCGACCAGGGCCACGCCGCACTCGGCACAAGCCCGTGTCACACCCGCGAAGATTTCCCTGACCTGGTCCCGCTCGATTCCCTCGGGCAACAGTGCGGTCACGAGCAACCAGCGCGGCTCCGCCCCCATCGTCGCCAGGTCATTGGCATTCACCGCGAGCACATAGCGCCCGATGTCCGCCGTCGCGAACGTAATCGGGTCGCTCTTCACAACGAGCAGTTCAGGGCCGCCGTTGTCGATCACGGCGGCGTCTTCACCGAGCCCGCTACCCACAACGACTGAGGAATCCGCGGGTGGAATCGTACCCAAGAGTTCGCTCAGTAGTTCGGGAGGCAACTTGCCGGCGGCGAGCTTCATCGCGATTGGACTAGAGGTTGTCCCGTGCGCGGAACCATGCCACCGCATGCGGAATACCGGCGTCCAGCGGCGTCACATCTGATCCAAACGCGCTCTCGAACTTCGAATGGTCGAGGATAAATGAACCTTCGAACTGGTAGAGAACCTCACCGATCTCCCGCATCATCGGATCAAACAAACCCATCACCAAAACCAGGAGCTTGGGCGCCACGCGCACCTTGGGTTCCGTCTTCGTGATCTCGATCACCTTCTGGACGAACTGGCGAGTCGAGATCGCCGGGGCGCTGGGCGTGTGCCACACTTCGCCGAGGGCCTCGTCACGCTCGCCCAGCATGATTAGATCGCGAGCGAAGTCGTCAATGAACGTATAGGTATGTGGCGTGTCGATATCGCCGAGCAGGTCGATTGAGGAACCTTTCAGGGCGGCTCTGAAAACTCGGTCACCCATCGCGGAAGTAGTCACACCGGGTCCGTAGAAATCCGATGCCCGCCCGATCACGGCCCGCACTTTCCCGTTGCGGTGGGCCAGAAGAATACGCCGTGCCATCTCGGCCCGCACCTTGCTTTTGCCGGCGGCCGCCCCTTCGATGATGTTGTCGGTCATCGGAGGGAACTGATTCGGCCAATCCGTGTAGGGCGCATTCGCGCAGTGGTAGACGACAGAGGCCCATTCGCAAGCGGCTCGAGTTTCGTCAGCCTGGCCGGGACCCACTGCACGCCCTCTCCCGTATGGCCCCGCCCGGAAGGGTTAACCGCCCTCACGGGGAGACCGCGGGCCCGAAGCACGCGCACCACCGCCGCGCCCAAGCCGCCGCTTGCTCCGATCACCACGTGGATTCCACCGTTTTCCGACATCGCCCAATCACTCCCCGTCGCCCAGTTGGGCCGAAAGTGCATCAAAGTGCAGGCTTCTAACTACGAGCATCTCATACTCTAGTGCGGGCGACGATCAATCCAGGAGCGTTGAGGCGATCGTGTCTGATGCGTCACAGCCATGCAGCCGCGGAATCCATGACAATAATGGCAGGTGACGGTGGGGCGAGACGCGTTCGATTCGGGAGCGCTACCTCGCTGAGTTCGGTTACGCAAGTACATGGAAAACCTTCGGTTCGGATATCGGGCCCTGTCGTGGCGGCGGAGCTCTCTCGGGGCATTCGCCTCCAAACTGGCGCTGTGTGTGTTCCTCGCAGGCCACTTGGCACTCTTGCAGGGTCGCAAAGGTGCGCCGCCCGCGACCAACCTGGGTCAGGCATCGGACCTGTCTGATGTCAGCGTGGTGCGCGTCCCCGAGGTGAACAGCGTAGCGCTCCTTGTTGAGGATGCCGCCGAGGACGCGGAAGAGCCCCTGCGGTTCGCTCACTCCGTAGCGCTCAACATTACTCCCGACACGAATGGCGACTGGGAACCTCTAGGCGTGGGCGCACGGATCTGGCGGCTGCGGTTTCATTCGGCGGGCGCCACCGACCTGAATCTGGGTTTCAGTCGATTTCGACTGCCCCCGGGAGCCACTCTCCACGTGATCAGTGAAGACCACGACTACTACGAGGGGCCATACGACCATCGCGACAACAAACCCCACGGTGAGTTGTGGTTACCGGTCGTCCCCGGCAACCGCGCGGTCATCGAACTCTACGTTCCCGCCCTCACCGACTACGAGCCGGAACTCCGCCTCTCCCATATCGGCGTCGGCTATCGGGATCTCTTTGGGTTGTACGGGGCACCCAATCTCGCGAAGCAGGGCTCTTGCAACGTGGATGTCATGTGCCAGGAAGGCGACGAGTGGCGCGACCAGATCGCAAGCGTCGCGACCTACACCCGCGATGGCAGCCGCGTCTGTACCGGCCAGATGATCGCCGATGTCCCCGGTAGCTTGAGAAGTTTTTTCCTCACCGCATATCACTGCCGCGTCACGGACTTAAACGCGAGCACGATGGTCGTGTACTGGAATTTCGAGTCCCCACGTTGTGGGCAGCTCGGCGGCGGCTCGTTGGAGCAGAACCAAACCGGCGGGACCGTCCTCGCGAGTCTCAGATCAACCGATTTCACGCTCATCGAACTCGACCACCCACCGGACCCGACGTACGGTGTCTACTACTCCGGATGGGATCGGTCTGGTGTCGCACCCGAAGGGAGTGTGGCCATCCATCATCCTGGCACCGACGAGAAGGCGATCAGCTTCAACGATGATCCGTTGACGACGATGGATAGTTGCATCAACTCGGGGGGGGAGGACACACACTGGCGCGTCGACAATTGGGAGCTTGGCACCACCGAGCCCGGCTCGTCCGGCTCGGGTCTATGGGACCCGGAGTCGAAACTTCTGATCGGCTTCCTTTCCGGTGGCCAGGCGGCGTGCGGTAACGACGAGTTTGACTGCTATGGAAAGTTTTCGGTTGCCTGTGACGGGGACGACCCAAGCACCCGTCTGCGCGATTGGCTTGACCCAGAGGACACAATGGTGACGTCGGTCGAAGGAAGCCCGGGCGTCCCGTTCATCAGCCTTGTTTCGGATCGAACCATCGATGAGTGCGCGCTCGACCCGGGCAACGAAAACGGGGTATGGGAACCCGGTGAGACGATCCGGCTCCCCGTCACAATCACCGGCTCAGAGAGCTTCACGAACATCACCGGGAAGCTCACCGTCGACACACCGGGCATCACCGTCTTAAATGACAGCGCTTCGTGGCCCGACATGCTCAAGGGCACCCCTGCCGAATCTCTTGCGCCTTACTTCTCGGTTCGGGTCGGCTCTTCGGTGGCGTGCCTGACGACTGTGGACTACTCGATCGAGGTTTCGGCGGCGGAGGGCGGCCCGTTCATCTTGCGGAAGAGCGCCCTCATTGGGTCGCAGCCCGAGGCTGACGTGCCAGTGGACATCCCCGACTTACAAGATGGACCACCGTCGCTAACGCTTGCCACGTCAACCATCCAAGTGGGCGCAAATGAGCTGATTGAGAATCTCGATGTCTTCGTCAACATTCGTCACGGCAATGTTAGGGACTTGGAAATCAGCCTCCGAGCGCCCGATGGTACGGCCATAACGTTGCTTGACAGCCCGGGCCATCCGGCCGCGCCGTTCGGCTGCGGGGATCGAGATATGGCTGTCGTGTTCAGCGACAGCGCTACGCTCGACGCGGAGGCCCACTGTGCCGGGGCGATTCCCTGGATTACCGGCCCCGCGCTTCCCACCGAGGCGTTAGAAGTGTTTCAAGGCAGGCAAACCCAAGGCGCGTGGACGTTGACGGTCCACGATCGCTCTCCTGGCGATAGCGGCACGCTCGAAGACTGGGAGCTGCGTTTTGACCCACCTGCGCGGGCCGTCTGCCACGTCTGCGGCGAGGCTCCAGACGGGGCCGACCTAGCTATCGTCAAACGGGCCAACGGGCCCATCCGCAGCGGTGTGAGCCGCTACACGATTGTCGTGCAGAACCTCGGCCCCGACCCGGCGAGCGGCGTGAGGGTGGAAGATGTGATCCGTGGGGCGAACAGTATCCTCGTGCCGCCGGCATGCAGCGTCGAAGGGCATACTGTCCGCTGTAGCATCGGAACGCTCGCCGTCAATCAACAACGCACCCACACCATCGAGGTAAGCCGCGCCGTGCCTCTGCGAAGCCGTGTAAGCGGCGGCGTCCGCGCCGAAGGTCAGGTATCAGGCAACGAAGTTGACCCCCAACCAGGCAATAATTATTCCGTGATAATCATCGGTAACCCTTAGCGCTACACTCTACGTCTCAGGCGCGAAGGATGAAGATCATGATGCTGGCCTCCGAGGCCGAACCCTACGCGAAGACCGGCGGGCTTGGCGATGTTGTCAGTGCACTTTCGCGAGGGCTGGCGGGATCTGGCCACGAAGTCGCCGTAGTCCTGCCGCTCTACGAGACAACGACCCGGGTGCTCGCGAATCGCCCCCAAAGAGTCGTTTCGGACAATGTCTCGATTCGTCTGGGCAACCAAACCCGGCACGTGCGTGTTATCCGCTCCGATGAGGACAGTGTCGCTTGGTTCTTCATTGACGACCCGGAGTACTTTGGGCGTCCGGGCCTCTACGGGACATCGGACGGCGACTATCCAGACAATGCAGCCCGCTTCATAACGCTGGTCCGGGGCGCCCTCGCCATCGCCGCCGATACATTCAAGCCCGATATCCTGCACTGTCACGATTGGCAGACCGGTCTTGCCCCGGCCCTGCTCAAGACGGGACAAGACCCTGCCCACCCGCCGGGCTCGCTGCCGACGGTATTCACCATCCACAACCTCGGCTACGAAGGGTTGTGCGGCCGGGAGGTGCTCGCGGCCATCGGGCTGCCCGACTCACTGTTCAATGTCTATGGTCTCGAGTTCTATGACAAGGTCAGCTTTCTGAAGGGCGGCCTCATCTATGCGGATCGCGTGAACACTGTGAGCGAGGCCTACAGCCGAGAGATCCTCACGCCCGAGTACGGCCTCGGCAAAGAGGGCATCACAAATCTTCGCAAAGGCGACCTCACCGGAATTTTGAACGGTGTTGACTATGAGCGCTGGGATCCCCGAACCGACAAGCTCATCGCCGCGAACTATTCGGCGGACGATCTATCTGGGAAGCGGAAGTGCAAGCTCGACCTACTCAAGGAATTCGGACTTTCCGAGGCTGATGCGGGTCGACCCATTCTCGGGCTTGTGTCGCGGCTTGTTTGGCAGAAAGGGGTTGATCTTGTGGTTGCGGCCGCTCCTGAGATCGTCAAGGCAGGAGGACTACTGACCGTCCTGGGGACGGGCGAGACCGGCCTTGAGGAGGCCCTCAAAACGCTGGCAAAGAAGTTCCCAGGGGAAGTGGGTGTGCACATCCGGCACGACGAGCGCCTCGCTCACAAACTTGAAGCCGGCGCGGACATTTTTCTAATGCCAAGCCGCTACGAGCCGTGCGGCCTCAATCAGATGTATAGCCTCAAATACGGCACCGTTCCCGTCGTGCGTGCGACCGGAGGCCTACTCGACACCATCCAGCCCTGGGACGGCGAGACGGGCAACGGCTTCCGCTCCTCGGGCGAATCCCGAGACGCCTTCGTCAAGGCTATTCACGAAGCGCTCGATTTATATCGAGACCGCGAAGCCTGGTCCGTCATCATGCGCAATGGCATGAGCGAAGATCACTCCTGGGGTCGTTCCGCCAGACGCCACCTCGATATCTACGAAGATCTGCTTCAAGGGTCGTAGCGCTTGCGTAATGGCCCGCGATTCCGTGAGCGCTAGCGGCGATCTGATAGTCTGAAACTACTCGCGGGCTGTGGCCTGCCCAGCGTAGTTGCTGGACCCACGGCACGAATCGTTTTCGGAGGAATGAATGGCTGGAGCGAATACCGTTACCCTTACCGACGCCGCGTTTGACAACGACGTCCTGAGCTCGGACGTCCCCGTCCTGGTCGATTTCTGGGCCGTTTGGTGCGGCCCGTGCCGGATGATGGCGCCCGTGATCGACGAGATCGCCGACGACTTCGCAGGCAAGGTGAAAGTCGGCAAGCTTGACGTCGATAGCAATCCGCAGGCAGCCAGCCGTTATCAGGTTCGTGGCATTCCCACGCTACTCATCTTCAAGGGCGGACAAGTCGTCGAACAGTTGGTCGGTGCCGTCCCGAAAGACAAAGTCGTCGAAGCCCTCAATGGCCACATCGGGTAGAAGCAGAACCCCGGATCTGAGTCCGGCAGGCCGCTCGGGCCGAAGGCTCATAGGCGCGGTGTCCACCTTAGTAAGGGTGGTATCCCGTTACTCCAAGCTTGATCCGATACAAGCTAAGGTCGACCGTCACGTACAGGACGTTCGCTTCATCTCCGACGCCGAACTCGACGTTGCTCGGTAACCCCACCGGATTGTCCGGATCGGTTTGATTCTCTGGGCCCGTGGAGATGAATCCCAGTTCTTCGCCGTCAGGGTTGATGATCATCACCCCCGGCCGTTTCAATCCACGTGACGTGAGATAGATATTCCCCTCCACGTCCACTGTCATCCCGTCGCAGCCCGCTTGGTCGCCGAAGTCAACGATCGTCTTTCGCGGACCATTGATGAGTCCATCGTCCCCCAACGAGAACGAGTAGATCTTCATGTTGCCGGGCTCGCCCTTTGGGGCGTCCGGGTCGGTGATGCGTTCGCTGCCGTTGTTGTGATCCGCCAGATAGAACGTCTTCCCGTCGGGACTGAGCGCCACGCCGTTCGGCTTCTCTACGTCGTGGGTCAACTCGACCACTGTTCCGTCCGCGTCCACCCGATAGACCGCCATGTGTTCGAGTTCGCGTTGCTCCGCCCCTAGATAACGCGGATCGCTGAAGTAGACGCGCCCTTTTGTGTCGAGAGTCAGATCATTGGGCGCATTGAACCGCTTACCGTCGTAGTTGTCGGCAAGTGTCGTTTTCTCGCCCGTCTCAACGTTCCATCGCGAGATTTGACGTCCGCCCTCGTCAGCACCTTCGGCCGCGATCAAGTGTCCGTCCGAGTTGAACGTCAAGCCATTGGACTTGCCGCTGTCCTCGGCGAACACATCTGTCTCTTCAGTTCTCGGATCGAACCGCATGATCTTGCCCTTGTCATCACCGAACGGAATATCCGAGAAGTAAATGCGGCGGTCGGGCCCAACCGCCGGCCCTTCGGTCAGCCCCCCGGAGATAGGAAGCGAGCGCGTAAACACCTTCTCAAGCGACGCGCCCTCCGGCACAATCGCCACTGTCTCAGAAGGTTCGACGTCCGGCGGGGCTTCGCTCCCACAACCAGCGGCCATCAAAGCAGCAACGTAAATCCAAAGAGCATTCTTCATCACGGATACCTTCCCCTAAGCGAACCGCCGATGGGCGGTCCGTCACATACTATGCCCTGTAGCGGCACGAAGGCAAGCAGCGGCGCTGTGGCACCGAAACGGGGACGAAGACGCCCATAAACACCATCGAACGCCCCCGCGCTGGGGTGAATCAGTAGGATGTGTACGATCATGAAGCCGCTCCGGCTCTACTTTTGGACATCAGTTAGATAATCGGCGAGTTCGATGAAATCAGCGACGACGAGGTCCGGCTGCAATGGCGAGGATTCGTACGGCAGGCCGTACCGATTGACATACCCGCCCCGGTACCCGCAAGCACGTGCGCCGAGGATGTCGAAGGAGTGAGCGGCAACCATCATCATCTCGCCCGGATCCGCCGCCAGGTGTTGGGCGGCGTAGCGATACACGGATGCGTGTGGCTTGAAACGTCCGACGCGGTCGACGGAAATTGCGCTGTCGAACTCCGCGCCGATGTTGTTCTCGACGAGATGCTCAACGAGCCAGGTGTTGCCGTTGGAGAGAGCGACGAGACGGTAGTGCTCACCTAGGCGGGTCAATCCGTCAACAGCGTCCGGATAGGGTTGCAACTCCTCAAAGACGCGCATGAAACGTTCGACTTCGACCTGCTGAAACTCAACGTTATGCTTTCGCAGGCAGTAGACCAGGGCGCGGCGGGCGGAATCCAGGTAGCCGGGGTGACCGAGCCCCAAGATCGTATCTTGATGCTGCTCGATACGTTGGCGCAGACGCCACTCAGGCCAGAAGGTCGCTCCGTCGATGGAGGCTTCGTGGCCAGTAAGAAATCGGTCGAGGGTGGGGCGAATACTGCCGACGAGATCAAGGACCGTCCCGAAGATGTCGAAGGTAAGCGTGTGTACGCGGGCGAGCGGATCAGGGTGTGTCGACATCCTAGACATCCAAGTCCGCGGTGTCGAGCGTGCCTGAATCCTGCATCGATTGGAAGGACTCAAGGGTTTGGCGGATGCCATCGCGGAGCGACGTGTCCGGCAAATCGGGAAGGTACGCGCGCAGTTCGGCGTCGTCGAGATCACACGCGACGGGGATGGCGTCACCCGAGAGTGTGATCAGGCCTTTGGCGGCGGGGTGGAGGTCTTCGATCTGCTGAATGTAGTCCGTCATTTCAACCACTGTTCCCCGCAGATTGTAGGTGCGGGCGCCCTCCGCGGGCGTGAGGGCGCTTAGGACGAAAGACGCGGCGACATCTCCCGCGTACTGCAGCGCGTTGCGTCCTGAGTAGCGAAACATAAACGGTCGTCCGACGGCGGCGGATTTGATCGCGCGGGTGGCGTCGGAGGTAACACCCTGGTCGCGGCCAACGCCATAGACGGTCCAAGGGCGGAGGCCGACGCTATTGATGCCGTGGTCCTGGAAGTAGATGTGCGCGTTACCCTCGTTGCACTGCTTGAAGACACCGTAGTGGGTGGCGGGGTAGAGCGGGGCGTCGTTCGGGATGCGTCCGGGCGGATAGCAGGCCTCGGGACCGATGACGGCGGCCGAGCTGGCGTAAACGACCTGCTCGACCGTGCCAGCCGCGCGAGCCGCCTCAAACACAGCCAGCGTCCCGCCGACGTTGACTTGCGCGCCCGCGAGCGGGTCGGCGCGGCAGGTGGGAATTTGGAGTCCGGCGAGATGAATGATCGAAGTGACTTCGTGCTGGTCGATGAGATCGCAGAGCGTGGAAAGGTCGGCAATGTCGCCGGCGACGGTGGTCAGGTTCCGCGGATCGCCGGGCATGATATCAACAAGACGACGCTGACTCGGGTCGCGGTCGAACAGGACAAGTTTCTTTTGGCGCTCCAGGAGGTCTTTGACGATCCAGGCGCCGATGAACCCGGATGAGCCGGTGACGAGGATGGACGCAGGCATAAGGTGTCAGTATGCCGCAAGGCGGTGATGGTGGGCCAGTGGGCGCGTTGGCCTTCTGATCTCACCGATCCGTGCTACGTTGTCGCGATGACTTATCGAGACGCGATGGTGGCACTGAAGTCGTACGGGACGCTGCAGAACCACAAGGTGTATGCGCGTAGAGCGACGAAGTAGAGGCGCACCACGCTTGTTAAGATCCTAGCTTGCCGGGCCCTCGCGTTACTCTGGTCATACCGACGCTATTCGGCGGCGAATCGCTCACGCGTTGCGTCGCCGCGCTTCGCGCTCAGATTTTCACCGACTTCGAGACGGTGATTGTCGACAACAGTGGCCAGGATGTCACTGCCCGCGTGCCTGAAGCGCAGACAGTCCGAGTGATGAAGAACGCGACAAATGTGGGCTATGGAGCGGCGATCAACCAAGCGATTCGAGGCTCCGACGCGGAATTCGTCGCAGCCTTGAACGATGATGCCTATCCGTCACCCGACTGGCTCGGATCTCTGGTTGCCGCCTGTGAAGAAGACGAGCGGGCTGGGATGTGTGCGTCACGAATTCGCTTGGCTTCCGATCCCAATCGACTAGACTCGGCAGGCCTGAGCATCTACGGCGACGGCACAACGAAGCAACGGGGACATCGGTCCGAGGCGGAGAACTACGATGGGCCCGAGGAAGTTCTGTTGCCCAGCGGCTGCGCCGCGTTGTTTCGCCGAGCGATGTTGCGTGATGTCGGCGGCTTCGATGAAGACTACTTTCTCTACGCAGAAGAGTCAGACCTCGGGCTGCGGGCGCGGCTGCGCGGTTGGAGTTGTGTCTACGTGCCCGGGGCGGTCGTCGACCATGACTATTCGGCGTCCTCGGGGCGGGCCTCGCGGATGAAGGCGTTCTATGTGGAGCGCAACAGGCTCTACACCGTCGTGAAGAACTTTCCGCTATTCCTGTGGCTGCTTGTGCCGTGGTATTCTCTATGGCGCTACACCCAGCACGCTTTGGCGTTAGTGCGGGGCCGTGGCCTAGCCTCGGAGTTTCCCGACGACGGCGGAGGGGCGTGGCAGTTGGGAATGGTGGTACTGTCGGCGCACGTGACCACTTTCAAAGCGCTGCCGTCTTTGCTCCGCAAGCGGCGTTTGATTCAGCGAGCGAAAACCCTCACGGGGTGGTCTTTTTGTAGGCTATTGAAACGGCACTGGGTTTCCGCTGCCGAGATCGCGCGCCAATAGCCGGCGCTGTCATGTTGGACCTAAGCACAGATCACAATGGTGACAAGTCCGAAGAGCCTAGGCTCCTTGTGCTTATTCCGGCCTACAACGAAGAGTTGTCGGTCGGCGACGTCATTGCATCGGTACAGGAGGTATTGCCGGATGTGCCAGTCGTGGTGGTCGATGACGGCTCTTGGGACGGAACAGCACCGGCGGCGTCCAAGGTAGGAGCGGAAGTGCTGTCGCTACCCCATCATCTGGGCCTAGGCGGCGCGGTGCAAATGGGTTATAAGTACGCCTTTGAACACGGATATGACCGCGTTGTCCGAGTAGACAGCGATGGGCAGCATAATGCAGCGGATATCCCGGCCCTCCTTCAGAAGATGGAAGAGGGTGACTACGACGTCGTGACCGGGTCGCGATTTCTGCGCACAAACGGATACCCGATTCAGTGGATTCGACGGCTCGGGGGACTGATCTTCACCGCCCTGTTGTACCCAATTCTCGCTCAAAGGATAACCGACCCTACGTCGGGATTTATTGCGGTGAATCGGCGGGCATTGGAGGTTTGCAGCCGCAGCTTTCCGCTTGAGTATCCGGAGATTGAGACGCTGGTAGTGTTGAAGCGCAACGCGCTTCGGTTCTGCGAGGTTCCGACGACGATGTTCCCACGTCGGAAGGGTCACTCATCGATTGGTAGATGGGGCGCGGTGTACTACATGTTGCGGGTTGTCTTGGGCGTGTTCGTGAACGTCATCAAGTATGAGCGCCGCTTCCATCTCGGACGAAGAGGATAGAGATGGAACGCGTACGGATCGCAACTACCGTGTTTTGCGTCCTGCTACTCGTTCAGATCGTGCGTGCGGTGCGTCGCGAGCACATTCGAGTAGAGATTTCGATGGGCTGGTTCGTGGCCACGGTATTGCTGTTGGCGCTCGGCCTGTCGGATACAGCACTAGCCTGGGTGTCTGAAATGCTCGGCATGCGCGACGCTTCGTTTGTCTTGCTGCTGGTGGCCGGGCTGTTGTTCCTATTCACGTTTTTCCGTTTTTCCGTCGAGGTTTCCAGTTTGAAGGACCACAATATCGTCCTGGCGCAGAAGCTTGGGCTGCTCGAGTGGGAAGTCAAGAGTCAGGCGTCGAAGATCACGCGGTTGGAAAAGAAAAACAAAGCGGGAAACCGGAAGGCGTCCAGCGGGGACCAAGCGTGAGGATACTATACGACGCAACCCCGTTGCTGATGCGCAGCGCGGGCGTAAAGAACTATCACCACTCGCTGCTGACTCACCTGCTGCCGATCATCGGGCCGCATCGGCTGGACCTCTTCCCACGATTGCGGGGTCTGCCGCCGAACAACAATGAGGGTTCCAACTACGCTCCCCTTGCGACGAAGCTGCGCTTGGGGGGGGTCGTCGCGTCCAACTACTCAGGAGTCGCGATTCCGCCGCAGCTAGCAGCCGGCGCGGACGTCTTTCATCTCACGCCGTTTGTGCGCCATCCCCCAAAGAACGTTGCGCTTACGTCAATGGTGCACGACCCGACCCCGCTGCTTCTGACGGAATGTCACCCGGCGACGAATGTCCGGTACTTCGAGTATTTCGCGCGGACGATTCTGCCGCGGTTGAGCGGGCTCATGACGCCGTCGCAGGCCGTTAAGGATGATCTTGTCGAGCATCTGGGCGTGGATGAGCAGCGGATCAGAGTTGTTCATCATGGCGTTGACGAAGACTTCTTCGATACGGCGCCCTCAATGAGGGGGGTGGCGCGGAAGACCTACGACCTGCCGGACCGCTACGTACTGTTTGTCGGCGCCATGGAGCCCCGTAAGAACCTCACGAACTTGGTGCGCGCGTACTCATTGCTTTCGCCGGAGCTGCGACGGCGGCACCCGCTGGTCATTACCGGGGCGACGGGTTGGAAGAACAAGAAGATCAGGAAGCAACTGGAGACACTGGGGGCGCACTTGACGGGTTATGTGCGGCGGGCCCTGTTGCCCGCGGTTTATCACGGAGCCGCCCTGTTTATTCTGCCCTCGTTTTACGAAGGCTTTGGTATGCCGTTGTTGGAGGCGATGGCGGCACGTGTACCGGTCGTGACGTCGGACGTTTCGGCCATGCCCGAAGTGGCCGGGGAGGCAGCGTTATACGCGGATCCCCATGACGTCGACTCGATGGCTGACGCGATGGAACGTATTCTTGAAAAACCTGAACTGGCGACCGCGCTGGGCGAAGAGGGCCGACGGCGGGCCCGCTTGTTCACCTGGCAGGAGACGGCGGTGGACACCAAGGCGTTCTTAGAGGAAGTAATTGGAGGATAGATGGCCGCCGGTCCGCGCATCACAGTCATCGGGGCGGGGCGTCTTGGCGAGGCATTGATTCGCGGTTTGCTGGATGCCGGCGCCGCGGCCAAGGGCGATCTGCGCGCAACGGTGGCGTCGAGCGAACGCGCGAAGTTATTGCGGGAGCGCTATGGGGTGCTGGTTAGCGCGGGAGCGAATCGCGAGGCGGTCGCAAGCTGTGACATAGTCGTTCTCGGCGTTAAGCCGGGAAAGGTCGATAGCGTCCTTTCCGAACTAGCGGGCGTGCTGCGAGTCGAACAGAAGGTCGTGTCGATGGCAGGCGCGGTTCCGTTGTCAACGATCGAGAGGTCGACGCCGCCTGGCACGGCTGTGTTCCGCGCCATGCCGAATATTGCGATGACCGTGGGAGAAAGCGCGACGGCTCTGTGCGAAAACGACGCGTCAACCTCCGAGGATCGGCGTCTCGTCGGCGGTATCTTCGGGACGGTGGGCAGTGTCGAGTGGGTCGATGAGCCGGCCATGGATGCGGTGACCGCGCTTTCCGGCAGCGGGGTTGCGTTCGTGTTCCATGCACTCGGGGCGTTGACGGAGGGCGGCAAGAAGGCAGGATTGGAGAAGGACGCTGCCTATCGACTGGCGCGGCAGACCCTGCTCGGAGCGGCGCGGCTTGCCGCTGAGACGGAGCTATCACCGAAGGAGTGGATTGATCAGGTTAAGACCCCGGGCGGGACAACGGTAGCGGGATTGAGTATCTTGGAGCGCCGCGACACGCGGGAAGCTTTCGTCGAAGCGGTTGAGTCAGCAGCGCGACGGGCCGCTGAGATCCAAAAAGAACTCGCGGACTAGTTCCCGCCGACGCGAGTACCGCCAACCAAAGGTACGCCGTCCGCCTTCATGGAATAGCGGCGCTTAGCGCGGCTTTGGATACCCACTCGGACTCCGTACAATGGAGTTCATCCTTGGCCCCGGAGATCCATTCATGAATTGCTTCGCTCGCGTCACCTTTCTTACGGTCGCACTGCTTGTGAGTACAGCGGCGGCAAAGGCGGAAGATTGGCCCGAATGGCGCGGCAGAGGGCGGACCGGTGTTTGGACCGATACCGGCATCGTCGACAAGTTTCCGGCGGGCGGGCTCAAGGCGACGTGGCGACAGCAGATCGGGAACGGGTACGCGGGGCCCGCGGTAGCCGACGGGCGTATCTATGTAACCGATATCGTCAACAAAGAGGCGAATCGCGGGACCGAGCGGGCGCTGTGTTTGAGCGAGACATCCGGGGAACTGCTTTGGAAACGGGAGTGGCCGGCGAACTATAGCGGCATGGCGTACGCGAACGGCCCGCGGGCAACGCCAACCGTAGACGGCGACCGCGTGTACACGCTCGGCGCAACGGGAATTCTGTATTGCCTGAATGCGCGGACGGGCGCCGTCATCTGGAAGAAAGACTACAGCAGCGACTACGGTACGAGCTTGCCTAGCTGGGGGATCGCGGGTGCGCCGGTCGTCGACGGGAATCAGCTCATCGCGCTGGTTGGCGGCGAGGCAAACGCGAAGGTCGTAGCCTTCGACAAGATGACTGGGAAAGAGCTGTGGCGCGCGCTTTCTTCCGATTGGGAACCCGGCTACAGCCCGCCGTTCATCACCGAGGTAGGTGGTACGCGGCAGTTGATCATCTGGCATCCACGAGCGATCACTTCGTTGAAGCCCGAAACGGGCGAAACATATTGGGAGCACCCGTTCGATGTCCATCACGGCTTGACGGTCGCGACGCCGGTTGTCGACCGGAATCGGCTGCTTGTCACGGCGTTCTATGAAGGAGCGCGGATGCTGAAGCTCAGCCCGAGCAAGCCTCGCGCGGACTTGATCTGGAAGGGCAACTCAACAAGTGAAATCGAGACCGACGGGCTGCATTCGCTCGTGAGCACTCCCGTCATTGATGGTGACTACATCTACGGGATTTGCAGCTACGGCGAGTTTCGTTGTCTCGACGCGCGAACCGGCAAGCGCGTATGGGAGACGATGGATGTGACGAAGGAGAAGGCGCGCTGGGCGACGGGGCAGATCGTGCGCCAGGGCGACCGCTATTTTATTTCGAACGATCGTGGAGAACTGATCATCGCGAAGCTATCCCCGAAAGGCTACGAGGAGATCGACCGGACGAAGATCATCGAGCCGACATCGTTCGTGAGTCGCCGCCGCGAACTGGGCGCGATCAACTGGACACACCCCGCCTACGCCAATCGCCACCTGATTACGCGAAACGACAAAGAGATCGTCCGCTACTCGCTGGCAAAGTAGTAGACGAAGGGAGAAATCTCGATGAACCGCGTGTTGCACTTCGAGCTCGGCGCCGACGATCCGGAAAAGCTGATCGCTTTCTACAAAGAAGTGTTTGGCTGGGAGACACACCAGTGGGAGGGGCCGCAAACGTACTGGCTTGTTAGCACGGGGCCGAGCGACAAACCGGGCATCAACGGTGGCATCATGCGGCACAAAGAGACCCTGCCGCACACGATCAATACGATTGGCGTGGACTCAATCGACGAGCATGTGAAGAAGGTCGAGGAATGACAGCCTACGGAGCGTTGCGGAAGTATATCCTTTCCGGTTCGGTTGTCGTGCTCTTGTGTGGCGCGCCGCCGGCCCCGTTGTTGATTACCCAGGACATCACCGTCGTCTCTCGCACGACGGTACATGAGCACCCCCACGCCGACCCTTACGACCGCGCAAACCTGTATGGATTCAATCATGCGCCGAGTGTAACCACGCTTACTGACGGACGGTTACTTGCCGCATGGTTCTCCGGACCGTTCGAGGCGTCGGTCGATCAAGTGATCCTGGGGGCGTATTCCTCCGACGGTGGCCAAACGTGGTCAGCGGCGGAGGTTCTGCAAGACTTTCCCAGAACATCGAACTTCGATCCTGCCTTCGTTTCGAGCGGGTCGAGAACGTGGCTGTTCTTCTCCCGTGGACGCTGGAATCGCTATCCGTTTGTGAGGGGTGAGCGCGACGGCGGGATCGGGATCAAGTCATTCCAAATGTTTCATCGGTATACGGATGACGCGGGGAAGAGTTGGTCCGATCCTCAAGAACTGCCGATCGAGCGGGGATACAACTGTCGGTCGAATGGGATTCGATTGTCGACAGGGGAGCTGCTCGTCCCGACGCACCTGCTTCTCGGCGAGGATTCCGGTGTACTGAAGTCCCGTGACAACGGGGCGACGTGGACGCGCCACACCGGCGTCTCGACCACTGTGGGGCAGGCGGAACCGACGATCGCCGAGCTGAGTTCAGGCGCCGTGTTGATGCTGCTGCGGACGAAAGATGGATATCTTTGGCAAACGGTCTCGGAGGATCGCGGTGAGACTTGGTCAATGCCCAAGAGAACGGACATGGTTGCCCCGGGGCCTCTCACAACCTGCTTCGACTCAACGACGGTCGGCTTTTGCTGACTCATGAGGTGCCACCACCGTATCGTTCGCCTCTAACTGTCCGGGTTTCTGATGATGATGGCGAGCATTGGTCTGAACCGATGATTGTGACGGAAGTGCCCCGGCCAAGCGAAGGGGACGCGATCTGGGGACGTCAGGTGACGTATCCGTCGGCTACACAACTGCGGGACGGCACGGTGGTCATCGTTTGGGCGCACATTGCACTAGGCGACGAGGAGCGGTGGGGAGATATCCGGTCCGCCCGGGTGCGGGTTGATTAGGCCTCGGTGGTGGGCTGGTTGCGCTCCCAGATGAGGCGTAGACCTTCGAGAGTGAGGTTCTCTTCGATCTCTTTGATGTAGCGAGACCCGGGGCAGATGATGCCTGCCTGCCCTCCCGTAGCGACGAGCTTCGTGTCCGGTCCCATGACAGCGAGCATCCGTTCGAGGATGGCGTCGACCATCCCAATCGTTCCGTAGTAGAGGCCGGACTGCAGCATGGCTATGGTATTCGCGCCAATCACGGTGTCTGGTTCCCGGACGTCGATCTGCGGGAGGCGGGCGGTCCTACTGAACAGAGCTTCGGATGAAATGCCGATCCCGGGGCAGATCGCGCCGCCGAGATACTCGCCGGCCTCGGAGACACAATCAAACGTGATGGCCGTTCCGAAATCCAGAGAAATACACGGGCCGCCGAAGCGAGCGAACGCCGCGACACTGTTAACGATGCGGTCTGCTCCCACTTCGGCCGGATGATCGGTCTTTACCGTGATGCCGGTCTCAAGCGCGGGCGTGACGAACAGAGGTTGCGTGTCGAAATAGCGGCGTGCCATCTCTTCCAGCGAGCGGTCGAGTCGTGGCACGACGGACGCCACGATGATGCCGTTGACGTCGGCGAGGTTGAGTTCGGTCAGGGAAAAGAGATTGCGAAACAGCACGCCCCACCCGTCGACACTTTGGGAGGTGTCGGTCTTAAGACGCCAGTCGGCGAACCATGCACCGTCACGGTACACGCCGAGCGTTAGATTCGTGTTGCCGACATCGACTGCTAGAAGCATGGTTTAAGGGCTGTCGATCGGCCGGACACTGCCTGCCAAGATCGGCTCGATGACGCCTTGGTCGGTTTCGAGTAGTAGCACGCCGCTCGGGTCAAGCCCTGCCGTCGTGCCGTGGATCTCTGTTGAACCGTTAAGGACCGCGACTCTCCTGTGCAGCACATAGCTTGATTTCCTTGTGAACGCACCGGTGATGGCTTCGACGCCTTCATCGAGAAACATCCCATAGTAGCGCTCCACGCCACGGAGTACGTGGTGAAGTACCTCCTCGCGGTCATACTCGCAACCGGTCTCGATGCGGGCCGAGGTGGCGATGTCATGTAACTCGGGGGGCACGGTCGCCTGATTCACGTTGATCCCAACCCCGACCAGTAGATGGCGAGCCCGCCCGTCTCCCGACGATGCTTCGACAAGAATACCCGCACACTTCTTGGCGTTCAGCAGCACGTCATTGGGCCAGCGTAGATCGCACTCGACACGCCAGGCGCTTTCGATGCCTTCAGCCACACCGAGCCCAACGGCGAGCGTGAGCGCCGGGAGCCGAGGGGCTGGAATCGTAGGGCGCAGAATGAGAGAGAAATAGATGCCGACGCCAGGCTCTGAGATCCAAGTGCGGCCCAGGCGTCCACGGCCCGCGGTCTGCGTGTCCGCAATCACGATGGCACCCTCCGGAGCGCCCGCTTCGGCCTGTCGTTGGGCTTCGGTCATCGTTGAGTCAATGGAGGCGAAGCGGTGTTCGGGAGTGCCGAGGCGGCGGCGTGGTGTCACAAGGCTATTCGCGTTCAACACGGAAACTGATGTCTACGGCGCGCGCTGAGTGCGTGATGGCGCCGGATGAGACGTAGTCCGCTCCGGCTTCGGCGTACTCGCGCACGTTCTCAAGAGTGATGCCACCGGAGATTTCGATCACAGTGCGGTCGGCCATCTTAGCCATCGCGGCTCGCACATCGGACGCCGTGAAGTTGTCGAGTAGGACGTGCCGCGCACCGGCAATCATGGCATCTTCGAGCTCGGCGACGGATCGGACTTCGATCTCGACAGGTAGGTCTGAATCCCGAAAGCACTCCAGAGCAGCTCCTACGCCTCCCGCCGCGGTGATGTGGTTGTTCTTGATCAGGACGGCGTCATGCAAACCTATGCGATGGTTCTTCGCACCCCCGGCTTGGGCGGCGAGCTTCTCGAGACGACGCAGGCCGGGTGTCGTTTTCCGTGTATCAAGAACTTCACAGCCCGTGCCGTCGATCATTTTGACGAATTGCGCGGCAAGCGTCGCGATGCCGCTGAGTCGCTGCAGGAAGTTGAGAGCGGTCCGCTCAAGCGTTAAGAGGCGGCGGGCCGACCCCGACACCCGAGCCAGGATGACTTCCGATTCAACGGATGCGCCACTCTCCGTTAGGATCTCGAGCTGTTCATCTGCATAGAGCTCCGCTAGTAACTCGACACCGGCGACGACCAGCGGTTCGCGAGCCAGGAAGAGGCCACTGGAGCGCGCGTCTTCACGAATACAAGTATTCGTAGTGATATCACCGCTGCCGATATCCTCCGCGAGGGCGCGCTGGATGCCGTCGGTGATTTCGGGGTGCGTCCAGGTGAGGTTCACGGCTAACCAGCGACAGGGGTCGAGAAGCGCGATACGCCCTTAGATTACTCCATGCGATCACGCGTCGGTCCGAGGTCCTACGGGCTCCCTAGCCGAGGCTATCGAGGGTCTCCCCGATGCGAGCAATCTGCGACTCGTAGTCGGCTAGTTTGGTGCGAATCGACTCCACAACTTTGGCGGGGGCCTTCGAGACAAACTGCTCATTTCCGAGTTGCTTCCGGGATGAGTCCCGAGCCTTCTCGAGAGATTTCCGCTGCTTCTCAAGCCGATCGCACAAGACTTTAATCTCAGCTTCGGGCAGATTCAGCACAAGATCGAAGTCGGTCGTGTGGTGCATCGCCTTGCCCTGCGGCGCGGCCCCGCGTTCGACCTGCATCGTGACGTGGGCCAGCCGTCTGACGACTTCGGCCTGTTCTTCGATGACAGCGGCGGCGTCATCGTTGCGAGCATAGACGACGCCACCGAGGGGTGCTTTCGGGTCGACACCGAGCGTCGCCCGTAGATTGCGCACCGTCGTAATGACGTCCCGCAATACGGCAACCTGCCGCTCGGCCTCTTCGTCGTTGAGTTTCGAATCGGGCTCGGGATACGAAGCCAGCGCGATCGACTTGGGCCGATTGGGCGTGTTCGCCGTAACCCGCTGCCAGAGCTCCTCCGTAATAAAAGGCATGATTGGGTGCAACAGGCGGAGCGCCCGCTCGGTCGCGGCGAGCATATTCTTCCAGCCGGGCGTGAGACCTGAGTCATCCTGGAACGAGACCTTCTTGAGTTCGATGTACCAGTCGCAGAACTCGCCCCAGAAGAAGTGATACAGCAGATTCGCCGCCTCGTGATAGCGAAAGCGGTCGATGTGGTCATTCGCCTGCGCGGCAACGCCGTTGAGGCGCGAGAAGATCCAACGGTCCTCCAAGGAAACCGTGCCGTCAACCCCTTCCGGGCGATACGCGTCCGGGGCTTCAGGCGACCACACGTCGGCACCGGACTTTTCGAGACTCATGAAGACAAAGCGGACAGCATTCCAGATTTTGTTGGCGAACGTGCGCGTGTCGGCGATGCGGTCTTCCGACATCACGACATCCGAACCCTGTCCGGCGGCCGAGACGAGGGCGAAGCGCACGGAGTCGGTTCCGTACTTCTCGGTCATCTCGATGGGATCGATGACATTGCCCTTGGTTTTCGACATCTTCTGCCTGTCGGCATCGCGGACAAGGCCATGAATGAACACCGTGCGGAAGGGAATATCACCGCCCACCTCGATGCCGAGCATCACCATCCGCGCAACCCAGAAAAAGAGAATGTCAAAACCGGTGACAAGCAATGCCGTCGGGTAAAACGCCTTCAGGTCGGGCGTCTCGTCGGGCCAACCCATTGTGGAGAACGGCCAGAGGCCGGAGCTGAACCAGGTATCGAGAACGTCAGGGTCCTGTTCGATGTCCGCGCTCGCGCACTTCGAGCACTGGGTGGGATCTTCGCGTGCTACGGTCACCTCGCCGCACGCCTTGCAGTGCCAAGCCGGAATGCGATGGCCCCACCAAAGTTGACGCGAGATACACCAATCGCGGATGTTGTGCATCCACTCGAAGTAGTTGCGGCGCCAGACGTCGGGGATGATGTCCATCTGTCCCGACTCGACGGCTTCGATCGAAGATTTTGCGAGCGGCTTAGTCTTAACGAACCACTGTGTCGAAACACGCGGCTCGACGATCTGTCCGGAGCGCTGGCTGCGTCCGACGTTGTTGGTGTAATCCTCGATCTTCTCGATGAGGCCGAGCGCTTCTAGGTCAGCGACAACTTTCTTTCGCGCCTCGTTGCACGGCAGTCCTTTGTATGGGCCGCCGTTCTCGTTGATGTTGCTGTCTTCATCGAGCACGGTGATGAACTCGAGGTTGTGTCTCTTGCCGGCCGCGAAGTCATTTGGATCGTGGGCGGGCGTGACCTTGACGATACCGGTGCCAAATTCGGGATCGACGAAGTCGTCCTTGATGACGGGAAGTTGACGATCCATCAGAGGCAGAGCAACGGTCTTATCCCAGAGGTGTTTGTAACGTTCATCCTCGGGGTGAACGGCAACCGCCGTGTCGCCAAGCATCGTTTCGGGACGCGTCGTCGCAACGACAATGTGTTCGTCAGTACCCGTGACGGGATAGCGAATGTGCCAAAGGTGGCCCTGCTGCTCTTCGTAGACAACTTCCAGATCAGAGAGCGCGGTAAGGGTGCCGGCGTCCCAGTTGATGAGATACTCGCCGCGATAGATTAGTCCCTTTTCATAGAGGCGAACGAAAGCTTCGCGGACGGCGCGGGACAAGCCGGGGTCAAGCGTGAAGCGTTCGCGCGACCAATCACAGCTCGCGCCGATGCGTTTGAATTGCCCGACGATGTGGCCGCCGTACTTCTCTTTCCAGGCCCAAACGTGTTCGAGGAACTTTTCGCGCCCGATCTCGCGGCGATCGATGCCCTGTTTGGCCAAGTCGCGCTCGACGAGCATCTGCGTTGCGATACCGGCGTGGTCGGTGCCGGGTAGCCACAGAACGTTGTCGCCCTTCATTCGTCGCCACCGCATGGTGATGTCGGTGAGCGCGATCTCGTACATGTGGCCGATATGCAGCGCGCCGGTCACATTCGGGGGCGGCGCCACGAGACTGTACGCCGGGCGTTCGGCGTCGTTGCGAGCGACGAAAAGCTCGTCGTTCACCCACGATTCGGCCCAACGCAGCTCGATCTGTTGGGGTTCGTAAACCTTTTTGATTTCCATGGATAGGGGAGGTAAGTAGCGGTGACTGCTCAATATAACAAGCACGTGGAGGTGTACTTGTTCGAGGCGTCGTACTTGCTTGCAAGTCGACGAATTGGGGCTGTGGGTAGCGCTGGGAGCCTGTCGGCTACGCGTGGCGGATGCGGTTCATGAGGTTACCGCGATGGGGGGAGCGTGATTCGGACAACAAGGGACGGAGGCGCGGATGGGAAATCCGCGTGCCTGCGGGCTTGAGCCGGCGTTGACTGACCCCAAGTAGTACGGGTGCGATGGTTTGGGCTCGGTTGGTGGTTCTCGCTCGTGGCGTGCGACGTCTTGAAACGTTTTGAAACATGGCGCGGGCGGTTTTGGGACGGAATCGGGTTCGCTCGCCGATTTCGATCGCCTCTTGGGCCGGAAATGGCGGATTCTGTCAGGTGGTGGAGATTTTTGAGCGTTGATTCCGGCTGTGATTGTATCGGCGTTGGGCCAAGACGAGTTCTGTGTACCGGCAGCGGTAGCGGCGCTGGGGAGGCGATGCGGCCCAACCCGTCGCTGGCGCTCTGGGCTCGGTGGGTGGGCTGTGCCATTGATTCCTTGTTCGCAAAGGTATCGGGAGCGGGGCTGACGTCGGTGTTATCGGCCTTTGGCCGAGCGCGGAGGTCGCGTACAACGCGACCCGGCATAGCATAGCTGTGCGCCACAAGGCGGGGGTTGGGGGTAGTGTAACCCGGTGGGGGCGGGTTGTCGCGGGGCGAAGTGGTTGATTCGTTGGCGGTTGTTGTTCGGCGGGGCTGGTGACTGGCGGGCGGGTGGTTGGCGATTCTTGGTTCTCGCGAAGGCGCGGAGGACCTCCCAGCTCGCCACGACGACGGAATGGGTTTGGATGGCAATCCTTCGGTCATGATGGCGTGGCCTCGGCCTTGTCCGGATGCGACTCGATCGGGGGACACCCTGGGCGGGGTTCCTGGCCAGCGTAAGGTGTTGTGATCATTGGATTGCGTCACTGGGTTTGGTGAGCCAGCCGAGGAGCCACTGCGCCACCACAGCTGCTGTAAGTTACTCATTTAAAGACTATTAGACTATCTCCTGCTCCTATCCCAACTACTTCAATCCGGGCTCTAATCTCCGATTCGCCCTAAAATTGGCGCGAGATGGCAAGTACTGCTCGCCGCTGTTCCGTATCATGGACCACGTTTACGGTGACGCAACCCTTGGCAGCAACCGACTCGACATCCATATGGACATTCAAATCCAGGGAGGATAACTCATGATTTATTCGCAAACCAAACGGGCCCGGAAGAACTCCGCCCAGCGCGTCAACCTACATCTCGCGCTGGGCGGGAGCTTCGAGCGCAACCGATAGGGTGCTCGGGTATGGGAGGGAAATCATGAAGATGGTCGCGTGGTTTCCGAAGGGGCACTGACCGACACCTTGGGCGACGGTGAGAATTAGTGTCGGGAATGTTCCCAAGAATCGGCCCGAAGATTCCCCTTCTGCTGTGGACTTCGTTGCTGTTCCCACCAGGCCGGGCGCTCTGCCAAGATCAACTCGCGACCGTCTTCTGGGCTGCGTTCAATTACACGATGCTCTCTCGAGAGAAGTTTGTCTGGCTGGTCTCGCCTTCGTATCGTAGCGATGAGCAGGACGTCAATGGCCGGAGTGTGAGCCGCCTCACGACCGACGGCATTGTCATTCTACCGAAGGACTGGGAAGTGCGCGGCCAGTTTTCCTGATCGGCCGACAAAAGGAGTTGGGTGGCGCGGCTTTTGACCAGCGAGTGCAGATTCGGGTACGACACCCAATCGGCAGTACCAAGAGTGGAGACATCAGGTTCCTCGGCGCTATGGCGTATGAGCGCTATTTTCGGGGAGACTTCATTCCTGATTTCAACGTGTATCGGCCACGCATCGACCGGGAAGCGGGATCGCTGAAGTGGAATCTAGTCCCTTGGGGGCCGCAGGACCTGTCGTTCGACCATAGTCGAGGGTTCTTCCGAAATAGAACTCGCATTGGACTCTTCAGAGACTTCAAGAAGCACAGTCGAGTCGCGCTAGCCTACCACTTCCAGTACACGCAGAATGCAGTCGGCAGATGGGCGCCGCAGCATGAAATCTTCCTTCGATACTGGTTTGGAAAGTTCCTTTCGGGTAGGCGCGGCGGTGAGTAGGGGGGCGCGGCGTTGGGATGCGAGACAAATGCGATGCAGATGTAACCAGGGCGATCTGGGGAAAATGGGACAGCCTCAATTATGCAGTTGCCGCAGCGCGCACGATAGACCCGCGAGTTGAGTTCTTGCGAGGCCTGCCACGTCCGCGGACCTGCAAGTCAGTGCCAACCGCTTCCTCCAACTGTTGCACGAAGTCCTTGCCGGCCAAGGGCTTAGCCGAATAGGTCGCCATCCGCAACTCATCCATCCAGCCCGTATCGACGGCCTAGCCGTTGTGTAAGACTCCCTCCCAGTCCCCAGCGGACAGACCTCGCGCCACAGGTCGAGATCCAGTAATCCCCACCCGTCGCGGCTCACGATATGCGCTCGCGCACTCGACCACGGGAAAAAATGGGGACGGTCTACGGCGCGCCGCTTGCAGAGGCAGTGAGCAGAGAACTTACGAGGGCGGCGCTTGGGACAGTCTACCATTTTGCCTGTAGCTGAACTTGCGGCCCCACTCGGCGCCGGCGGTCGTTGTGGGATGGGTCATCGTACCCTCACGGGCGCGGCTCAGAGCTTGGTGAGGGATCGATTGAGCGGGTTACGGAAAGGCGTGGTGGTGGCGGCGCTCGCGGTTCTCGACCGGCGTGCTGTGGTAGCATCTTTTGACGCTTTGGCCGACCGGTGCGGTCCGACTGACGGTGGTCCAACGAAGGAGTTTAGGGAATGGCGGAATCGGTAGGAAATCGCTGGCGCTTTGTGGGCGCGGCGCTGGTCATGCAGCTTTGTCTCGGTGTGTTGTATTCGTGGAGCGTCTTCCGTGTTCCGCTTGAAACGCTTCACGACTGGTCAAGGGAAACGAGCATCGCGCCGTATCGTTACTCGCTCCTGTTTTTCACGATTGCGATGGTCGTCGCCGGGTTCTGGCAAGACAAGAAGGGACCGCGTCTGGTCGGTAGCGTCGGGGGACTGTTGCTGGGTGCCGGATGCCTACTGGCGGCGTTCATCGGCGATACACCGACGGGGCTCATCATTTCCTACGGGGTGATTGGCGGTATGGGCGTCGGATTCGCCTATGTGACGCCGATTGCGACCTGCGTGAAATGGTTCCCGGATAAGCGCGGCATGATTGTCGGCTTGGCGGTGATGGGATTCGGTGCGGGTTCGCTGATTTTCGCGCCACTGCTTGAGTCGCTGATCGGCTCGGATGCGGCGCTGTTCGCCGACACGATCCCGCGGACATTCATGATCATGGCGACGGTGTTCTTTATCTTTGTGATCGGAGCGGCTCAAGTCTACCGTGTGCCGCCGCCGGGTTGGAAGCCGGAAGGCTGGGAGCCTCCTGCCGTTCCGGGTGGCGCCGCGGCCAAGCAGGAGTTCACGCCGGGTGAGATGTTGGGCACCTGGCAGTTCTACGTGCTGTGGGCGCTCTATGCCCTGGGGACGTCAGTCGGGCTGGTTGCGATCGGTCAGGCATCCCCGATCATTCGGGAAATGGCCGTTGGGGGCGCGCTGCTCACCGGTGGTGCGGCTCTCGGCTTGATGTCGCTCTTCAACGGCCTGGGGCGGCTGTCATGGGGCAGCCTTTCCGATAAGATCGGGCGCAAGAGTTCAGCCATCGGAATGTACACGGTTTACATCGTGGCCTGTTTGTTCCTGCTGCGAACCGCGAGCGGCTTCTGGCCCGTCTTGATCGGCCTGTGCATGGTGGGGTTCGCGTTCGGCGGCTACCTCGCCTTGCTGCCATCCTTCACGGCGGATTACTTCGGAGCGAAAAACGTCGGCGCAAACTACGGCATCATGTTCACGGCCTACGGTCTGTCGGGGTATTTCGTCCCGGGCTATTTCGCAGGCATCATGGACCAAGCGCGCACCGCGGGGGACGTAGCCGGCGGTTACAACCAGGTTTACGTGACGTTAGCCGTGTTCGCGGTGATTGGGATGCTGCTGGCGTTCATTGTGCGGAGGCCTACGCAAGCGACCTAGAACTTAGCGAATGGGCGAGTAGTCGGTAGCTGAAAGAAACTGCGATACGACTCCCTTGACGATCTTGCCGTCCTTCTCGGACTCGGCGCGAGCCTTGGTCCAGGCCGGGTCGGCGCGGAAGGCTTTCCAGGCGGCCTCGCGTGCTTCTCGGCTAGGGTAAGCCAGGATGTAGATCAACGTGTTGGCGGCTTCCGGGCCCTCCGCGGGTGTCCAGTAGCCGATCAGCGACATGCCGTGCTTCACAAAAATCGCGTTGGTGTGCTCGCTGAACCGTTTGTGGAGCGCATCGAGACGTCCGTCGTACGTGGTGTAGGTGCGGATCTCGAAGAGCCTGTCCGCGGTGGTGAGGGCGGCGGGTGCGAACAGCGCCGGCAACAGGAGTAGGGCCAAGGTGGCACATCGAAGAAGAGCCTTGTTTGTCATGTCGAAGCTTCCTTTCCGAACGGACGATTTATCGCGCACAGGGGCTTTCGTGACCCTATGCTTTCTCCTGATGGGCTGCGTTCGTACCGTAGGATCGATATGCTACCATCAGCCTTGCGCGCGGTCCTCACGCCGCACAAAGGAAACGGGTTATGGCGGCGTCAAACCTCTCTTGCTTCTGTTTAGGACTTAGTGTCGGCGCGGTGATCGGTCTATTATTCGCGCCGAAGCCGGGCGACGAGCTGATGGGTGACTTGTGCGAGCGCGCGGGTGAAGGTCGAGACTTTATTCGCCAGCGCGGCGGTCAGTTGCGCGAGCAGGCCGAAGAAATTCTCGACCGAGGCCGTAGCAACGTCGTGAGTCGCCGTGACCAGCTTTCGTCCGCGCTGGAGGCGGGACGACGCGCCTACCAGGAGGCAGCCTTAGAGGAACTGGAGTTGGGCGAAAGCAAGGGCTAGGAACCTCCAACTAGGATGGCGCAGCTGAGCTGCCCGAGGTCGACCGAATGAACAACGAGATACAACTGCTCCAGATCATGGCGATCTTCACGGGTATCGCCGGCGTCGCCCTGTTGATCCAGATGGTTTCACTGGTTGGTATGTGGCTCTCGATAAGGGGCCTTCAGAGGCGGGTGACGACGTTTCTGGATCGTTGGGAGCCGTTGGCCGACACGGCGCAGAAGACCCTCGACGAGGTTCGCACCGAATCCAACCAGATCCTCAAGCAAGTCCACGAACTCACTGTGCTTGCAAAGACACAGGTTGAGAAGGCCGATGCGGCGATGGACGAACTTTCGAAGGCCACACAGGTCCAGGCGCAGCGGATCGATCAAACCGTTCAGAGCCTTCTTGAGCGCGTGCAGGAAACCGGGCTTGCGTTACAGCAATCGGTGTTGGCCCCGATCAGACAGATTCGGGCCGTCGGCATGGGTCTGGCGGCGATGATCGACGCGATCAGCGGCCGGCGGCGCGCTTCCGTCGACCGCGCCACGCAAGACGAAGAAATGTTCATCTGAACATCGTCCGCCGCCTAACTCATTCATTACCTCTTCATTCCAGAGTTCCAAGGGAGATGATCGAGCCATGTCCGTACGCGTAGCGATGTTCGGGACGAAGTTCATGGGCAAGGCGCATAGCCAGGCCTACCGCAGCGTGAACATGTTCTTCCCCGACGCTCCTCAGGTGGAGATGAAGGTCATCGTCGGCCGCGACCCGAAGCAAACACAAGCGGCCGCCGATTCGTACGGCTGGCAGGAAGCGTCGACGGATTGGAAGGCGGTCATGCACCGCGACGACATCGACCTTGTCGACATCTCAACGCCGGGCGATTGGCACTGCCCCATGGTGTTAGAAGCCGCCAAGGCAAAAAAGCATATCGTGTGCGAGAAGCCGTTGGGGAACACGCTGGCGGAAGCGAAACGCATGACCGCAGCGGTTACGAAGGCCGGGGTGCGGCACTTCTTGATGCACAACTACCGGCGCGTTCCCGCCGTGACGCTCGCGAAGAAACTGATCGATGAAGGGCGACTGGGTAGGATCTTCCATTTCCGCGCGCGGTATTTGCAAGATTGGGCCATGTCACCGAAGCTGCAGATGCTGTGGCGCTTCGACAAAAAGCATGCCGGCTCCGGCGCTCTCGGGGATCTCGGCTCCCACATCATCGATCTAGCGCACTACCTCTGTGATGACATCACCGAGGTAACGGCGGCAATAGATACCTATATCACCGAGCGTCCCACATCGCCGCGGTCGAAAAAGAAACATCCTGTCACGGTCGACGACGCGGTTGTGATGTGCGTACGGTTCGCAAACGGTGCACTGGGCACGCTCGAGGCGACGCGGTTTGCGCTGGGACGGAAGAATCACAATACGTTCGAGATCAACGGCAGCAAAGCGTCACTTGGTTTCGACCTGGAAAACCTAAATAACCTCGACTTTTTCTCTTCCGACGACAAGGCGGATATCGAAGGCTTTCATCGCATCATCGCGTGCTCCAAGGGCACCCATCCCTACGCGGATCACTGGTGGGCCGATGGCCATATCCTGGGATACGAGCACAGCTTCACGCACAGTGTGAATGATCTTTTGATGGCGCTCGAATCCGGTGGAGAGATTCATCCGAATTTCGACGATGGATTGAAGAATCAAAAGGTACTGCACGCGGTGGAGAAGGCGGCGCGCTCCCGCCGCTGGGAGCGAGTCGGTTGAATTGATCGATCTACACAGCCACGTTCTACCGGGTGTCGACGACGGCGCTGCCGACGAAGGCACGGCCCTTGCGATGTGCCGCGCGGCGGCGGCCGGCACGACGGATCTCGTCGTTACCCCTCACAACAACGACCGGTTTTCCTTTGACCCGGATGCCGTCGAGCAGGCGCGCCAAGAGTTGCAGACGGCTGTGGGCGAATCGATCCACTTGCACCGCGGATGCGATCTGCACCTGAGCATGCAGAACATCGAGGCGGCGCTGTCGGAGCCGTCACGGTTCACAATCAACGGCCACTCTTACTTGCTCGTTGAGTTTTCCGACGAGTTGCTATTTCAAGGGACTGCGGAAGTAGTCGAGCGTTTCCGGAAGGCCGGGATCGTTCCTGTGATTACACACCCGGAGCGAAACCGGCACTTGCGAAGGAATCTTCGACGGCTAGCACGGTGGGTCCACCGCGGCTGCCTGCTACAGATCACCGGCCAGTCGTTGCTAGGTGAGTTCGGTGAAGCGGCGCGGGATCCCGCGGTCCGCATGCTGGATGCGCGGCTGGTGCACTTCGTGGCGTCCGATGCGCACAACCTGAAGCGCCGTCCGCCGGAGCTAGCGCAGGCGTACGAGTTCGTCTTGGACCGTTGGGGAGACCCCGACGCCGACCGGTTGTTCATCGATCATCCGTGGGCCGCGCTTTGGGGTGATACGGTCGAAGCGCCGACGCCGGACCCGAGGCCCCAACGCTCCTGGTCGTTTTTTGGGTAGAATCTCAGACTCACTTCATGAGTCTCACTACCCTCGACTTCATCGTCATCGTTGCTTACCTGCTGGGGATGGCCCTGATCGGCCTCTATTTCGCCCAGCGCCAAACCTCAAGGGACGAATACTTCCTCGGTGGAAGGAGAACGCATTGGCTGCTAGCGGGCGGCAGCATCCTCGCAACACTCCTTTCGAGCATTAGCTATCTGAGCTTGCCCGGCGAGATGATTCGCTACGGCTTCGGCTTTTTCGCGGGTGTACTGTCGGTGCCGCTAGTCGTCCCGCTGATGAATTCCACGCTGTTGCCTGCGTTGAAACGGTTACCGATCACGAGTGTCTACGAGTACCTCGAACGGCGCTTCGATGGCCAGGTGCGAACGTTGACCGGTTCGATCTTCCTGGTGCGAACGTTGCTGTGGATGGGCTTGATCATCTACACGGCAAGCTTCGCGATGGTCGAGGTCACAGGCTGGAACGTCTACACGACGATCCTCGTGATCGGTGTAATTACGACGTTCTACACAAGTGCCGGTGGATTGCAAACCGTGATCTGGACAGACAATTTGCAACTGCTGATCCTGTTCGGCGGAGCGGTGGCGATTCCTGTCTACATCGGTTTGACGATCGGGCAGGGCCCGATGGAATGGTGGAGTTCGTTCTCCCAGGCGGGACGCGGCGAGATCGCGGCATTCAGTTGGGACCCGATGGTTCGGATTACGCTGTTCGGCGCCTTGATGTCGCAGTTCTTCTGGAACGTGTGTACGCAGGGGGCCGATCAGGTGGCGGTACAACGCTTGCTGAGTACGCCGTCGCTGAAGGAGGCTCAGCGGTCGCTGTGGGTGTATGCGGCAGCGAATGTCGTCCTCCTTTTCTTTCTCGCAATCTGCGGGTTGGCGTTGTTCGCCTACTACGCGCATGAATCGGGGCTTCCGATGCAGGCGTTCCAGGAGCGGGTTGCCCCCGAGGCCGACAAACTCATGCCGCGCTTCATCGTGCAGGTGCTTCCGTCAGGCGTATCCGGGTTACTCGTCGCGGCACTGCTTGCGGCGGCGATGTCGAGTTTGAGTTCCGGCATCAACTCGATCTCCAGCGTAATCAGCAGCGACTTTCTCAATCGGCAGAGCGGGGAAGGCGAATCTCTGTGGTTTGACCGCTTCAGCGGAATTGTCGCGGGACTCGCGGGAGTAGCGATGGCGTGCTTGATCACGCTTGCGATGCAAACTTCCGACTGGAATCTTGTTGAGTTAACCGGCCGGGTGAATCACATCTTCGTGGGACCGATCGGCGTCCTGTTCTTCGCGGGCATTCTGATCCGGAGGGCAGGGAAGTCAGCCGGCCTCGCCGGGTTTGTGGGTGGTACCGCGATCAGCTTGTATATCTGCTTCGGCAAGGAATGGTTCGGTCTCGAGGAGAGCGTCTCGTTTCTGTGGGTGGTGCCGGCGTCGTTTGTGGGTGGGTTGCTCATTTCCCTGCTGGTGAGCTTGATGGGCCAGCCTCCCCCCGAGGAGAAAGTTCGCGGACTCACCTACCCGATCAGCAGCTCAAGCGGTGGAGGAGATTGATGCCCGAGATTCGTTACGTCGAGGGCCATGTCCTCTACGCCAACCCGAAGCCGCACGTACGCAGCAGGCACAGTTACTTTCCCGGACTTGCGAAGCTGCCATCGGGCGACTTGCTCGCGACGCTGATGATCGGCGAAGCGTTTGAATCGGCGGACGGCACAACGTATCTCGCGCGATCGAGCGACTTGGGGCGGACGTGGTCGCTGGAGGGCAAGCTGTACGATGCAAGCGCGCTGCCGGTCCCGATGAGCGACTGCATCAAAGCGACGCTGCTGACGGATGGGACGTTACTCGGGATGGGGTACCGCTTCTGGCGCGAAGACCCCGAGCAGTCAATCGCCATTCCCGAAACGGGGGGCGTGCTGGCAGGTGAAGATGTCGTTGCGTTCTCCGAAGATAGTGGCCATTCGTGGACGCAGCCGCAGCCGATCCCGCGCAGCCGCCCTGAACTGTACGAGATATCGGGTCCGGCTGTGCAGCTTCGCTCGGGTGCTGTTGTCGCTATCGGAGCGCTCTACAAAATGCCTGACGGGTCGAGTCCGTCGGGACAAAAGGGCGTGCTCATACGGAGCACGGACCGTGGCCGGACGTGGGACGACAGCACCGTCTTCTTTGAGGCGGGGGAAGGGAACCTAACACCGTTCGAACCACGCTTGACGGAGATGCAGGACGGGCGCTTGGTTGCGCTTGTATGGGCTTACGATCAGGCGACAGACCGGCACTACTCGAATCACGTCACCGTGTCAGAGGACGACGGCCGGACTTGGTCCAAGCCGATCGATACCGGTGTGATGGGACAGGCTTCGAACCTGATTTGGATCGGCGGAGATCGGTTGCTCACGATCCATGCCCATCGCGGCGACGAGATCGGGGTCTACGTTCGCGTTGTGGATTTTGCGGGCAACAACTGGCGGGTGCTCAGCGAGACCGTGATCTACGGGCAAGCAGCCAAGCAAACGGTCGAAGGCCAGAGCGCCGCGGAGATGTTCAAGTCATTGCGCTTCGGTCAACCGTCGCTGCTGGCACTGGGAGACGGTGAATTCCTAGCAGCGCATTGGTGCGTGGAAGAGTGGCAGGGAAAGATCCGGGTCCACCACATTGCTGTCGACTGAACCCGCTGTACGCGTATTGGTTTAGGGGGTCGAAGACTCGGAGTCGTCGGATGCCTTTTGCCAGTCCTCCAAGAGCTGCTCTAGGTTGTCCCGAACTACGCGCGTGGTGGGATGTTCCGGCCCCAGCGCCTTCTCGCCGATGGCGAGGCTTCGCTGGTAGAGCGGCTCGGCTTCCGCGTACCGGCCTTGTTCGTTGTAGACCCAACCAAAATAGTCGAGGTTTCTGTAGTCTTGAGATGCTCCGTCTCAAGCTTTGCCTCCGTATCGCCAGAGCACGCGCCACCGGCGCTTCTGCCGCAGCGTAGAGCCCAAGCGTAATGAGCAAGCGACCGCGGTCTACCAGATACTCCGCTAGTGTTAGATCTTCGCCCGCTGGTACCAACTCTACGGCCTCGCGATAGTAGTCTGCCGCGGCCTGGTATTCCAGCTCTGCCTCCCTTACGCCCCCGTTCGCCGCCTTCCGGGCTGCAGCGGCCAACAAGTGCTCTCTTGGTTCCTCCTCCGGTGCACTCTGCGCGATCCGCACATCGTGATCACTGGCCTCGTTCAACAACGCTTCAGTTCGGTCAAACCGCGCCTCCTCTAGAGCACCAACAACTTGACTTTGCAGCTCAGTGACTACGGAGTCGGCTGCTGCGACTTGGACGACCCGCTCGTAGAAGATCGTGTACTGCTTGGCCATCGCTCGCAGTGTGCTGTCCGTCGACGCGACATCGACCTGCCGGATCTTCAGCAATCCGAGAAATCTCTTGAGTACCGACTTCGGAATATCCAACTGCTTCGACAAGTCTTGCCGGTCGTCAGCCTTCAGCTTCTCGATGTCCGTCACGACGACCCGGTTGGCGGCACCCCATGTCGGCTTGCCCTTAAAGCAGTCAAACAGCTTCATCTCTACCTCCTCGTGCCGTGCCCTGGGAGAACCCGTCGCAACCAGCGACGCAGTCGGGCGAGCACTCGTCAGCGTGCGCTGGCCTGTGTACCTGAACTAGCGTAGCGCCCAGGTCTTCGCTGCGCGCTTCGCCCTGGGCTAGTTTCCGATGCCCCTTCGGGGCTAGGGTCAGACCTGCTTGGGAGAGGAACGAACGTTTCTTGACCGGGTCGGAGGTGCTGTGGGTGTTCGCGCCGCTTGTTTCTCGCTTGGCTCGGCTCGATGGATGGTTGGGGGCTCGGGCACTTATCGGGGTTTAGCGATGCCGGAGCCGGCCTTTGGCTTGTAAGACGTCGTTGCAGATGGGAGATCTTTGCCAGGGCCTGTCTATTACTTAACATAATATACCTTATGCGACGTTATATTAAGGGATCACCGCGCGGTGGCTCGTCCGCCAGCCCTTCCACTGTCAGAATCCCCCAGACTTCCCCCGGCGAGGATACCTCCGCTACGCGCAGTCCGGTGGCTCTAGCGGCGGTGATGCCGGCTTCGGAGTCCTCCAGCGCCAGGCACTCGGAGCGAGTGATCGGTGCATGGCCGTGGACCTGCGCGGCACCCGTAGCACGTTCAAGAGCGAGCAAATAGGGTTCGGCGTTGGGTTTGAGGTTCTGAACTTGATCGCCACACACCAACAGGCTGAGCGATTCACGGACGTCTTCCTTGATTAGAATCGGTGCGACTTCGTGCTCACCACTTGAAGTAACCACGCCCATACGCATGGTTTCAGGTGACTTACGAATCTATGATGCTACCGACTCCTCGATCGTTAGCTCATCCAGAAAGCGAGCTTTGTACCGCTGTGTCTTGATGCGGCAGGCGTTCTCTACGAGATCGGTGGTGGGCTCGACGCCGGCTCGTGACAGCAGAAGCGACCCTGCCTCGCGGTCGCTGCGGCCGGTGAGAAGCTGCTTGTACTCCGGCCATTCGATGTGACCGCCTTGCGGGCGGACCGCGTCGAGCCAGGGTTCGTAGTGGAGCCGTTCGCTATCGACGAGCGTGCCATCGAAGTCAAAGAAGACGGCTCGGATGGAGTGATTGGTGATTCCCACGTCGTATTGTATTGGGGGTGGAAGGGGAAGCCGGTGGGCTGGGTTTCCGCGGTCTGCACCCGCGGGCGCGCAGGTTGACACCCGTGCCTCCTTCCGTTCGGCTAGGAAACTTCGTTGTTGACGGCCTGGATGATGGCTTGGATATAACCGTAGGGGTATCCGAAAGCCTGTAGCTTCTCCGGATCGTCGGGGTGAACGGGCATGTGGTCCGGACAGAGGGAGTATGCGAACTGGGTATCTCTGAGAATGCGCATCACCTCGACGAAATTCATGTCGCCCTCGTCGGGAAAGACTTCGAGGAAATCGTGCAACCCGCCTCGGATGTTGCGCATGTGGATCTGCTGAATCTTCCCCTTCTCGCCGAGGTACCGCGTGATGGGAAGAATCTCGGTCCGAGGGTCTTTCAGGCCTTCACCGACGGTTCCGAGACAGAGTTGTAAGCCGTTGTAAGGACTGTCAACGACCGCCTCGTACCGCTTGAAAGCGTCAAAGATGGAGGGGTAGTCCCAGTTCTCTGCCGCCTGGTATCCGAACGGCAGGCCCGGCGGGTCGTAGGGATGACAAGCCATCTTCACGTCAAACTCGTGCGCAACGGGGATGACGCGTTCAAGAAAATAGGTGATCCGCTCCCAGTAGTCGTCGAACGTGACCACGCCCGCTTTCTCCACGGGCAGTTTCTGCCAGGCGTCTTCGAGTGTGAAACCGTTGTACGTAACGCCGCCACGGCCGTCGACCCAGATATTGCGCCGGATGGGGATGACGCACCAATGGTAGGTGATGACCTCAACCCCGATCTTGGAGGCCTTCTCGACGTTCCCGACAATGCTTTCGAGCCGCCGGTCGCGCTTGGGACCTTTCCGTAGCCGGATGTACTGGTCGTCCATACGGATCGCCTCGAAGACGACCCCGTGGCGGTCGCAGTTGTCTTTCATGCGCCGCATCTCGTCGAAATCCCAGGCGCCGTCGGACGACATCTTTCGGACCTTCGCCGTGAGATGTTTCACGCCGTGGCGACGGTTGTACTCGAGGTTGGCTCGGCTGGTCATGTCGGCGTCGCGTCCACCGACGACACTGTGATAGTCGCCCCCGACATGCATGCGGGTATTCTTGCGAGGCCCGCTGGGGGCCCGTTGCGCCGACCCGCCGCTTGGCAGGCCCACAACCCCGCCGGCGGCGAGGATACCTGCAAATTTACGACGCTTTATTGACGTTACGTCCTCTCGGCTACGGAAATACGACAGAGCGCAGCACGTTCTGGAAGGTGCCCTTAAGTTGCGGGTACTCGGATTCGGGCGCGACAAAACTCAGATAGAACAAGCCCTGCGGCCGCTCGGTGGCGACGAGCCACACGACTTCGCGATCGTCGGATACGGGCGACTTCCCTGCCAGCAACAAGCTTTCGGCCTTCTGTTCACGAAGATTCGTCGTGTTGCGCTTGCCTCGGATGGGCTCTAGACCGGGATTCGATTGCTGAAGATCGCCGATCAGGTCATTGGTTCTCTGTGCAAGCCCCTGAGAGCGCGGTTCGAAGAACCCGGCCATGACACCCCTTGCGAGGGATTGCCGTCCGTCGCGGGTCTGGACAAGCCCGTTTGGCGAAAGAATCGTGACTACGGTTCCCTGGTTGGCCCTGTGAGCCTTCCAGTCTCCGGGATGCACCATTTCGTATCCGGCACCGCGGTACCGGTGGTTCCAGACGGGTCCGCCGGTCTGCTGGGTGGATGACGAGGAGGCCTTGGCTTTAGCGGGCGGGGCGGCTTCCTCCGTGGGCTTCTCGGGGATCTTGACACGGCCCGCGCGGGCCTTCATGGCTTCGAAACGCCGCTGGTCTCCTTTGCTGTAGGTCTTGCTAGGTAAGTAGGCAATCTCTTCGCTGACGTATTCGACACGATTGCCGGGATTGGGATGATCCGAGAAGAACTCGGGGACTCCCTCACCGCCACCGGATTCCTCAAGCTTTTGGAAGAACGTGGCCATTTCCCGCGGCTCGTAGCCTACGTCGGCCATCATGCGAGCCCCGAGGATATCCGCGTCCTTCTCGGCTCTGCGCGAATACTTGATGAAAACCGAGTTGAGACCGAATCCGATACCGATCTGGCTGAGCGCTGCTAGCATGCCGCCCTGTTGCTCCAGTACGCCGCTGGCGAGCAACAACGGGATCTGGAAAATCTGCGCCTTCGACGCGCGGTTCGTGGAATGACGGAGCGCGACGTGGCCGACCTCGTGGGCAAGCACGCCCGCCATCTGCGCTTCGTTGTCGGAAGCGGTAAGCAGGCCGGCGTGGACGTAGATCGGGCCCCCAGGTAGCGCGAAGGCATTGATGGCGGGATCGGCAACGACCTTGAAGGTGTAGGGGTAGTCGGGCGCGGGCGATGCATCGGCCAAACTCTTCCCTGCCGCGGCGATATAGTCGGTGAGCACCTTGTCGTCAACAACGGTGATTTGCTTCTCGATTTCGGTGGCGGCCTCTTGGCCGAGTTGGACGTCCTGTTCTGGCGAGAAGAGATTCCACCGGGGTTTGATTCGTTTCTGTGCCTCAAGGGCGCTAGTGGTCAGCACGATGCCAATCAACAGTGTTGTTAGTAGCTTTACTGCGCGAGCTTTCACGGAAGCTGTCTCCTTGTTCCTGGGTGGCGGGGTGGTTCCCATTTGGACTCTTGCGGTCCTCTTGAGCGCGTGGCCTTCTGGGTTTCTCGTTGGACGCGATTACCCGTACTGGTGGACTGTCGCAGAGATAGTTTTACCATGGCGGATGCGGCGTGAAGGTTTCGAATACTTCCAGCGGAACGGTTTGGCGTGTTTCGAGTAGGCGTTGATTTAGCGACGTAGTTTGCGAGCTAGCAGCCCGTGTCTAAAAACCATTTAGGGGCAGGGATGTTTTAGCGTAGACTGGTGCCATGGCAATGGGGACACGGGTGAAGCGGCGGCGGCAGCAGGGGCTGTTCTACGCCGCTGATTTAGCC